>Ga0099850_1001171_pt1 | contig 12218 bp, 10 predicted proteins | sample CB_VirMetaG_5_FD_79182 | JGI IMG/M metagenome (GOLD analysis project Ga0099850, IMG submission 79182) | Freshwater to marine saline gradient viral communities from Chesapeake Bay - CB_1508_1D Viral MetaG | ecosystem: Environmental > Aquatic > Marine > Coastal | place: USA: Chesapeake Bay...
ACTGAAAAGTTACCTGAAAGGTTTTAAAGCCTCCTATAGGAGAGTTATAGTTGAGGTATTTTACAGTTACCTGATTAAGAGTGTACTCTATACTACTAGGTGCAACTCCCCCTACGGTAACATCTTCTACATTTCCTAAAGGATCATGTCCAAGATCAGAAGAGTAATTAAAGATTACGTATAGAGTATCTTGATATACTCCTGAAAGACCACTTATGTGCTTTTTAACCATTAGCAATTACATCCACAGCTATCAGAACATAGTTCTAAAGCCTTGTTATACTTACCTCTACTGTTAGTTATAATAGCTGTGTTTGCAGCTTCATCTCCTCCGATCTGTGCTAGCTCAGTTTCTATTGCTGCGATCAATAGATGAACTCTCTCTGCAACTATAAGTGTGTCGTTACACTTTGTACAGCTGCAGTCGCATCCTAGTAAGGAGTCTACTTTCTTTGCAATGCAACAGTCCAGATCACACTTACCTAAAGCTCCTGCATAAGCTATAGTTCCACTTGCAGAATCTATAACTGTAATTTCAAATACACCAGCTTGTGATCCTACAGTAGTACTTAGATAAATTGCTGTTGTATAGTTTCCTGACAGATTTGCATCTGCAGATATAAGATAGGAGTTGGATCCGTCTGATACTGTAATAGATACTTCTGCTTGAGAAGTAGCTCCTGTTACAGATATACTCATAAATCTACAATCTCCTGTAATACTGGCTGTAAGGTTCATTGCGAATATTTTAAAAAATAAAAACCGAGAAGGAGGTTAATTCCTCCCTCCCGGTTTAAATATAATTAGTGGTTGATTAGACTACGTAACAAACAGTTACATCTAAATCACCTGCATTATATGTTCCAGTGGTTGTTATTGAAATAACACCGCCTTGAACTGCATCTAGAGCCAATGGAGTAACTACTGCTGAACTATCCTGCTTGTTTGCAGCATTTAGATCTGCTGTAACTACTTCTGGAGTAAGGTCAACGTGAGTACCTCCTGCTGGTCCGATATTAGCAATAATGTTAGTACCATTTGTTAATGCTACGTGAGCATACATATAGACACCAGTAATTGTTGCTTTTGGTGGAATGATTACAGTGCTATCATATGCACCTGCTGCAGTTGTATCAAATACAAACTTAGCAGTAGCGCAATGTACCTCTCTGTTTTTTCCGGCTGAACTTATTGTTGGAGCTGCCATAATATTAGAATTTTATAGGTTAAAAATTAAAATTAAAGTACTACAGCTGCGAAACTTCCTGGGCAAGAGTTCAACCATGGGTTGATCTTACCTTCAAAAACTGCACCATCAGCATCTCCTGCTGGAGAAGCGATAACGATTTCTCTGTAGTTATCTACACCTCTGATGTTACCTTCTGAAGCGTTACCAAAACGAAGCTTATAAAGATCGTAAGTAGTACCTGCAACAGCGTAAGCTGGAGGAGTATTAGGAAGCTGAACTCGGTTGTAGAAAGATGTTCCTAAACCTTGTAGGCTTTTTTCCAACTCTACCATAAAGTTTCCATCACCACCGTTTCCAATTCCTGGAGCAGCAACTGCAGTAACTGTAAGTACAGTTCCAAAGTCTCCGCTTAGGTTTTCGCTAGCAGATTCAAAAGAAGCAGCAACTGAGTAAGGATCGGCAGCAAAAGTGCTTCCTACCAAAGTAATTGTAGTTGCAGCACCTGAAGTAATAGCGTTAATGCTAGCTGTTACTCTTCCACCCATTCCTACAACATCATATGCTGTAGCAGCAAGTAGTGTACCTGCAGCAATAGAAAGTCCTGTAAGGTCTTCCATAATTCCCATTACAACATTACCGGCTACATCACCTGTAACTGCTGTGTAAGAAGCAGATTTCCTGTTAAACTGTGCTTGTCCGATAGCTCGGTCAATAATTTTACAAGTAAAAATTGTACCTGCAGTAGGATTTGTTGCAAATGCCCAAGTAGTGTTCTGTGCAGTTTGAGCTGCGTAAGATTGTCCTGCCCAGTTAGCAACAGAAGTACCGTCGATCCAAGGAGATACAATATTAGCACGATTTGCAGCAGTACCCTGTACAATTCTAATTGCAGGATAGTCTGAAATAGTTTCTCCTGGTGTAAGAGAAGTAGGTCCTGATGAAGATAGACCTTGAACGTCAATAGCGCCTGGAGCAAGTAGACCACCGGTATAGCTTGCTGTAGCACCATCTGAAATTAATAGCTGTCTCATAGCTTATTATTTTAAAATTGATAAATAGAATTATTCTCTGTTAATTGCTTCTGCTACCTGAGTTCTATACCTTGGATCAGCAGACTCTTCTAAAATTGAAGAAGCAGCCATAGCTGTTATTTCCTCATGTGTGTGATCTGGTAGTTCACAATCTATCCCCAAAGATAGGTTAATAGGTTGTGGATTTCTTAGGTACGTAATTTTTGCACTAGATGTTATAAATATAGCATTACTGTATATATCTATGAAGTTACCTCGTATTGTAGTTAGAGGTGAAGTATGAGTTGTACTATTGAAAGGATCGTCTAAAAGACGGAAGATATCGTCTTGTTGTGAAAACTTATTTAAGACCATATCCTCTGTATAAGTACCATCTCTAGGCTCTCTTACAAGATTATTACTTTGATCTTCAAACTGTGGTGGTACAAAGTTTATCTGATCATTATTATCTATAGATACAAGAGGTGTAGGTGTTCCTGAAGAAGCATCATAAACAAACCATGGGTACGTGTCCGGATCGACAATTACAACAAAATTGTTCGGTACGTTTAATGGACCATAAGACTCCCAATATATTTCAAAACCAGGTTGAGGATTGGCTATAAGATCTGCTCTGACCTCATTTATAAACTGTGGATATGAGCTGGATGTATAACCAAGAGCTAAAAGGTCACTGCTAGGATTCCATACTGTAGGAAAGTTTGTAGTAGGTGTTGTACCAAACTCGGTATTTTGCATTCTAATGCTATCTACAAACTCATTACCGTTCACTAATAGCTGATCAAAAGTGAATGTAAAGTAGTATATATCCGGCCTAGCTATAAGATTGTAAGCTATAGGCTGACAATCATTTATAAAGACTTTAGATCTTTGGTTTACCAGGTACATATAGTTTGCTGGTAATTGGAATTGATCGACAAAGACACGCCCAGGTCTGAGTACTTCTTTAAACGTTACGCCTGATTCGTACTCTGTAAGTAGTGTACGAAGTTCATCTATACGTTTCTGTGATTCTTCAAAACCTTCCTGATATACATTATTTTTTCCGTACCTCTGGTTTATAAATCTCTGCATAGCACGATTCAGCTCCAGATCAATTTCTTGATCTAGAAGCTGGTCGGCTCTTTGTGAGTTTATCCTGTCTACCGTTTGGCGCAGGGAAATATGCATATCAGTTACGTTCACTGTCTATCTATTTAGAGAGTTCTTTATGTCGAAGTCTAAGAGTGTTGAGTAACCCTGAATGTTTAGGGCTTTTAAGTACTCTTATAGCATCATCCATATCCTCACCTACGGTCTCGTCTACATTTACAATAGCGTTACCTATCTTATTAAGTACGCCTGATTCTATAAACGTTGCTATTTCAGCTCTTATATCCAGATTTTCATCTGTAGCAAATTTAAGGAATTTTGCCGGATCTTTCTGCTTGATATCATAAAGCATGTTCTCTATCTGCTCAGAGTCGTACTTATCTACACTTACGTTACTAAGTACACGAGCGATATTCCTCATTCTTGTGTGATCATCAGAAGCTTTGATAAACTCTCTATCTGCACGTTTTGCAAGTTGTACTTTATTGTTCTTCTTCTTATCATCCTTAGAAGGATCTTGAATATAGAATCTTATACGAGTACTTTTCATCATCTCTTCTTCGCTATCTGCTACAAGAGGATGCCTTTTTGCAAACTTATACTTGATGTAATCCATTAGATTTAATGGCTCACCATCCATATCTGTTCCGATCTCAAGTTCTACTCCGGTAAATCCTACACCGATACGTAGCTCTGCCCAGAACTTACGCACGTAACGAGACCACTCTCTATCTTCAGGACCTACATCTAGTAGAGTTCTAAGATATTTTGTCTCTGTTTCCGTGTCTGTAAATCCTCGGATAGGTTGACGGTTAACAAATACACTTGATAGTTTAACAACTGCTTCAGCTCTGATCTCCTTTGGAAGGTGGCTAGCAATTTCTTTTCTTCGGAGATATACCTTTTTGGTACCGAAGTCTTCTGGAGTTTTTGTCTCGACTGTCTCCTCTTTAGCCGCTGCTTTAGGTGCAGACCCCTTTTTTGTACGTGTTGTCATAGTTCTTTCTAGTTAAGGTTTTCAGGGTGAAAAGAATAACTCACCTGAAAGTAGAAATAGGAAGGGAGATTGCTCTCCCCTCCTTTATCTACAGTTATATTACGATGCAATGCACTCAATATCGAGGCTAGTATCGAATCGACTTAGGCAAACTGCGCCTGTCTTCAACATGTGAACAGAAGCACCGTCTACGTCAGATGCACGTGAAGTGTTTGCATCAAAACCTTTAGGTACTACTGAACCTGGTACACACCATCGTAGGTGCTCACGGCCTTTCTTGGAGATCATCTTCAAGTTAGCCTGACCATCGTAGTTAGACTGGTCTACAAATACCATTCTGTAAGACTCCAAAGAGTATCCTGTCACTGGGTGAAGGTCTCTTGCACGAGCTACAGGACCGTGGTCGAACAATGGCATCTTAACTACATTGACAGCGTGGCCATCGATGTGCTCATAACGCTTGAAGTATCCTGTAAGTCCAAGATTTCTTCCTGATCCGTTGATGAACTCGGTAGTTGAACTTGCTTGCCATGTGTTAGCTGCGAAGAAATTCTTCATTGCAGCATCAAATTCACGCATACCACCTGTACCAGTGTAAAGAGTAACTTGCTTTTGGTTAGCATCGGTCATTCCGTAGAATAGGTCACCAATGATGTTCAAAAGCTGAGTCTCTGTAAGAGTAGAGTAAGTCTCACGGTTAATGATCTGCTCAAGAAGTCCAGGTCCTACAACTACAGGCTGTCCATTCTCATCACGCATGTTGACAACACCGTCGTCACCATAAGTACGCTGACCATACCAGTACATCATCTCACACTCTTCTTTAAACTCAAGCATGTGCTGGTACTCTTCATAATCCATCCAAAGCTTAGTAGTACCGCCTCCTTTCTTAGGTAGAGAGAACTCGGCTACAAAGTCCTTAGCGTTTCCAGACATGTGGTAAGACTTACGTACAGTAGTAAGTTTGTTACGAACAAGTCCAGGTGCTTGCCAGTTAGAAGCATTTCCACGAGAGAAATCAACTCCTACAGGAGCAAACAATTGAGCCCAAAGATCTCCTGCAGTAAAACCAGTGGTCAATACTGTAGCAGCTGTAGGGCTTACAAGTTGTAGGGTGTATACCCATCCCTGTCCTGTAGAAGAAGGTACAGGCTCACGCATAATACGTGCCTGCTCTCCAGCTCCGTTTACAAGAACGTAAGGGTGAACAAACCACTTGTCAGGGAAAGTAAGCTCGAAAGTAGCTCCTCCTTGACCGATGTTTGCACCTCCGTTAGTAACGGCTACAGGTCGGGTCATTAGTTTACGGGTAGCTACTCGGTACTCATACTCAAGACGGTCAATAGACTGTACGTTTCCAACACCTTCAGACATGAAAGTAAGTGGGAATCGTAGGTCGTCTTTACCTGCGAGGTGAGTAATAACCGGAGATAGCTCTGTCGGTTTTGACAAGAATGCGTTAGCCAGACTGTTCATGTCTGTCATCTGCGCATCGTTGAAAGTTGTGCGTACCACGGAAATGTTACTTCCGCGATTTGATGGTCCATTAATCATTTTTTCTCAATTTAAGGGTCGGAGATCAGCCTCCTAGATTAGAAAAGTCAAGGTCGATAGACTCCAAGTCATTATTAGAACTATTACTTGCAGTTCTTACGCTCTTGGCTCTCTTACTATTATTTTCTAATTTTTCTTTTAGGGTTTTGGCAGCTTTAGTGCTTGCTTTCTTCCCAATAAATTTATTTAAGTCAAAACCTTTAAACATCAAAAAGTCCATTGCTAGTTTTACATCTAGATCGGCTTTTTGCATATCTACATCTCTTTGGGTGTTACCATAAGAGTCTATAGGTTTTGATATATAATCAAAAAATTTATTCTTATCTCTTTGTGAAATAGGAATACCAGACAGGTCTGTAGCATCGGTTATAGTGTTACCTATATCCTCCCACATTTTCTGTGTTGCTTCTTGCTGCTGTATATATTGTTCTCTTTGCTGTGCAAGTGTTGCTTCTCTCTGTGCAACTTGTGCATCTGATAGTGCTTTTTGCGCAGCAATTGCTTTATCTTTCAAAGTACCTTTATCTTCATATGACTCTAGCATATCTCCGATAAAATCTTTTTCAGTACCTCTAGCTATAAAGTACTCTGTAAGTATCTTTTTTTGCGATGCAGTATCATCTTCTTTAATCTCCATTGTAGAGTAGTCTACTTCTGGAGTAAAAGCCCTCATAAACTCATTAGGGTCACCTCCTTGTTGTACATACTCTAAATGTCGTTGTACAGTAGGAAATTTTTCAAATAAGCTATCTAAAGTTTCTATCGCAAGTTTTTCAGATAAGACTTGAGTGAGCTGAGTAAGCCCTTCAGTCGTATCTTCAAATTCTTCATCAATGTCATCATATCCAAATTTTTGAATAATTTCTTCTACTACTGTAGTACCTTCTTCTGCTGCAGCTTCAGGTTCTTCAGGTTCTGTAGCTTCCTCTATAACTTCTTCTTTTTCAGCTACAGGCTCTTCTACTTTTTCTTCTACTTCTTTTTTCTCTTCTTCAGAGTCAATATCTGCAGGTACAATATCTGCAGCGGGTTCTTGTGTTTCTACAGCTTCTTCCTTAGCAGGCTCTTCCCTTACCGGCTCAGGTGATAAGATATCATCGATCTCGATATCTATCGGCTGTATTTGGTCTTTATCCATATTACAAAATTAATTTGACTATTTCATTATAGCCAATAATATTCCTTTTTAAAAGTGTAGTTATAATATAACATTTTTACCAGCTTCCTCCAGCTCCAGGTACGGTTGTTCTATACCTATCGGTATCATAATTATACCTGATATATCCTGGACGGATACTTCTCATTTCCTGTATGTATTCATCAGGAGTTTTATTAGCTTGTCTTTTACCTGCTCCATATTTAGACGGAAACACATCTGATAAAGGTTTTTTATCTCTTACATGATATCCAAGATATTCTCTTGTACCCTGTCTTCCTAAAAGATTTACCATACCTGCTACATCCATAGGACCGTACTCTTTTTCTTGTATTTGAGGTCTGTACTGCTCGTATAAATCTTCTAAGTTTCTAGAGGTGCTTGGGATACCTGGTAATCCTTCTTCAAATCTTTTATTGTATATCTGATTCTGTAAAGTTGTATCTGCAGCAAATTGATCCCTACTTATACCTTTCATTTCAGGAAGATTTTGTACCTCGCTAAATAGCTGCCCGTAAAACCCTGTAGCAGTGCTTTCTGGATTTTTCATAAGAGTTCCATCTGCACTTTCTACAAGCTTTACTTCATTTCTATGTTGCTGCATTAACTCTGCAGGTATTTGATATTTTCCTCCGGTTTGATATCTTGGGGTATACATACCTCCATTTCTATATTTATTTTTTGCGAATGCATCTCCATGCTTTCTAACCCTACCTATATAGGTCTCATGTCCTTCAGGAAATTCTATATCATAAGCTAAATCTCCAAGTGCTCCAAAGTATTTATACTTTGTAGAAGATACGTCTCTGGTTCTTCCTTCTTTTAAATCTCTTATAGACTCTACTTCTTCAGCCATTGATTTTGATGGATTTAAGTACCCTAGGTTTTTTAGCCTGCGAGTACCTTGATTATGTGCTAGTGTTGCTAATGCGCGTACGTCATCCTCTTCTAACTCTAACTGAGGATTTTTTTCTGCGTAACTTTTAAAAAGAGAATAGTTTTTTAAATACAGGTAAGTTGCAGCTTTAATTGAAGTTTCATCATCATTTATAGTAGATTCATTTAATCCTAAAAAAGCTTTCTCTCTAGGAGAAAATGTATCTAACTTCATTTTTGCAATGCCTTGAGATACATTGTTGATATCTCCAGTTCTTGACAGTCTTTTAATTTTAGCATTTCTTTCGACCTGTTCTGCAGAAGGCTTATACTTTCCTGCACCGGTTTCTAATTTTAAAATTCCATATACATCTTTTTCTATATCTTTTACAGGAAGATCCTTTATTTGAAGATCCTCTGCCATATTGTTTACATAGGTTCTTACTATTTTAGCAGGATCTGCACCTGTAAGATCTGTATCTTCTGTGTCTTTAGGAAGCTCGTATGCAGAAGTTAGTTTTTCTGCAGGTGTTCCTACCCATCCAATAGTTAGCCTATTGTACGGTACGTGTTTTAGATCTCCTTTTAAATTATGAGAAATAATAGGGATACCGTCCTTTATAGAAGTGACTACTCCTACGTGTGTGTTTTTTGTACCTCCTTTACCCCTATCTATAGCCACACTATGGTAATCACTTCCTTTCCAAAATATGCCTACTACATCTCCTACATCAAAAAGATTTTTTGTAGCTACATTTTCTTTTTTAACCTTTTCAGTGTTTATTAAAAGGTTTGAAACAGTTTGAGCACTTTGTAATCTAGGGTCATCGTAGATGTTATACTTTATCTTTCCTCCCCTATCTTCAATGTCTGCTTTCATTTCCCAGGCATCTCCAAGCACTGTGTTTTGAAGTACATCTGATACATACTCAGCACATCCTTCTTGAGTGCATTTAGTTCTTGAAGACTGTGCTGCCAGTTTGTTTATCTTAGGAGACATTGTATCTTCTAAGTATTTAGTATATGCTGCTAATGTCTCATCTCCAAACTTTCCATCTGCTCCATACTTAGGCAGATCGTACCCTTCTTTTAGCAGCATGTTTTGTAAAGCAAGTGTATCTTTTTTTGTTTTAGGAGAATACTGCTTATACAAAGAGTCTACTTTATCTTGCGCTTTTGTGACTACAGTATCTGTATAGGTATCTATTAGACTTATCTGTTCAGGTTCATTTCTAGGAGTAACAGCTTTATCTATAACATTTTTAGTAATTCTTTCAGGAGTTTCTGAGAATAGAGGTTTTACATATGTAGACTCTGCTTGAGCTACTGCTGGAGGAACAGAAATATCTATAGAGTAGTTAGGTTTTTCTGGAGCTTTTGGCGCCATATTAGAATATCTTGTAGCACTTCCTGCAGATCTTGGAGGTAGTGGAGGTGCTGTAAGAGGAGAAGTATCTGTGGGTTTAGATTTTTGAGGAGTATAAGGTCTTCCTGGATTTATATACCCAGGGACTACATTAGGAGTTAAAGCTTCATTTGGAGGAGCTACAAACTCACTTATATCTTTAAGTGTAGATTTTTTAGGAGATATTCTACCTTTTCTCATTCCTTAGCTTCTTATATCTTTCGATTTTTTCAGCAAAGGATAGGTTACTCATTCCACCCTTTTTATACTGGGTAGGATTTTCTATGACCGTACTTACTTTAGGTCCCATAGGTATACTATCTATACCTGGAGGTACTGCCTCATAAGATCTTACAAGTCCTCCTTCATTATCAAACCCTTGTATATCTATAGGGTAGTCCATACCCATAGTGTTAAAATCTTGTCCCTGTGTATCAGGAAATACCATAGGTCTTGGCGGTCCTTGTGTAAGTCCTACCTGCTGTTCTTGTGGTGTAACTGCTATATCTAGAGCTTCTTGCTCCTGTATTTGATCTTGTGCTGCAGCTAATTCTTCTTGTACTATAAGCTCACTTATACTTCCGGTAAAAGGAGGGTCTTGCTGACCATAAGCCTGCTTCATTATTTCAATAGGTGGAATCATTTATTGTCAGAATCTTTTTTTCTAGCAATATCTTCTTTTGCTCTATTAGAACGTTCATTTTCTTTTACCTGCATCTCTTTGATGTCGTTAGCTCTGTTCTTAGCGCTATCATCAGTTACAGTTACCTCTCTATCTCTATTATAGATCTCAGCTATCTCTAGCTTATTATCTCTGTCAAGCTGCTTATTCATATTCTCATTCTGAACTTCAGCTTCTTTCATCTGAATCTCTGCTTGACGTAATTGTTGTTCAGCCTGACTTTGTGCTGCCTCAAGTTCTTGACGAGATGCTTCTGCCTGCTTGATCTTATCCTTCATCATAACGAAGTTTTCAGAATCAACTATATCTGCTACCGTACTTGGAGGTGTGCCATTCTGTAGCATACCCATACCGAACTCTCTCATAAGATTCAGTTTTTCAAGCTCTTTAGTAGCATCTGATACAAAGATTCCTAGATCAGATTCGAGATAAGGGAGGGGATCAATTGCGAAGAACTCTGTAGTACCATCAGGCATTACATACTGTGCTTCTTTACCTGTTATCCATGCTTCCTTAGAGTAGTCAAGAAGTGCTTGCAGATCTCTTTGTTCTACACCGGCAAACTTCCTGTATAGGTCCTCAGTTGTATGAGCACTTTGTACAATTGCCTGCTGGCTTGTAGCCTTACCGTCATATTGGGACATCCCACCCATTCTTTGACGATTTACTCCAGATACTCTTTCCCACTCCATCTGTATAGAGTTCAATAACTCTACATACATACCCATTGTCTTCATTGACAGGTCAAGTACGGATTGATGCTGCGGACTCAGTTTTACTCCTTCTTTGTTGTAGTCTATCCATGCAATCCCAGTACCTTCTACATAGTACATGAACTTGTCCATATCCCATTTTTTAGGGATCATGTTTATATCAAGCTGTGCGATTATGTCTTTTGACCTGGCAATAGCCAATTCCAATCGATATTTGTATACGTTATAGTTTAACTGATAAGGTATACCTAGCATCACTAATGAGATGTTATTGGTATTTATATCAGAGTACTTACGTCCGTTTATAGGGAGTTTATTCTTAGAAGGATTATTGATCGACATCCTTTGATTGTCAAAAGGACGCATGTTTATGTAAATATCCTCTCCTATGCATATTCCTTGATAGACAAGGTTATGCCATTCCCACTCCATCTTTGCTCCAAGATCTTTTAGTTCTGGAGGTAGTCTATACCCGTCTTCTACATCAAACATTTCCATGCTCCCTGTTTCAGGGTCATAATAAGACACGAATCCCGTTCTTTGCATAGACTGCCAGTACAGAATGCGTACTCTTACAAGTCTATCTCTAAGGTCATCTTGCCTATCCATGTAAGTAGAGTCATAGATAAAGCTACCTGATCCTGCGCTTTGGAATACCTGATCTATTTGATCTGGTTTAAGATCTCTACCAAAGGCTTCAATTACAGATGATGGGTGCATGTATTTAGTTACCATTGCCCAATCCCCATCTTCTACGTAGTCTAGATCCGGATCAAGATCATAGTCTACATCTAACGGATTTAGTATATCGTAGAATACCTCCCCGTTTCTTACTCCCCTTTCTGTATAGCATTCTCCCGATACAAGAAAATGAAACCATGCCTTTTGCAGTTTTTCATGAACCTTGCAATCTTGCATAATATAGTTCATGCCTTTCTGTCCTAGAATGGCTCTTGTATCTGTATAGCTCCTTTCAAACATGTTTGCCAGTTCTTCAGGGAGCTGTATATCTTGTGTGGGCACTCCTGTATCCATGCCCATCATGTTCATTTCATTTACGAACATCTGTTTCATGGAGTTAAGTACAAGTGTTTTTTTCTCTTCCTCCATACGGGAAACGGAGTCCGAATTTTGTACAGTCACTGAGTAGTTCAATGGACGTTTAGCTTTTTCCCCCAGAAGTAGGTCTACGATAGGTTTGATAAGGGGATAGTTGCGCATTTTTGAAGGGAAGTTCTTACGGGCTTTGCCATAAGGCTGCACAACATAGCGATAGTCGTCATCATGGATCACCCCATTGTAGTAATCATACAATTTCCGGAGCTCCTCTTTCCTGTTAGTTCTTCCAAAGTCAGCTAGAGAAAAATAGGCCTCCATCGTATTGATGGCCCATTCTCTGGTTTTTCTTGACTGTGGTATACGTTGGTTTGGGATTTCGCTGTACATTCCTACAAAGTTACTTGTTACCGTTTATAGCTTTGAATATAACTATATTTTAGCTACCTATATATAATAGCACACTA
>Ga0099850_1001172_pt1 | contig 12206 bp, 14 predicted proteins | sample CB_VirMetaG_5_FD_79182 | JGI IMG/M metagenome (GOLD analysis project Ga0099850, IMG submission 79182) | Freshwater to marine saline gradient viral communities from Chesapeake Bay - CB_1508_1D Viral MetaG | ecosystem: Environmental > Aquatic > Marine > Coastal | place: USA: Chesapeake Bay...
ACAGCTAGACACACTACGTGATAAGAATTCGAGCGAGATTGTTGTAGTTGACGACTATTCTTCCGACCCACTAACACGTGCGATACTCGAGGAATGGGAGGGCATGGAAGCCATTCGACTATTTCGGCGTGAGTTAGGTGGGGATTTCGCAGCGCAGAAGAATTATCTCGTTGAGTGCTGTCGCGGCGACGTCATATTTCAAATTGATGCCGACGAGTTGGCGCCCGAGGCGCTCGTACGGAACCTGCGTGAAATTGTGGACGCAAATCCGCACGTAGATGCATTTCTTGTACCCCGAGTTAATCGTGTAGAAGGATTGGAACCACATCACGCTGCGCAATGGGGGTGGAAGGTTGATGAACGTGGTTGGGTTAATTGGCCGGATTATCAATGGAGGATTTTCCGCAACCATAAGGGTATCCGTTATGCTAATCGTGTACACGAGCGTCTGGTTGGATTTGATAAATATTCTTTACTACCGAAGTCTGAAGAGTGGGCATTGATACATGATAAAGAAATAGGGCGACAGGAAGCTCAGAATGCATTTTACAATACTTTAATATGAGCTTAGTAAATGAAGCAAGTATTAATATATAACCAACTCAACACTGAATATCATGGCGCAAAGCGATATATCGATGATGAGCTGCGAAACTTTTTTCAATGCCAAATCGATATAAGTTTAGAATTAGGATGGAAACCCGAAGATATTATTTTAGGTACTAATTTTGAATTTGAATATCGCGGAGTAATTGCACATCAACTTAAAGATATCTGTGAGTGGAGTGGATTTAATAATTTTTGGTTCGGCGCCGTCGAGCTGCTTGAGCGAGGAATTATCGATTCAGATTTTTGGTTACATGATCATGATAGTTGGCCAAATAGATATTTTGAATTTCCAGATTTTGAAGGAGATGTTGCTGGGTGTGAATATATAGGCACTACAGAATGGAATTGTGGATCGATATATTGTAAAAAAGATAGTCTGCCAACACTACAATTTATTAAAGAATTTTTAACAATTAATAAAGATGTAAATTTAAGTTCGGACGAAGTCTTTATAGCGTACCTGCGAAAAAACCCAAATGATATACAACATAAATTAGTGTCTATTAATACTAGATATAATGTAGGAGTCACTCATGGACCATTACGTATTGCAGCCGCAACGACTCCAATTAATGTACTTTCATGGAACCCCGGTGTAGAAAAAGGAATATCTAGATGTAAAGAGTCTGGGGTATTTGATCAAATCAATCCAGAAATACTAAGCACTTATCAGAAGTACTTCTTGGTTTAACCAAAAGAAATTATTATATTTAGTTATGAGTTTTTCGTATAATGAATACCGTCAAATCGTTGATCGAATTAGCGAACATATTCCGATTGTAAGTTTCGATTCGGTAAATAACTCTACAGAAAAATATTGTGTTATACGTCATGATGTTGAGTTTTCAATTGAAAGGGCACTACAATTAGCGATAGTTGAGTATGCACATAATATTAAATCTACTTACGTATTTCAAATTTGTAATAATAACTATAATCCATTTTCTCATAAGAATAAGTCATATATTCTAGAAATTGCAAAGTTAGGACATGATATTGGAGTTCATGTACATCTAGGCAATTTTAATGAGTCAGATCAGTCTATAGAGCAATATATTATTAAACAAGCACAACTGCTATCAATGGCATTAGATTTGCCTATTAATAAATTTTCATTGCATAGGCCATTACAAAAACATATTGAAACTCCAATACAAATTCCAGGTTATATTAATATGAATGCCTTGGAATTTTTTACATTTACAAAAGATTTCAGTATATATGATTTGCCAGTATTATATTTAGCTGACTCAAATCATGATTGGAAATATGGAAATCCAATGGATATCGATTTTAATAAAATCAATAAAATGCAACTTAATTGCCATCCATTTAGCTGGACTGAAGCTGGATTAGATAATTGGAACAATTTTGGCACGCTTACTAAAGAAAAGCAAACAGAAGCTTTAAAATCTATCAACGAAGAAATAAAAACATATCCTAGAGAATTATATGAAAAAGAACGTAGTATTTTGGTGTGGGGTTAATAATCCTGAGCATGCTGATAAGTATGATTCATTTAAATGGTTTGAGTACTCGAAGCAATCATGGAAGTATTGGTGTGAAAATAATGATGTAGTATTCTTTGAATATACTACTCCTAGTTTACCTGACTTAATGGCACATCGAGTTACGTGGCAAAGATGGTTTGATGTATTTAACCAATTAGAAGCTGCGGGTATTGACTATAATAAAATTTATATGATTGATGCAAATTCAATTATAAAATGGGACACGCCAAATTTCTTTGATTTATGTACTGATGACAGGCTAGTTGCTTGGAGAGATTCAGATAATTTAAATTGGATATACGAATGTGTTAAAGGATGGGATGAATACTTTCAGTTTAACAAATTTAATATATCTAGGTATATTAATGCAGGATGTTTAATTATCAATGAAACCCATAAGCCATTAATTGAAAAACTCAAATCAATTTATTTTGATGATCACCAAACTTTAATGAAATATCAACATACAGTTAAAAAAGGATCTGATCAAGGACCACTTAACTTTTTGATACAAATGAATGGAGTCGAAGTCAATATGGATTTACCATTGCCATTTAAATTAACGCACTTACATCGAAAAGATTTGTTTCAACATAATTGGCAGTTAAATATTGATAAGACTCCATTTTTTATTAAGTACGGTTATATTTGGATTTTTAATGGGTTCGCGAAAGACCAGCGTACGAATTTAATGAGCCAAGCTTGGAACTTAATTAAAAATCAATATGATCCGAAGTATAAAATTGTCGACAGAGTAAGCCATAAAAATCAGTTTAAAAATTCTACATCTAGGAAATTTAAGCGAGACCTAATTGATTATTTTACAGAAAACAAATATTCAAAGTTTGTTGAGTTAGGTTGTTGTCATGGGGATACAACGGCAGCAGTCTCGGAGTTATTTGACAGTGTACATGGATATGATTATAATCCTGATAATATTAGTTACGCTACTAAATTATGTAGTCCATATTCCAATGTGACTATAGAATTAAAAGATTGTATTAATCAAGAATGGGACCTGGACAACCCTGATGTTATCTTTTTTGACTACGTGCATGACCAAACAGGTATTATTAATGGACTTAATAAAATAAAAACCTCGTACCCAAATGCTATCGTTGTAATGGATGACTATGGTCATATTATGGATACAGTTAAACCAGTTATTAATAATTTAATAAAAACAGGCGAAATTGAAGTGCTAAAAACTATAGGCGAATCCGCAGGATATAAAGCTTCAAATGACAAAGCATTTGTAGATGTCGAAGGATTAATTTTTAAATTTATATAATATGAAAATTGCATATTTAATGAATGGCGTTATCGGAGGATTATCTGGTAAAAATTATGAAGGGTGTGATAATATCTCAATACAAAAACAGATTATACAATACACATCTCATACACATCATATGTTAATGCAAGATAATGTTGAAATAGATTATTTTATATTTTCTTGGGAACCCGATTTACATGATATATATGTTGACGTATATCAACCTAAAAAAATTAAATCTCAGTCACAGATTAAATTTGATATGCCTAAACATTATAAAGATGTAGCAGACAATCCTCGAGTGCAGGCACATTATTCCAGATGGTATGGCGCCAAAGAAGTATTAAATCTTTTATTAGAGTATATACAAGAAACAAATACAACATATGATTTAGTAATTAATACTAGACTAGATTTGTGTTATCAACAATCTATCAATCTTAAAACATATGACAATACAAAATTTCATATAGCCCAACCGGTCAATGCTAAGAAATATAACTGGCCAGCTAAGATTGAAATAACTGATCGTTTTTTTGCTAGCTCATTAGAGAATATGACTAATTTTTTACAATTATTTAACTTTCTAAATGAATATACATCACCTGGCCAATGTCGACAATGGAATTTAATATCAAGTCATTTCTTAGCAGTATGGCATTTGCGGAAAATAGGATTGTTAAATGAATCAATTATAACAGAATCTATAACTGAATATGACGGCGGTTATAATGATAGTGTAGATTATTATATTTTTAGGTATAAAAATTTAACAGTACAACAATTAAAGGATAAAGTATGAACTACATAGAACAACGCCCATGGGGTGAATTTGAAAATTTATTAGATGTAGATTTTTGTAAGGTAAAACGTATCACGATTAAGCCAGGCCAGGCACCGAGTTATCAATATCATTATAAACGAAGTGAGGTATATGTTATTGTAAAAGGAAAAGCTTTGATAAAATTAAATGATGTCGAGCAGGAATATAATGTAGGAGATACAGTTATCATACCAGTACTAACCAAACATAAAGTAACCAATATTGGCAATGAAGATTTAATTTTTATTGAAGTGCAACATGGCGAATATTTTGGTGAAGATGATATTGTTCGATTGGAAGATAACTATGGAAGAATATAAATCAGGCAAAAACGTGAAGTATAAGGTATTAATAACAACTAGCGGGTTAGGTTCTAGGCTAGGAAGCTTAACTGATTATACGAATAAAAGTTTAGTTAGAGTAGCTGACAAACCAGCTATATCATATATCATTGAATCATATCCCAATGATACTGATTTTGTAATTACCCTGGGTCACTTCGGCTCACACGTTAAACAATTTTTAACATTGGCGTATCCAGATAGACTATTTACATTTATCGAAGTAGATAAATATAAAGGAGATGGGTCTAGTCTAGGATATTCTATTCTACAATGTAAAAGCGAACTTAACTGCCCATTTATATTTCATGCAGCTGATACAATCGTTAAGGATTTTAATTTTATCGAACCGACATTTAATTATGTCGTCGGGTCTTACAAGGAAGATAATTCTCAATATCGTACATTGAATTTATCTAATGGAGAATTAATTAAAATTAACGAAAAAGGATCTATAGGATTTGATTATTCATATATAGGATTATGTGGTATTGTTGATCATGAATTATTTTTCAATGAGTTAGAGGCGTTAGTAAATATCAAATATCATGATATCTCAGATGTACATGTTATTAATAGTATGGTATCAAAAGTGCCATTTAAGTATAAAGAAGTAGGGTATGGCAATTGGTATGATATTGGAAATACTACTGAGTTAGTTCGTACGAAAAATGCATTTAATAGCAGTATCGAAGTTTTAGATAAAAAAGATGAGTCTATTTTCTTTTTTGACAAGTTTGTAATTAAGTTTTTTGCTGATACTAGTATCAATAATGACAGAGTTCAGAGGACAATATACCTTAAAGGATTAGTACCTGACATTATCGATTCGACAGAGAATTTTTATAAGTATAAAAAAGCGGAAGGTTGTTTATTTGCTAAATCGGTTAATGCTCAGAAGTTTCAAAAGTTTTTAATTTGGGCGCAAGATAATTTATGGACTAATGAACAGCGAGATGAAAATTTTAATCAAGACTGCTATAAATTTTATATCAATAAGACTTTAGAAAGAATAAAATTATATCTATCGGAATTTCCCGACCCGACGTCAATTAATAGTGTTGAAATGCAAGATATATTAACTATGTTATCTAATTTAGATACCGATTGGTTATGTAATGGCATACCTAGTAAATTTCATGGAGACTTTATATTAGATAATATTATTGAAACGGATGATGGATTTTGTTTAATAGATTGGAGACAGAACTTTGCTGGTAGATTAGATATTGGAGATATGTATTATGACTTAGCTAAATTAAATCATAACTTAACTGTTAATCATGATTTAGTAAATAAACATTTATTTGGTACTTTGCCAGAAAATTGTTATATTTTAACAAATAGTAAATTAAATGAATGTCGAGATATACTACATAAATTTATTATTGACAATGGTTATGATTTGCAAAAAGTAAAAACACTAACTGCAATAATTTGGATAAACATGGCTCCATTACATGAATATCCATTTAATAATTTTTTATTTAATTTTGGAAAATACAACTTAAATGCATTGTGAATAGAACATTAAAACACGCGATTACATTACTACATCCCGAATATAAGCATGTTCTTGAATTTGGAGTGTACAAAGGAGGTACTATTAAGCAACTCAGAGAAAGCCTTCTAGAAGAATATTCTTTATACGGATTTGATTCTTTTCAAGGACTTCCGGAGCATTGGACCGGCACTGATACACGACCCGAACAGTTTAGTACAGGAGGTGTTGTACCAAATGTACCTGGAGTTACTTTTTACAAAGGATGGTTTACAGATACTCTTCCAGATTACATTCCTATAGCTGAACCTATTGCTCTACTTCATGTTGACTGTGATTTATACTCGTCAACAGTCACTGTGCTGGAGACACTAAAAGATTTTATATTACCTGGAACTGTAATTGTTTTTGACGAATGGTACTATAACCATCGTGATGTAGACGCAAATCGCCAACATGAACAGAAAGCTTTTTATGAATGGGTAGATAAATTTGGTATTCAGTACCAAATATTAGACGAAATTGAAGATGAACGTAGAATAATATTAATAGTATGATGCCAAAAATTTACATAGGACCTATGACTAAGAATGTTGTAGACGCCGTAATAAAGTATTCCAACCAAACAAAAATACCGGTGGGACTAATTCCTTCACGCCGTCAGATTGAATTTAATGGCGGGTATGTAAATAACTGGACTACAGAAGAATTTAGTAAGTACGTAAAAACAAACTCAACTAACATAGTACTAAAAAGAGATCATTCAGGCCCGTCACAAGGACAGTTTGAGGATGATGGCTTTGAATCCTTGACTGAAGATTGTAAGTATCTAGATTTAATTCATATAGATCCCTGGAAAAAATATCCAGAATTTAATTTAGGAGTGCAAGAAACAGTTAAGATGATCAACCACTGTTATAGACTAAATCCAGAAATAGAATATGAAGTTGGGACAGAAGAAGCAATAAGACGATTTGAAGTTAATGAATTAGATGAGCTAGTCTCTATACTAAAAGATACTTTAGCTCCTAAAGTGTTTAACAAGATAAAGTACTTAGTGATTCAATCTGGAACATCTTTAAAAGGAAATACACAGACAGGTGATTATGATAGCAAAAGGTTACTAGACATGATAGCAGTAGCTAAGAAGTACGAGCTACTAACCAAAGAGCATAACGGAGACTATATACCAGTATCGATTATTAAAGATAAATTTAATTTAGGATTGGATGCTATTAATATAGCTCCTGAATTTGGATTAATTGAAACTCAAACCTATTTAGATTATATTGGAAATGACGCTAACTTGTTAGAAAGATTTTGGGATATTTGTTATAAGTCAAATAAATGGATTAAATGGGTGGATAAGGATTTTGATCCTATTAACAATAAAGTAGAACTTATAAAAATATGTGGTCATTACGTAATATCAAACATAGAATTTCTTGGTATTATGAGAAAATTTTCTTATATTAATGAAGATATTCAGAATCGAGTAATTAATAAACTTAATGAGTTATATGGATCCTAGGCCGAAAACAATTTTTTGTGATATAGATGGAACTTTAGTAGAACATGCTCCTCCGTCTACATCTTCACAACCTACCTATAAGATGGTACTTTTAGAAGATACCATTAATAAATTACTTGAATGGGATAGAGCAGGATATAATATTATTCTGACTACGGGAAGAAAAGAAAGTTTAAGATCAGTTACAGAAGCCCAGTTAGCAGAAGCTGGAATTTTTTATGACCAATTAATCATGGGTATAGGTGGAGGAGAACGGTATTTAATTAATGACTGTAAAGAGAATGGGACAGAATATGCTAAAGCAATTAATATACCAAGAAATTTAGGAATTAAAGATATTAATATATGAAAAAGAACATAGTATTTATGATGGATATCGATCTTAAAGGAGAAGGTCGTTGGGCTAGTAGCAGAAGAGCTCCTTATGAGTTTTCAATCAAAAGTTGGAAACAATGGGCTAAAAAACATAATGCGGAATTGTTTATTTTATCAGATTTATTAGTTGACCATAATGAAATGGGAATTTGCTGGCAGCGATACTATCTGTTTGATATTCTAGAGTCTAATGGAATTGAATATGACCAAATATTAATGGTAGATGCTGATACAATTGTCCACCCCGATTGCCCGAATTTATTTGAAATGACTGACAGGAAATTAGTTGGTGTGCATAATGAAGGAAGCTATGATTGGGTATTACGAAGTTTAGAAAATTATTCTACATTAGCATTTGAAGGATTTCAGTCAAAGTGGTGGAATTACATTGATTGTGGATTGATTATAGTCAATAAAGACCATAAAGAATTTTTTAAAACAATTACAGAGTACTATTGGTCTAATAAAGAAATATTAAAGCAGGTCGAGTCATTACATGTAGGTACAGATCAGACTCCATTTAATATTTTAGTTGAGCGAGAAAATATTGATCTTAAACTATTGCCATATGAATATAATATGGTAGATATGATTAGGAAAGAAATATTAACCGAAGATTTAGTATTTACTAAAATTGGTTACATTTATCAGTTTAATTGCATTCCAAATAATCAAGATAATCAAGCTACATATTATTGGATGAAAAAAACATACGAAAATTTATATGGAAACATTAACGAATAAATATGCTATAGGAACTCATGTAATGTTTTATGAGATTGAAATGTTACCAGAGCATGTAACTAGTATAATTACTGCTAGTAAACAAATCAGTAACCCAGAAAATATTATAGTTGATTTGTTTTTTAATATGTCAGAATTTTTTGAAAAAATTGACACTTCAAAAATTAGTAAAGAAGAATTAATTAACAAATTTAAAATTGAGCTTAATAGGTTAGCCGACTCAGGAGTTAGTGTAAGGCATACTATTTATACAGCTGATAATCCTTACACAATGACAAATTTTCGTAGGGACTTTAATTATGGATATTGCAATTTAGTTGACTACTTAATTTGGGGCGAGACAGACTGTCTACTTCCTAGAGAGACATTCATCTCATTGGAACAAATTAAAAATTATGCTAATAGCCAAAATATACATAGATTTATTACTACTTTCGCAACAAGAAAAATGTGGGATGACTCATGGAAAGTTTTAGAGCACGTAGATTTTGAAAATAAACAATTTTATGATCGAGATAACCCACTTTGTTATACTGAAAAATATAGTATACGATATGTAATGAATCAAGAAGAGATGGATGAAATTAATAGTAAGTCCGCGGAATTAGACGTTCGTGTTTTAACACAGCCAAAGTTTGACGGATCTTGTTTAATTATATCATCAGATCTTATTAAGATGGGAGTCAATATACCTCCAGGATTCTTTGGCTTATCAGCTGAAGACACGGCATTTATGTATAGTTGTATGCAGTTGTTAGGTAAGTCATATATACAATTTGTAGTTAAAAATATACTTAAAGTTCATAATAGAGAGCATACTAAGAAAAGATTATATGCTTTAAATATGAATGACACTAATGAAAGTACACAGCGAGTTAAAGGTGATTGGTATAACAAATTAAGAGATATTAATAAACAAAACCTTAACCTATTTATCGGCCCACGTCAAGATAAATTTTTAACATACGAAGATTTTTTAAAAACATTATAATATGGGATATATTCTACCAGAAATTTATAAGGCCGTTTGTCAAGAGACGGGGCAAGAGCTTCCAAAGGTATTTATTGAAACAGGTACATTTAAAGGAGGTATACCGCATAGGATTCTTGAGACTTATGGTAAGTTAGATGATTGCTTTGATAAGTATTATACTATTGAGCTAGGCACTGAAATTAGTAAAATTGCTTCAATGCGATATAAATACTTTGAACAAAATAAAAGAGATCGCCAATTTATACATTCTGATGATATTGATGTTGCGTTTGAAGGCTCTCACGATTATTTTGATGGTAAATTAACGTTAATCAATAATGATAGCGTTGAGGCTATGAAAGAATTAGTTCCTAGTATTGATCAACCTATATGTTTTTGGTTAGATGCGCATTCTGGCGCGCAAAAATATGCTAGAGGAGTAATTGATGTTCCATTATTACAAGAATTAGAAGTGATTAAAAATCATCCTATCAAAAATCATATAATTGCAATCGATGACGCCCATATGTTTGGTAAGCAACAATTTGATAGTGATGGAAATATGGTTTGTGATTATAGTCACGTACCTTTCTCAGTAGTCGAAGAATATATTAAATCAATCAACGATCGTTATGACGTCGGTATGTATGAGCCATATGGAATGAAAATGTTAATTGCTTATGTAAAATGAAAATACTAGTATTTCATCAGCCTTACCCAATGGGTAACTATAAACTTAATGAAATGGTAGCGAAGCGGCTACAATCCAATGGCCATGAAGTTTATTTACTGCAGCAACTCAATGGAGCTCCAGCTACGCCAGAATATATTAATGCATTGCAGCAAGAAAATTTTGACGCTGTATATTATGAAATGTTAGATGCTGAAACTTTTAAAGTCGTTGAGCAACTTAAATCACTGCGAGTGTTATTGGTAGCATCGCGCGGAATATTTAAAGAATTTTATGATATATTAGAATATAAAGGAAAATACTATGATAAAGTAATGACAAATAGTATTGACTTATATAATATGTTTAAAACACAGTCAATAGAATGTGAATTATTCCAATATTATCTTATTGCCTTGACTGAAGAAGAGCGTAACACTAAATTAGAAAAATACAAATATGATAATGTATTTTTAGGCATGGGCTTTGGACGTCAGTCAGATCCATTTTATGAACTGGAGCGAAATATATTTTTCAACTCTAAAAAATCATACAAATTTGGATTATTTGGAAATGGCTGGTCTGCAATTGAAAATTATAAAGGATTATTACCAGCAACAGATATCGGCGCGTTATATTCGAGTGCAAAGTCAGCAAATGGTATTATTGGAAGTGGTCAGCGGTCAATGGGAATGATAAATAATCGATATACAGAAATTGCAGCTTGTAAATGCCCATTAATTAGTTACAAATATAATATTGATTGGTTTGGATCAGATAAATTTATTAACTTTGTTAATGACGCAGACGAATTAAATAAAACAGTAACTGACATTATATCAAACCCAGATGAGTATACTGAGCAGTGTAATCAGTTTTATGATTATATTGTTAATCAAGATACTGTATTTTTTGAAAAATTAGAAAAATTACTGATATGAAAATAGCATTCTTTACTGAAATGGGATTCAATGGCAAAGTCGCAAGGAATCATGAGAATATGAGAACTGAATTTGCTTGGATGTGTGCGTTAGATGCCGACCATTATAATATTCAGCAGCGTCCATATGGAGACTATGATTTAGGCATTGTAATTATTCCTAAAAAGAATCCTAATTTTGATATTGAGTATTTAAAAAGTTATGGATGTAAACAAGTTGCTGTGATGCAAGAAGGGCCGAATTGGTATTGGCAGGATTATACATTAGACCAACAAATTTGGTACTTTAATACGTTAGCAATGGCCGATATTATTTTTGTGCATAATGAGTCCGACAAAAAATACTATAAAGGATTAGTTAATCATACTGATGTGCGTGTTTTGCCTTCATTAATGATAGAAGATGCTATTGGGACATTAGATACGATAGATAGAAAAGATGTTATTATAGGAGGCAATTTTGTATCTTGGTATGGAGGATTTGACTCGTATACAATTGCAAGAGAATTATCTACCGATGAAAAAGTATATGCACCCTCAATGGGGCGTAAACAACCATTAGAAGAGCATTTGTTAACTCATCTTCCTTATGTAAATTGGAAGCAATGGATACAAGAGCTTAATAAATTTAAATACGGAGTGCATTTAATGAGAACTCATGCTGCAGGTACATTTGCATTGAATTGTTCTTATTTAGGTATTCCATGTATTGGGTATAAAGGATTGGATACCCAAGAAATACTTCATCCCGAAACAAGTGTTGAGTTAGGAGATCTAGACAGTGCTAGAAAAATCGCAGAAAAGATTAGGAAAGACGAAGATTTTTACTTATATTTGTCAAATAAGACTCGAAAATTGTACCTTGAGAATTATTCTGAACAACAATTTCTAAATAAATTTAAAATATGAAAA
>Ga0099850_1001173_pt1 | contig 12199 bp, 12 predicted proteins | sample CB_VirMetaG_5_FD_79182 | JGI IMG/M metagenome (GOLD analysis project Ga0099850, IMG submission 79182) | Freshwater to marine saline gradient viral communities from Chesapeake Bay - CB_1508_1D Viral MetaG | ecosystem: Environmental > Aquatic > Marine > Coastal | place: USA: Chesapeake Bay...
AGTGTAATCTCACTACAAATGTTAGTCATAAAGACTTTCAATCCGTTTTGTTTGTATGCTTCTGGGTTTGACTTGTTTACATTACCCTTAAACATAATGTAAGGCTCGCCAGTAGCTTTTCTCTTCTGAAGTACCTTACCCCACTTTCTACGGGCTTCCATATCACCCTCTTCAAGTTTTCTCATAAACTTGTCACCGATAATAACCGCCTGATGAAGATTGAGTGATTGTCGGTTCACATCACCTTTTGGTTCACGAATCTCAATCCACTCATCAAAGTCACCGTGTTCAATGTTTAAGTTGATTGATGCAGCGCCTCTACGAACCGAACCTTGGTTGGTTGCGAGGATGGTTGAGTCGTAAATCTTACAAAATGGAACTACACCATCAGATGTACCATTTCCGGTGATTCTTGAACCAGCCGAACGAATCATATTTACACCAATACCAACACCACCGCCGTGTTTGGCGAGTAACATCATTTCAAGGTTTTTTTGACCTATCTCTTGGATTGAATCACCGACATCAATGCCGAAACAAGATATCGGAAGACCCCTATCGGTGCCAGTATTAGAAAGTACAGGAGTAGCAAGATTAAGCCAGCCACGCCAAATATAATCAAAAAACTTACTAGCGAGATGAGGTTTACCCAACCTGCGTGCAACAGCGGTTGAGACTCTCCAATACGCGTCTTTTGGAGTTTCTCCTGCGAGGAGATATCCTTTAGAAATAGTTTTAACATAAATCTCCGTATTACCCCAGATTGGAAAATCTACTCCGAGCTCCCAACCCAATTCTTCACCATAATTCTTTGCCATAATTTATTAAAATATATCATCCCAATTTTCACCCTCACCTGCCTTGGAGTAATCCGTTGGTCGTAGAGCGAAGAAATCAGTATGTGTTAAACCGCCTGTTAAATGATAGAACCATTCGAGTTTTTCAGCTGACTCTCTATCGTACTCAAAAAATAAACCATCCTCGATTTTATAACCAAGTTCAGCCAATTTTTCATTCAACCTCTGACTGATAAAGTTCTTGAGGTCTTCTTTTGTGAGGTTTTCAAGGTCACCCATCTCAAACATCTTATCAATGTAATTGAACTCTAATTTTTGAATCAATTGAGCTGCTTCAAAAACCGAATCCTTTACGGATTTTCTTAATTCAGGATACTCATCACACATATGTCTGAAGAGTTGACATCCCATTTTAGAGTGTAGTGATTCATCACGAACACTCCACTTCATTTGTTGTCCAATACCCTTCAATAGGTTTCTCATTTGGAACGAATACAATACAGCAAAGGAAGAATATAATGATACCCCCTCGGCAAATGCGGAAAAGATTGCGAGTGAACGAGCTACCTCTTCTCTTGCTTCAGAGTTCCACTTCAAATCTTCGTAAGTGTAATCAGAAGAAACTCCGGCAAGATTCTCAAATCTTTCAGCAGTTGCGGGTTCGTGTAAGAACGCTTCAAAGTTATCAAGACCGAGCGTTTCGTTTAAGTATGAGTATGCGGTTGCGTGGATTGTTTCCTGCGAACCGAACATCATTGCCATTTGTTTGATTTCGTGTTTAGGAAACCAGTTTGTTACCATCGTAGTCCAATAATCGGATACCGCACATTCAGTTTGAGCAAACCCTAATAGAATATTACCAACAAGATTCTTTTCAGAAACTGACAAATTTTCATTCCAATCCTTAACATCCCCTTGCATTGGGATTTCGGTATGGAGCCAGAAAGCTTGTGCTTGTTTCAACCAACCTTCGGTATAGTATTCTGGGTATTCAAATGGTTTAAATGGGATACGATTATCGAATAGAGACATACGATTTCTCCTGTAAATTGTTAGACATATTTTTGTGTGGGTGAATATACATAGTGATTAGAAATTAATTTCACCCTTCATTTCTTTGTATTTTTGAGCAAGTTCTTTTCTTACTAAACTCTCCCCACCTTTCATCTCTTTTTTGGTTTGTTGACCAGAAATGGAATCATCGTTATAGATGGAAATTTCACCGGTTGAGAAGTTGGCTTTGGATGGAAAAGTCATACCATCAGGACCAAAACGATTCTTGATAACGTGCCATCTTCCCGTACCAGCAAGTTTGTCTTCAATCTTACGAGAAAGGGATACAACAAAGTCAGCAGTCATCATTTTTGAGAATGAACCTGCAATCTTTGTACCTGTAATAATGTCATCTTCTGCGCCACTTCGGTTGATTTGAGACGCAGTGTAGATGGGGACTTCATACTCCCCAGCCATACCTCTCAAATCCTCAAAAATGGTTTCTAACTCTTCGTGTCGTTCTTTGTTAGAGGGTCCACGGAGTAGGTCAGCGTAGTCAACAATCACTACATCAGGTTTTTTACCTTGTAAAATCATTTTGTCCATATGGGCTTTTAATGAAGTTACGCTGGCGGTTTTGGTAGGGTAGTGTTTTACAATCAGGTCTCCTTTTACACTCGTAACTGATTTTTTAACATCTTCCATATTGTATTTCAGATTTGCAACTGCAATCTTACTCAAAACAGCATCGTATCGTTGACCTACATACCCTTCGTTCAATTCGAGGGTGTAGTGAGCCACGGTCTTACCCAATTTCATCGCCGCCACGCCGATGTTAATTAAAGACCACGACTTACCGATGCCAGGAGGGGCGGCAAATAAAACCAACTCACCTTTCCCAAAACCACCTTGCGTAATTTCATCAATAACCTGCCATCCTGTTGATACTACATTTCTGATAGAATCTTCGTATCGTTCGGTAATCATAGTTTTGTATTCGTGTCCCAAATCGGAATCTTGACCTGCTTTCATAGCATCATCAACCTTCCGTTTAATCACATCATACTTACCTTGTTCCAATAACTCTACGGAGTCAAGAATAGCATTTTTGATACATTGATTTTTACAAAAGTCAAGGGTTTGTTCTTTAACATAAGTTAAATCATCACTTTCAAGATGATTCCACGCAAACTTGAGTGTGTCTACGACAGTTGTTTTAAGAACATCCCTATCAATAGAATTAATTCGGACTTTCAACACATCAAGTGTTGGTAGCTTTTCATACTCACTAACGTAAGACATAATTTCTTTAACCAACCACTCTGATGCTTCTGAATCAAAGTATTCTGGCTTTAGAATGTCAAACACTTGGCGAGAAAAACTCCTATCACCTAACAGCGCTGATACAATTTTATTCTGGAACGATGTTCCGTATTTACTTCCGAATTTTTCCATAGACACTAATATACAACTTTATTTTTGATTATCCAAATCTTTTTTGATTAGATTATCTAAATTTGAAAATGAGTTTCTTAACCAAGAATCCACATCAGCAAAAGCAGTATACAATTTGTCTCCCATAAACATCTTTTTGAATTCAATTGTATCCAATCTATGAGTTCCACCATCCATAATATTTCGGATGTTTGATGTAATTGAAGATGAGATTTCGGGGTTTCGTAGTTGCATAAGGTCGAAGTTCATTCGTATAACATCCACATTCTCCATCAGTTTTTTTGATAGTTTTGGGTCTACGTTAGAACACTCGTTTATAAACTCATCTAACTCAAATTCACGATTATTTAGGAACGACATTTTGGATTCTATGGTTTTATCACCCACACCCCTAACTCCGGTTATGTTATCTGACTTATCGCCCGTTAAAACACGATAGAAGACAAGGTTTTGTGGTATTACACCATACTCTTCCCTAACAAGGGATTCATCATACATTTTCTTTTTGTTAGAAGACCACACTTTGATTCGTGGATTCACTAACTGAAGAAAGTCTTTGTCCGATGACACAATTACCACATCCTTTTTAAAGTAATGATTTGCAAGGTATGCAATAATATCATCCGCTTCAACGTGGTCAATATAAGTCAAGGACACGGGCAATACTTGTAGGTATTCAATCAGTCTTGCGAACTGATACCTCATTGATTGTTGTTGGTCTTCCAAGTCTTCATAACCAGCCAATCGGTTGATTTTGGTTAGACCTGTACGACCTTCTTTGTATCCGCTATATTTTGATTTTCTACGTTGGGAACCACCTTTACCATCAAAAACTACAACTACACGAGTTGGTTTAAGGGTTCGGATGGATGCTGCGGTGGATAACAAGAAACCTGTTATACCACCACAGTGTTCACCATCGTCATTTAACGCAGGAACTGCCCCAAAGACACGAATGAACTGATTCAGCCCATCTACAATAAGCACTCTATCATTCAGATTTTCATCTTTAACTTCTAAATGTTCTTTCTTAACTTCCTTGAGGAGTTCTGCGTATTTACTAATCATCGAAATCGGTTACTTCAATATTATCAATGTTTGATTCAGCGCTGGACTCTTTGTAAGACATAATGTAAGTATCACAAATCTTCTGATAGATTGATTCTTTCAGTTCGGGTCGTGACTCCATCATTTCTTCAAAGTTCTTGGCTTGGAATTTGATTTCTTCGCCAGTTTCAGTATCCACATAGGTATACCAAGCGCCAGTCTGATTTACAAGTTTGTAGGTCTTCATCATTTCCAACCACGAACCATAATTGTCAATACCACTATCAAAGTAGATATCGTAATCAATAGAACGAAGAGGTGGACCCATACGATTCTTAATCACTTGAGCACGAGTCTTAATACCCACTACTTGGTCTACACCACCTACTTTGGATTTCAACTGACCCATTTGTTTGAGTCGGATACGACAAGATGAGTGGAATGCGATTGCCTTACCACCACTTGTAGTCCAAGGGTCACCAAAAGATACTCCTAAACGAGTACGGAGTTGGTTTGTGAAGATTAGAGAGATTCGCTCACGACCAATCAAGTTCGTGACCTTTCTCATAGCTTTTGAAATGATAATCGCCTTTTGAGTTGCGTATCCAGCTTGGTCGTAGTCAGCAGAAATCTCAACTTTGGTAGAAGCCCCTGCAACGGAGTCAACTACAATAGTCACCAATTTCTTCTTTTCACCATCAGCTGCTCTGACTGATTCAATAATAGAATCAATAGCTTCAAAGATGTCTTCCACGGTTTCAAGAGGTACATACAACATCTTTTTGATGTCAACCCCAATCGCCATAAGAAAATCTTGGTTCATTGCGTTTTCGGTGTCAATGTAAACACCAAGCCCACCCTTCTTTTGAGTGTCCGCAATAGCGTGAGCTGCGAGTAGTGATTTACCACTTCCTTCTAAACCTGTAATCTCCGTGATTCGACCCACAGGCAAACCGCCGTGAGGGCGGTTTGCGATTGCGAGGTCTAACATTGGTGAGCCAGTAGACACCCATTCATCCAAATCGGTAGGTGTTTGTTCTGACCCATCCAAGAAGAAAGCCACCTTGTGGGCGGACTTAAACTTCTTGTTTAGATTAGAGGCAAGAATAGAAGATAACTCATCACGAGTTGATTCTACTTTCTTTGCCATAAATTTTTAATTAGTCGTTGAATAGGTCATCAAAAGCTTCCTTAACATTAGAAGCTTTAGAGGTAGTTTGAGCAGGCGTTGAAGATACTGAAACATCAGCGGTTTGTTCTTCACCTTCTTCTACTTTACCGGTGTCCAACCATTGTTGGAGCATTTTTTCCATTTCATCGTAAGAAGCACGCTTGAACATTGTAGACAAATCAATTTGGTCTTTAACCAATTCCAAGATGTTTTTATCTTCTGAAATAGGGGTTGTGTTTGGTTTAACACGGATTGAAGTTTCGGGGTAAGATTTACCAACTTCAGCTGCGGTTTTGAAATCTACCGTAACATCACGACCATTCACAGGGTCAGTCAAATCACCATAGTCAGGGTCAGCAAAGAATCCAAGAAGTTCTTGGTAAACTTGCTTACCAAATCCCCAAAACTTAACACCTTCAGATTCCTCACCACGAACCAAGATAGGTACATAGGTACGCATCTTTGGAGTCAATTGGCGTGACAATTGGTAATCATCACGATTGCCAGTTGCCTTCAACTTTTCAGCAAACTCTACAATAGGGTCAGCCTCACCGAAAGACATCGGAGAGATGACATTCTTACCACCCAAATCAAAGTGGAAGTAAAGTTCAATAAAAGGGTTGTTGGGGTTGTGGATGTACGGAAGGATTCGTACTTGCTGTTTGCCGGGAGTCGGCTTCCAGAGGTTGTCCGTTTTTTGGACTTTTGTCTGAAGAGTGTTCAGACGGTTACGGATTGCGTTTAAATCAATAGCCATAATTTCCTTTTTTTAATTGTTAATTGTTAAACTTGTCACTAATATACAACATTTGGTTGACAATTCCAAATGTATTCCAAAATATTTTTTATTTTTTATTTCTGAACATCAACGATGCGAAACAAACTTGTTTTCAAAACCTTGTATGAGTCCCCATTGGTGAGTATCACACTGTTTCTATAAATATCCCAATCAATCTGAAAAGACTTATCTACCACACCTCTATTTAGGTCAGCAATTAGTCTATTTAACGCATTGATGGTGTACATTGTATTTGATTCTTTCTTTCGGTGAACCATAATAGTATTTGGTAAGAAAGAGTTTTGTTCGTGTGGAATTATATTATAACTAACAACCAATTCTTTTGATGGTTCTAATTTTAAGATAAAGATTTTTCTACTAAACAATTCATATGTCTTTAATATTGTGTTTACGATATCCTCAAACGACTCCTCATTTGTAAAGGTGCATAACAGTTGGGTTCTCACTCATCTCTCCGTAATTATTTTGTTCTATGTCTGAATAGTATTTTAGGTGAACCTTTATCTTCAGTCTTCATATCCACTTGTAAGAATGAATCATCCTTACCACCCATATTGATTACAAGTTTAACACCATCAAACTTTACTCCAAATGGTGGAGTTGGATTACAATAGTGGTCTGGTGATTTCATTTGAACATCACCGGTTTTTTTGTTAATTACCTGCGTATGTACGTTCTGACCACATCCGTGGACATCTTTCCACATATCAGTTAGTTTTTGTTGACCTTCTTTACTCTTTGATAGCTCTTCCATTTTAGATGAGAACTCACCAAGGTACGCTTGTTTTAAGTCTTTTTTCTGCTTGGCTTTTTCTTCATCTGACATACTATCATTCCAAGCATACTTTTTTCTCAACTCACCAACTTTAGCATCAAGGTCTTTACCAATCTCACCCAAGTATGTAGCACCCGCGTTATTAACGCCAGAGTTTTTCATTGTGATGTTCTTGGGGTCGGTATAGGTCTTAGCGGAAACTTTCATAATCTGGTCGTTTCCATCTTTGTCTTTGTATTGGATAATCAAATCGGTTGGGTCTACCTTTGGGTCAATACCTAATTTAGCTAATGCGGTCTTACCCACACCACCCACTTGTTGAGCACCTGTAATTTGTGAACCCTCTGGCAATGATGCTTTCATTATATCGGCAGCCTTTTTGTTGATTGCGTCAAATTTAGCCTCATCACCACCCAACTCTTTTAAAGTTTTTTGGGTAGACTCATATGCAGCTTTGTTTTCATCTGATGGGAACAAATAAGATACCACGCCAGCTTCGTTGTGTTTACCACTCATATCAGCCAAAGCTCGGTCTTTAGCCCCACCCCTCATAGGAACATCAATTCCTTCTTCTTGGATGATTTTGTTCATCTCTTCACTTACCGATGTACCACTTGCACCCGTGAGGTGTTTGTAAGGTAAAGCGCTGTTTGGTGATAGGTAAATCTTCTTACCACCAGCGTGTCCTTCAATCAAGTTATTGTCAGCCAATTCACGAACCGCTTGAACTCGTTCTTCACGAGTTTTTGCATTTACAAATTGGTCCCAATTTTGTTTTAAGACTTCAGCTCGTTGTAAAGTGTTTTCATCTTGACCAGCCAATAACTCATCAACTTTAGCTAATCTAGCTTGTTCTGATTTTACAGTTGCTGATGGAAATTGTTTTACTTCACCTTGTGGTTTGTCTTCTTTTTCCTTTTGGGCTTTTTCAATCTCACCCTTGCTTGGTGTAGTATGTGTTTCTGGGTTTGGTTTTTTAACCGTGTATACGTTGCCAGACTTTTTGTTCTTTACCCAACTATCTTCATCAAGGTCTTGATGTTTTTTCTTTAACTCATCCTTTTCGGCTTGAGTCAACATATCATACTGGTCCAACTCTTTTTCAATATCAGTTGGCTTTTCTTCTTTTTTTGGTGGAATTGGACCACCACCTTCTAAAATAGCAACAACTAACTCTTTGGCTTTCTTCTCATCAAACTCTTCTAAAAGAACTGAATACAATCCTGCAACCGCCCTTTCGCTCAGAGGATTTTTATAAAGTTCGTATCCGACTTCATTCCACCATTTTTTTGAAATACGTTCAATGAGTTTATTCATAAATATAAATATCAAATATGTGTTGTAACCATTTCTTTATAATTGTCCCCTACCTCAATTCCAACAGGAAACCCATCTTTTTCCATTATTGACTTTACTTCACTAATATACGTTGAGTCATCCGAACGGACATCAAACAAAATTGAGTCATAAGTGTAAAGTATTGGTAGAGAGCCGTTGGTTTTGATTTTAGACAATTTATCAAGTATAATTATATTCCTTTCGGTCTCAACGGACTGAAGAATGTAGTTAAATAGCTTATTTTTGTTTAAATCATTCGAAAAAACTATTTTCCGTTTGAAGATTGGTGTATAAACTACCTTATCTACTAAAAATTGTCTCCATAACGTTTCAATATACTCTGCAGTTTTACTGAAAAACGGAATGTGTTTGTATTCATCTTGGACACCACCATATAATTGTCGGAAGGTAATTGCTTTTGCGTCTTTTAGGTCAGCCCCATATTGGTCAGCCAACCATTGGTGGGCTTTTATATCAAGCGGAATGTCTACACCAATGAGTTTACCAATAAGCCGTGGGTGATACCCATCAAAGTCAAGTTGGTATAACTTACCCCCTTCAAATCGTGAAATAAACCTCTTACGAACATCACCATCTTTTGGTAGAGCAGCATAGTTGACACCACCAAATGTGTTAGATGGTCGTGAGGTTGTAGTCAACATATTGTATTGGGTGTATTCCATACCACTTAAAGTATGAAGACCACTTAACTCAATCCAATTTAAAGACTTTGGATACAATTGTGCAAACTTACTTGGATTTACATCAGACCATTTCCTTTTCCACTCTTGGAATTGTTCGTAATGTTTCCAAATTGGAATTAGGTCATTACCTCGTGGAGCTTTTCTCCTACGGAACACGGTGTAGATTGGTTTCTCATCTACCTCGAAATCTGACGCCTGATGGAATAACTCCATTTCAAGGTCGTACATATTATTTACGAACTCATAGTGGTGTAGGAACTCTTTAAGACCCACTACCCACACTTCTTTAAACTGACTGAAATCTATCTTATCACTTACACAACTTGCATCTATGTTGTTGTAGTTTACAAATAAATCCAATTCACCATCGGAAATCAAAACAGCAGACAAACGAGAAAGGTGTGGGTGTTTCTCCAAACTTGAAAGAATGGGAAATACCAACACCTTGCTTGACAGGGCGGGTATATTTTTATGCAATCTCTCGTTTGTATCTACTATCTTCACGGATACAAATATACGAATTTATTTTGAAAGTTCCAAATCACGGAGGACTTTTTGTTCTTCCTCCCACTCATCGGCTTGAATTTCAATGTCTCTATATTCCCACATTATCGGTAGAGAGTTACAAACATTCCAAAGTTTTCATCAAACACTTCGAGAAGGTGTTCGTAGTCACCACTCATCATTTCTTTGGTAATCTCATTACCATTCAAACCTAATTTTTTAGCGAGGTTCTTAGCAGTTCCAAGAAGGAAATAGGCGTTACCTTGGGGACCGGTGAGGTCAATTTCAATACCTCGTGTTTGGGGTTTACTTACGATAGCCATATCTGATTATTTTACGATTTCAATCATTGACAAAGGAACAGTGTAAGAACCGAAACCATTGAGGAGTTTAAGAACCGCCTTGGTTCGGTTAATCTTTTCAACACGAAGTTGTTTACCAAACAACTTGGGGTGGTTAACCTTAACATTAGCACCCAAGTAGAGTTCCTCTTTAACATCAAGGGCGACCTCATACTTCTTCATCTTAATGACTTCAATCAACTTGGCGTTCAAGGCACGAAGTTCTTCGATGGACATTTTGTTTAATTCAGCGTAATTCATTTTTTACTTTTTAATTAACTATCACTTACAGAACAAATATACGAAACTTATTGGAACTGCAAAACTTTTAATGTTAAGAAATTGTTAAATTTTATTTAAGGTTATCAATTTTGATACTCAACTTAGCGATTCGTTTGAGGAGGGTCTTCATATCTCGTTTAGGCCAGTCAATGTACCAATTTTTAAAGTCTTTGATACTATCTTCCAAGAACTTCTCATCACCATCTCGTTTCCAAGCTTCGTATCTCCAAGAGTACATACTACTCTCTTTCATCGCCTCAATCAGTTCTGAACGATTCATCGCTGAGTAGGTGTTGAATGTAGTTTGTTTCTCCTCGTATGTCTTATTGAGGTAATCCAACTCCTTTTGCAATCGTTCAATGGTTTTCATCTTCTTTTGTTCAGCCACATATTCACTAGCCAAATCACCCCACACACGCGGCATCTTACTCTTAACGATGTATCGGTAGTGGAATCGTTGGATGTTGTAACCACCAGCGGTAATAGCTTCGGTAACGAAGTGGTAATTAGTTCCTTCTCGTTCAATACCGGCTGAAATCTCAATACCTTTAGGACCACCATACCAATTGAACCCAACCAACTTATCGGTGGGGAGGATGTAGTTTTGAAGGGCTTTCATTAGGTCAATCACCAAACTCAAACGAATCATTTTCTCAAAGTGGGGAGTGATGTTCAACTCTTTACCAGTCTTTTTAAGGTGGTGGGCTTTCTCACTCTCAATGATTTGAGCGGTGAGTTCACTAATCGGTTTCTCTAACTGATGGAGGATTTCTTCTTTGATGTTTTTCATATCTCTCTTATTACATAGTAAAGATACGAAATAATTTGGAACTACCAAATTTCTAATGTTATCAAATTGTTAAGTTTTTTCGGAACTCCACAAAGTTTGTTATGTAATCTTTGATTTGCGGAACATCACGTTCAGCCAAATTAACCAATCTTCGGTTAGTATCCTCAACTCCGGGCTCGGAGCCCGAATCGTTTACAGCACCTGTAATTTTCCAAGGTATGGTTGTTTTGTAAAAATGTTCGTTTTTTGCTTTCTTATAATCCTTTACTGATGTTTCCATAAGAACATTGTTGAATTTACTTTTTACAAAGTATCGTGATACAAATCCTTTTAGATAATCAGTTTCGGTTGGAATTGTTTTTGAATATGTTGGAAAGAAATACTCCGATATTGGTTGTTTCTTTGGCAACTTGTCGTAATCAAAAGATGTTTTGATTTCCTCTTGTGTAATGTCTTTATATGGGATGAGTTTTTTAGATACATCTCTAACATATGAAGATTGTGTAAATACTTCACCAGTCGTATAGGTATGATACGACCCAATAAATTCTTTACCATCTTCGGTCATCCATTGTTTTCCGATGGTGTATAATCCTTTTTGGATTTTTCCTTCTGGGTAATATATTCTTCTTCTGCTCATCTTATGTGTTAATCATCATATAACCAACAATAGTAGTGTCCCAATTACCATCTGACACGGAGTGTTCAATTTCACCAACTGCGAAGAACACATCACCAAATCCACCAGGTAGATTATCAACTGTAAATGTATTTAAGAATCCAATACCATCTACCCCATCAATAGTTACGCTTAGATTAATAGAGTATGGAATGCTTTTTCCTGATGGGAATATCGCTCCCATAAAGTGCTTTCTTAAAACGCTTCTAAAATCACTAATTTCATTTTCGTTGTAATTATCACCCATTTGTTTTATTTTCTCTTTTAGAGCTTGGTTTGTGTTTTCCAAAGCACCAGATGAGCCATTCTTTTCTTTTGGTGTACAATTAAAAACTTTATTTACAGCTTTACTTGGATATTTACCACCACCTCCGGTGTAAGCAATAGCAGACATTTCAGCATCCAAGTTGGATGACATACTAATACCCTTTAGAATTGAATTTGGAGTTAAGGTTCTAAACGTGTATCCAGCATCAACTCCGCCCTTAATATCATTGTGTCGGTTAACTATTCTATAAGTTTTA
>Ga0099850_1001178_pt1 | contig 12166 bp, 14 predicted proteins | sample CB_VirMetaG_5_FD_79182 | JGI IMG/M metagenome (GOLD analysis project Ga0099850, IMG submission 79182) | Freshwater to marine saline gradient viral communities from Chesapeake Bay - CB_1508_1D Viral MetaG | ecosystem: Environmental > Aquatic > Marine > Coastal | place: USA: Chesapeake Bay...
ACTAGAACCCCGGAGTTAACTCATGAGTAATTTAGAGAATATTGCTGATATTCTTCCTGATGGACTATCTGAATCTACTGTTGAACAAATCTTTCAACTGGTAGATTCAACCATAAACGAGCAGGTAGAAAAACAGATCGGTTTACTTGAGGCTAAGGTCAACGCCTTCCTTCGTACAAAGATTGACCAAATCAAAGAACAAGCTCTTATTGAACTAGCTGAGGAGAATGAAACTTTCCGCAACGCACAGCTATTTGAATCAGTAAGAGCTTTGATGTCTTTAGAGCTTAATAGCGATGACGAGAACAGCGCAATTGCTGAAATCGCAGAGCAAAACCAGGAGCTTGAAGAGGAGTTCAACCTTCTAACTGGACAACTAAACGAGATTATTGAAGAGAACGAGAAGCTTCAAAATACCGTTCGTGTCCTTAGTGGAAAACTCTCTCTAACCGAGCAAGCCCTAACTGAGCTTGAAGGCGAAAAAGAACAGCTTCTCGAAGAAGTTGAGAATCTGGTGGCCGAAAAGGACGAGGCATTTGTATCCTCTGAACAGGCCGTTGTTGTCTCTCAAGCGGACAGAGAGATTAACGAAGAAAGAACTCAAACCTTTAACAACGAGTTCTTAAATGATGAGGTCATGAGATACATGCCCTTCTCCCAAAGATAAGGAATTTTTATTATGGACATTATGCACAAAACAGACGAAAAGCTTGTCCAGAAGTGGGAGCCCGTTCTAGAGGGTATTGACAGCGAGTATACCCGTCGTGTAACTGCTCAACTTCTTGAAAACCAAGCTAAATCAATCGTCGAGGAAAAGCTTAATGAGGATCTTAGTACTGGAGCTACCACCACTGGTCAGCTTGGTACTTTCCAAAAGTTTGCTTTCCCCCTCGTTCGTAGAGTTTACCCTTCACTTATTGCTAACCAGATTGTTGGCGTTCAGCCCATGCAGGGACCCGTTTCCCAGGTATTCTACCTCGGTAACAGCCGTGTTTCAGGAGATGCCTCTCAAACTGTTTACAGCAAGTTCAACCTAACCTACAGAGGTCTTACCGCTAGTAAGATTGGTTCTACCTCTGGAACTGGTGGTGAAGGAACTTTTGATGGTGGCACAGGTGCTGGACTTGACGGTGATGCTGCTCAGAGCGGATTCGACGTATCTAACGTCCTTAACTTTGGTTCTTCAGGACTAGAAGGTAATGGTGCTCCATCAGGAACTTTCGGTGGTAAGATTGCCGCTTGGCCCGTTTCTAACGCAGTAATGGGTTGGACCCTCTCTGCTGGTGAGCGTCTAACTGGAACTGGTATTCCAGAGATGACCTTCCATGTCGAGCAGGAAGCAGTAGTTGCTAACACTCGTAAGATGCGTGCTCTCTGGACCCTTGAGGCTTCACAGGATCTCAAGGCTTATCACAACCTTGATCTTGAACGCGAACTTACTGATCTACTTAGCAAGGAGCTTGCTCTTGAAATCGACCGTGAACTTATCGAAGACCTTCGTATGATTGCTTATGGTTTCCGTGACCAATCTGCCACTAACCTTGGTGGTTCAGATCAGCGTCTCATGGACAATGATTATATCAGCATGGGAGATTTCCCAGGTCTTGTTGGTGATCGTAGCGCAGGCGTTTTCACTCCTGGTCAGTTCACCTATGATTTTACTGGTGGAGCAAAGGAAAAAGGTTCTGCACCAACCGCAATCGGAAATGTTTTTGTTTGTGATTTCTCACAAACAAGCCTTTCACTAGCTCCCCGTCATGTCGGTGAGGTCTACGCAAACCTTCTTGCCGTAATCAACCTTGCCTCACAGGATATTTACCGTACTACCATGCGTGGTCCTGGTAGCTGGCTTCTTACTTCACCTCTAGTTGCTTCACTCCTTGAGAGTGCTGCCAAGCTTGAGGGAGGTATTATGCCACAGGACGGACCAACTAACATGGGTGGAAACGCTATTCAGTTCAAGGGTAAGTTCATGGGTCGCTACGATCTCTATGTAGATCCCATGTTCCCCCAGGACGAGATTCTTATGGGCTATAAGGGTGCTAACGCTATGGATTCTGGATTCGTCTACGCTCCATACATCCCACTCCAGCAACTTCCCACTGTTGTTGACCCAGAAACCTTCCAGCCAAGAAAGGGTATCCTTACCCGCTACGGCAAGGTTCACATTGAGCCACACAACAGATTCTATCGTATTATTAGAATCATTGGCCCAACCGCTAACTACCTGTTCACCCCCTTCGCTCAGAACACTACCATAACTAACCCAACTGCTTACGGTAGCTGATAGTTAGATAAACTCTAAACAAAGAGGATCAGAGGTTTTTTCGCTCCTCTGATCCTCTTTCTCACTATATACAAGAGGAAGTTATGTACAAGTATAGAAGCAAATGCCGTTGGAATATGCTTCTTCATATTGATGGGGAAGTAGTAGAGATTAGACCTGGAGAGCAATTCAAGTCTAAAAAAGAAGTAGAATCAAGATTTCTTGAGCTTCTAAACCAACCCAAACCTAGAGGAAGAAAAAAGCAGGTATTAGATGTCAGCAGCAGCCCCGAGAGTAGATCCTAAACTATTAGGCTTTGGAGACACCTTTGGAACTTACGCAGGTAGGAACCTTGGTGATACTGATATTTATGATACCTCTATAGACGGTACTAAACTCAATAATAATACTCTAACTGACACAGTAGAGCTTACACACTTTGAACAAACCATTAGGGACTTTATTCTTGTTCGCTTAGGGCATCCTGTAGTTAGAGTCGAGCTTACAGATTTTCAAATAAAAACAGCTATTGATGAGTCTATCTCTCAGCTAGATTATCACGCACCCTTTTGGACAACTCAGATTGCTACCTTTGGAACTCAAGCTGGAGTAGCTTCTTATGTTCTTCCATCTCATATCGCTAATAATCTAAGCTATGTTGTTTATAAAAAATCTCTTCTAACGATTCAAAACCAATCAAACACTCTTGAGTTTGATTTCTTTATCAAGTATTTCCAAGACAACTTCTTATTCAGTAACTTTGCCGTTTCTGATTTCTATTTATTACAATCTCACTTGGAAATGGTTAGGAAGGTTCTGTCCCAAGAAGGTAGTTGGGATCTCGTAAACGGTAATGTCCTAAATCTAAACCCCACTCCTATACTAAACAACCAAGAAGTAATTCTTATGTTTAGAGGGTTGGATTCTGAAACTCTTCACCCTTATTACAAGAACTGGATTCAGCGTTATGCTTTAGCAGTTTGTAAGGGGATTCTTGGAGAGATTAGAGGCAAATATAAAACACTCCCTTCCCCTGGAGGTGGAGCACAACTAAATGGCACTGAACTTCTCCAACAGAGTGAGAATGACAAAGAAAAGCTCAAAGAAGAGCTTCTAAGTGAAATCGAAGAACCACCAGTGTTCACTACATTCTAATGCCAAAAGGAACAAAAGTATCTCGCTGTGTTGAGAAAGTAAAAAAATCAGGTAGAGGCGTAAATCCTTATGCTGTATGCCAAGCTTCTACTGGACAATCCTATGCTACAGGAAAAAAACTAAGGAGAAATAAAATGAATGAAGAAACTTTATTAGAGGGGCTTTATAACTCAATGTCAGATATGGCTCATGTTATTGCTGAAGCTTTTGGTCTAGTAGAAGCTACCCGTCTTGCTAAAGAGGTAATGAAGGGTAATGTTGATCCAGTTCAAGCTAGACTAATGGGAGTTAGAACAGCTAGTGTTACTAAAGGCGGTTCCCGTGGACTTGAAAGAGCAAAAATAGCTAGAGGCGTTGATCCAGAACAAGCTAAAAAAGAAGCTGAGGAAGCTGGACGCGCTGTTGCTAGAGCTAGAAGGCCAGAAGAAACTAATGGTCGGTATACCCGAATTACTAAAGCATCTGGTAGGGAAGTAGCTAGAGGATTATCTGGTGGCGCTAGAGGTAAGAACTTTATCGGAAAGCCCAGATCACGGGGCGGTTCTGGTCTGTCTCGACCTGTTACTAAGCGTTCTATTGAAAAAGGTAAAAAAATAGAAGCAGAAAAAGCAAACCAAAAGTACGCAAGTAAAAGTCGTGGTGAGAAGTAATGTCTAAAAAGAACTGGAAGGTTACAACCAAGATGCCAGAACTCCCTGATTTAGATGAGGGAGAAAGGCTTCTTGATATGTTTGATCAGCAAAATGCTGATATCAACCTTCTAAATCTTGTAGACGAAGAAATGATTCGCCTAGGTGGATCAAAGATGTATTTTTACAAATACTATCAAACTCAGGACTACGATCCTGTTTATATGGAGTCTCGTAGTAAGCCTATAGCAAAGCAAGCAATAGCAATCTATGGGCACTACGATCCCGTCTCCATGAGTGAAGAGCTAACTCAGTTTGGTATTGAGTTGAAAAATGATCAGCTTTTCACTTTCAATAAGAGCTACATTGAAAGAAAGTTAGGAAGACCCGTTATTCCTGGAGATGTAGTAAAGCCAGCCTTCCAAAATCAGCGTTATGAAATATTTGAAGTTGTTGAAGACAGTTTCGAGGCGTATGGAGTTTATCACCTTGTTTGCTCTGCTAAACTACTCCGCGATTCTTCAGATATTCAAGATGAGCCTTTAACCCAAACCAGTGATGAGGTTGGAGGTTACATGGGAGACTTTGACCAAGATCCAAATTTTAGATATTAGTTATGCCTAATCCAATTGTTCTAGGAACGCCAGCGACTTGTGGAGATCTCGCAACAGGAGCCTCAAATGTTTTTATAAACAATAAGCCTGTAATGTTAGTTGGTCAGGCTACTGCTGGAGGTCCTATACTTGGTCCTGGATCTTTACCTTATAAAGTTCTAGTTGGAGGTACGGCAATATCCCTAGTTGGTGATTCGATTACAGGACATGGGGATGGTGCTCACTCCAATCCTACATTTGCTTCTCCTTTACCTGATGTAGTGTCCGTTAGAATAGGTCCATAAATCATAAAAAAAGTTTCTCAAAAATATACCTAGTTACAGTAAATATATAAGAGGATAAAAAAATGAAAAGAATACAAAATGATAGTCTTCAAACTTTCGCAATTTATCTTATGACTGAAAGTGGAGAAAAAGAACTTTATCTAAGACCCAAGGATTCTATTGTTGTTCCTCAATCTTATATAACAGAACAAGTAAAAAATCTTCAAAGACGAAGATTATTCAAGATAACTAACGCATAGGAGATAAATTATGGCAAATTATGTAAGTCCTGGAGTTTATGTAATTGAAAAGGATGTTTCTGAGTATACACCATCAATTAATAGCTCTGTAGTTGGTATTGTTGGCTTTGCTTCTAGAGGGCCTGTCGATAAGGCAACTCTTATTACTAGCCAAAACAATCTTATAAATACCTTCGGAGAGCCTTCAGAGGCTTTACTAGGTCAAGGTTTAGAGGGTGCGTTAGAAATCCTTGAGCAAACCAACTCTTTATACTATATTAGATCAGCTTCTGATGATGCTACAGAAGCTTCTGGTGTAGCAAAAATTGGTTGTGGAGCAGCCTTTCTTATTGCTTCTGGTGGTTATGGTGTTACTGCCCCTCTAACCCTAAGAATTCAAATAACTAGAGAAGATGGAACCTTAGTATTCAGTGATAACTCTAATGCTGGAAAAGACTTTACTATTGCTGCGGGATTAGAAAGCCTTGCGAGCAATCAAGCTAGAGCTGTTAGAAAAGTTTTAGGTGGAGACTTAGATGCTGATAATTTATATGTAGAATACGAGCCATCTATTGTTCAATTCTCAGATAATGCTTATGTTATAACAACTTTAGCTGGTTCTGGAGTAAAACTAGAAGTTTCAGCCTGTTCAGGTACAACTTTTGATGTTGCTGATGGAGCCGCTATTCTAAGAAGAGTTGATGTTAGCTCTATGGCTGGAGGCACATATGGAGTTGCAGGAACAAGTGTTTCTAGCGTAACTAGTTATGGAGGAACTATTGAACCTAATGACGCCGACGATTCTGCTCGTTATTTACTTAACTCACTATATGTTGGTGCTGGTTACAATGGTGGAGTAAAGTCTAACGGAGATTCTAGTGGATTATCGTTTAGCGTTCAATGTCTTGGAGGATCCAAAAACACTATTCAAATTATTGATAATGGAACTACAGTAGAATCTTTCCAAACTAGACTTGCTGGTTCTGGTGCTTTCATTACTGATACAATAAACACTGGTCTTGAAAACCTAAAATCAGAATACATCAAAGGAAATCTACAAACTGCTCGCGCAGACGTAGCAGGTACGGCCAACTTACCATTCTATTCAAAAACTAGTGAAATTCTTCCAGACACAGTATTTGATCTATTCTCTGATGGAGGTAACGCTGCTGGAGTAACTGACGGACTTCGATTCAACAAACTAGTTGCTACACCCACTACTAACCTAACTGGTGGAGATAATGGAATTGGAGCAGCTACCTCCGCAACAGTTCTTATTGGTGAATCTACAGGAACTACTAAGACAGGAATCCAAGCTTTAGATGACAACCTTCTAAACATTTCAATCGCCATTGTTCCTGGAATTTCCACTGAGTCAGTACAAAACGCACTAATTACTGCTGCTGAAACTAGCCAAAACTTTATTGCCCTTGTATCTCCTCCATACGCAATAGGAGGAGTTCAAAACGCAATTGATTGGACTAACGGAAAAGCAAGTGGACGAAGCAACGCTATCAATAGCTCATACGCTGCTGTTTACTGGCCTTGGGTAAAGGTATTCAGTACCTTTGATGGAAAGGACCGTTGGTACGATCCAGTAATCTTTGCCGCTCGCCAGATGGCTTATACTGATGCGGTAAGTGATGTTTGGTTTGCTCCAGCAGGATTCCAAAGAGGTAGACTAACCAAGCCTTCTGAGGTTGAAGTTATTCTAAACCAAGGCGATAGAGATTCATTATACAGTGGTGGAAATATCATCAACCCTATTGTAGGATTCCCACAACAAGGACTCACTATCTTTGGTCAGAGAACTACTCAAAGATCTCCCTCCGCTCTTGATAGAATCAACATTCGCAGAATGATGATCTATATAAGAAAGTTGATCCTCGCAAGCACTCAGAGATTTATCTTTGAACCAAACGATGAGTTTACTTGGGCTAAGGTTGAAGCTAATCTAAACCCAACATTAGATGAAATTCGTAGAAGAAGAGGTATTACAGAATTCCGAGTTGTCTGTGATGAAACAACTAACACTCCCGTAAGAGTTGATAGAAACGAAATGTGGACAAAGGTAATCATTAGGCCAACCAAAACTGCTGAAATCATTATCTTTGAAATCAACTTAACAAACCAGTCTGCTGATCTCGGCACTATCTAATTATCATGGCTTATTATAGAACTAAAAGAGTATTTACACCTGGAGAAGGATTACCTATTGTTTCAACAGATCTTGATTCAGTACGGACATATCAGTGGGAGATCGTATTTAGAGGTCTTCCAGGAACGATTACTAACGAAGAAGAGTTTACTCTAGCTGCTAAGAAAGTACAGGGTCTAGAGATTTCAGTTGAAAACAAAACAATAGATCGAGTAAATGATCGTCTAAACTATCCAGGAAAAGCTACTCTTGGAGAGATGGTTGTTACCTTTGATAACCTCTACAACAGAGAAACTTCTTCTGATCTTTTCAGATGGTTCCAAACGATCTATGACCCAGTAACAGGATTACAAACAAGATTCTCTAAGCCTGGAGGAGGAGCAGGAACTTTCAAAGCTGAAAAGGTTGAGGTTATCATGCTAGATAACACTATGAACCCTCACTCAGTAATTGAGCTTTATGGAGTTTATCCTATTAAGTGGTCTGCTTCTGAGCTAAACTACTCTACTTCTGATTTCCACACAGTAGAGCTTAGTTTGAAGTACGATTTCATGAACACCTTCAACTACTCAAACAAGCCAGCAAATCCATTTGGATCAATTATCTAATACTATATAAGTAGAACCCAATAACTAAGGTCTAGTCTAGGTTAGTTCTAGGCTAGACCTATTTTTCTAGCAACTATAATAAGTTATGGATTATTTCAACGAGCTATTAGAAAGCTACGCCCGCCTAAAGAAACGCACCTTCAAGCTGACCTTTATCAACGAAGCTGAAGATAAGAATTCAGATCAAGATAAAATGGATGATAAAATGCGTAAGGATGCTGAAGCTCAAGCATTAGCCATTGTGAAGGCTGGAACTACGCAACAGTGGGATGCTCAAAAAAATAAAAATAATGAGTTATATGCTTATACTACTAAAGATGATAGGATTGTAGGAATAAATGGTCCATTCGGCAATAGGCCACAACAAGTAGCTGATATGGGGGGAAACCCTTTAGTAGATTCTGAAGGATGGAAAAAACTTGTAAACTACTTTCTAGATGGGGATGCTCAAAGAGATGAAGTAGAACAAACAGAAGAGCAGCAATTAGAAGACCTTCTAATTCAAGCAGAGGAAAAGATTGGTGGGGCAACTGCCAAAGAGTTAGCTAAAACTTTAAAAAAGGAAGGACAGGCTAGAACAGATTCCGAAGCATTACGAATGGCTATGGAGATGATAAAAAGTAACCCTGAATTGATCGGGGGTAAATCTGTTATCGCTTCTTACAAAAGGCAAGTAAAATCGGCTTTTATTTATAGAAAAGAATTATTAGCCAAATATCCAAAAGAGCTTCCAGAAGAACTACAAGATTTACAAAGCTTTATAGATAATCCAGTAAAGTTTATTGCAGGCGCATCTCCAGGATCTTTAGAAGAGTATCTTAGTAGAGGATCCGCTTTCACTTTAGATGAAAAGGGCAATCAGATTATTACTGATTTAGGACCAGGGGCAATACAGGAGGCAGTTTTAGCCAACGAGTTTCTACTAAGTTTTTTAGATCCTGCTGAAGATTATATTGGTAAATGTGCTGATATAGCAAAAACTATCGGAGTTCAAAGAACAGGAGGTCGAAATCAGATCATACTATTCGGATCTGAAAGAGATAGTGATGGAGTTCCTACGGAAGGAGTTTCTGTAAACTCAAATAAATTACAAGAAAAAGCCTTAAAAGTTGCTTCTGAAAAGTGCCCAGAAGAAGCAGGAAACCTATCTCTTATTATAAATAATAGGTTAAATAGTAGTGATAAAAATGCTCTAAAAGGAAGTATTTATGAAGTTATTCCTAGAATATCCGTTCTTTTCAATAAGCTTGCTGTAAATCCAGCCGACAAAAATATTAGAAAAGAACTAAAAAATATTATAGAAGATGTTATTAGGAAAGAAAAAATTCCATTATTAGAACAGATAGCCGCTGAATCAGGGGCTCTATCTTTGGATGCCTATGTACAGCAACAGGAGGCTATTGAACAGCTAGATATAGCATCTAGTAAACAGAAACTAGGAGCTTGGCTTCTTACAGAGGCTAAAAGTATGAACTCTTTTATAAAGATGCTTCCACACGAACCTTCCGATGTTCTTCATGTTGCCCTTTCACCGAAAACAGGAGATAGAGCAGATAACTCTTTTATGTATGTCAATAAAGAAGAAGCTGAAGCATCTGCAAAAGCTGTTGGAGCTTCTGTTATTACACTGTCAAAAAGTCAAATTTTAGATCAAGTCCCAAAAAAGAAAAGAGCACAAGTAAAAAAACAGTTAGATTCTATTTACAAATTTGAAGATCAATCAATACATATAGTTTCAATTGGTCAGAAAAGAATGACAGATCATGGGGATACTAAAATAGGTGAAATAAATAGACAAGAAACCATTAATAATTATATGAACGGCAAAGACCCAAAGGGTAATGTAGCTGATGGGTTTTTTGAAGCTCTTGATAATTTAGTTCCCTTAAGTAAGTCTGATTCTGACTACTATAAATCAATAGAATCTTTTGTACAAAAATCTGTAGCACCTTTTAGAGAAACAACAATTTATAGTTCTGGTGGTATGCTAAAAATCCAAAAACCAGAACATATTGCTGAAGTAGTTTCTAAGTCTCTAATTGGAAAATTTACTCAACAACAAATAAAAGATTTGAATCTTACTCAGCTCTTTTTTGATAAAGGAAAACCAAGAGATTTCTCTGACCCAATCGTTCAACAAAGAATCGCTGAGGGTCTAGAGCGGAATATCAGAATGAGCACTTACAAAAAAGATATGAGAGATTCAACAAAAAGAAAACAAGCTGAAACTGTTCTTCTAAGACAAGCGTTGATTTGTGGTTACAATGTAAATGATATTACCCAAGTAAAAGGAACTAGCGATGGGAGAACTAGAGCTTGGTCACATAATGAGCCCATGAGAAGGGCAGTTGCTGATTGGAAAGAGGGTAATCTAGATATTTCAGTTGATGGAAATACTGCTTCTTTCACTAGAACTGGTGATAACCCTGTGAAATATATGACATTCTCTCAAGAGGGGACTTACTCAGGAAGTGGAGATAATAGAAAAAGAGAAACTAGATCTCAAACCAAGATTACTGGGGAAGCTGTTGACGACTTTGATATAATCAAGTAAACCAAAAGCTAAGATGCTCCCAATGAAGTAGCTCTTCAAACAAATATATTTTATATTTATTTATCTTATCTTTATCCTCTAAAGTGAGACAATAATAGGATTGGTCAGGTTCTATATTAGAGGGTATGATGGCTAATGTTGGCTGACGATCCTGCTTAAATATAACCAGGGGCACTTTCCCACACTTGTCAGCATCTTTTTGACATTGGTTTATAAATTTCCAGAAGTCTGAGCTATCATTATATAAGCTATAGAGGTTTATGTTATTGTATCCTTTTTTACACTCTATACAGTATTTAAAGTTTTGTGGTGTAATCAAATCACCATAAATTTTAAGGTGATCTGGAAGTGAGTGTGTTGTAGCGAAAGCTCCTGATCCTGGAGTTCTAGAAAATTCAGTCGTACCCAGGCGCTCGTTTAGCATTTTAGCGATCTGCCTTTCAAATGTAGAGCCCTTAGTTCGGCTGTTCTTTTTCTTTTTTTTCTTTAGCCCAGAAATATCGTAATTATCTTCCATAGTTATAACCTTCCGTCTATTATAGTGTAATGTCACAGACCGAAACTAAAACCCGTATCAGAATTGATGTTGATTCGTGGAAAATCAAAGTAAGAGAAAGACGAAATAATCGTATGAGACTACAAATAAATCTATCAAAAGATGAGGCTCTAGCCTACAAAAACTTTACCGATGTTTGTAAGCCTGATGGTATTACCAACGACCAGTTCCTAAAGACCGTGTTCATTACTGGTATTGAAGCCATGAACAAGCAACTCGCGGATCTGGTTCAAGAGTATGCTAAGGCCAACAAGGAGGAGCTTGCTTCTTCTGGTATTACCGTTATTGAGAATGAAGACGGTGGAGTTACCCTTTCTGAAACCCCTTCTGATGAAGAAGAGTGATGTTTATTTGGAAGCACCTATCTAAAGAGAACGATCTAAACAAGATCCTCAAGAAACAGAAAAAAGACAAAAACAAGATTCACATTCTATTCGTGTCCCTTTGGGAGAACCGAGGTATGAATCTTGTATCTGAAATCGAGAATAAATACAAGGACAGCAAAAGAGGAGTTCCTATCTATGTCGTAGATAGTTTCAACATGCCTCACAGCTTTGTTATTTATGATGTTCAGAATACTCCATGCCTTGTAACCTTGGATGGTGATAAGGTTGAGAAAGAAGAGTGGGTTTCGATGATGGAGAAGCGCCTCAAACTTTGAAGTCGCGCTTCACCTTATCCATATACCTTTCAATCTTTTCGTTATACTTTTTATCCTTAGTGTAGAGCAGCTTGAGATTATTTACGATTATTGTCGTAAAGAAATTGAAAGCTGTTCCTTTTTTTGGTCTGAAGTTTCTAACTGTTTTTAGTATGAGAGCAAAGCAATCTTGTTTAGCATCCTCAGAAGGAACATTGAAACGAAATGATTCTACAACATTGGTAATAAGTAAATCAAAAAGATTTACAAACTCTTCTTCATAAGTTTCGGGATCTTCTTTGTATGATAAGATGATTCTTTCAAACTCCTCATTGTCTATGTAATGTTTACTCATACTTTATAATAGAATGGTAAATCTTCAAAATCTCTACGACGGTCATAAACTTGGTGATACAAATCCTATTTGCGAGGGTTGTAGCATCTTGGAGAAGAATAAACCCTGCCATGCTTACCTAGACTATGA
>Ga0099850_1001181_pt1 | contig 12159 bp, 22 predicted proteins | sample CB_VirMetaG_5_FD_79182 | JGI IMG/M metagenome (GOLD analysis project Ga0099850, IMG submission 79182) | Freshwater to marine saline gradient viral communities from Chesapeake Bay - CB_1508_1D Viral MetaG | ecosystem: Environmental > Aquatic > Marine > Coastal | place: USA: Chesapeake Bay...
GGGTTGTCCTGAACCAGATCTTTGAAGCGGAGACCGTCCCGCCGGAGTTTGAGCAGGACGTCGATGCCTTTTTCGACGACGCCCTTGAGTCCACGATCAATGGTGAAGTTGTTTCCTACGAGGACGTGCTTCCAAACAGGGCGGATGAGACCGAGTGGGTCGGAAACTACCTCCGCAGCAAGGGCTTCGACGGGATCGTCTACGAGAACCGGGTCGAGGGCGGCACCTCGTACATCGTGTTCTTCCCTGAGCAGATCAAGTCCGCCGACCCGTTCACGTACGACGACAAGGGGCAACTGATCCCTCTTGACAAGCGGTTCGACGAGTCATCGTCCGACATCCGCTTCATGCGGGAGCAGGAGCCTGACGCGATCGCCGCCATCCGCGACTCCAGCGAGGCCGGGTCGCGGACCAACGATCTCGCGACCGCCCTGTTCTGGCGGTACAGCGTCCTCGACAAGGCGGTGAAGGCCGCCAAGCGCAGGCTCGACATCGAGACCGGCGACATGGCCAACGTGCTGTTCCAGTTGGCTCCGGGGTACCGCGAGAACCTGATGACGAGGTTCGGGGCGGACGAGCGGAAGCCGTTCGAGGACGCCGCCACGAAGCTCGGCAAGAAGCTCGGCCTGTCGAAGGAGCAGGTCCTCGACCGGGTGCAGGAGCACGCCTTCCTGCGGCACGCCCTCGATGTCATGGCGTGGCTGCGGGAGCGGGACGCCGCGCGGATCGATCGCGAGACGCGGCGGCGGACCGAGGCGCTGGAGGCGTTCGGCGAGGAGTTCTCGCCCGAGCAGGTCGCCGAGGACGTCGCCGAGGCGATGACGTCGCTGGGCGTCACCCAGGACTACGCGACCCAGCGCCTCGAAGAGATCGAGGCGGAGTTCGCCTCCGACCCGGCATGGGGCAACCTCTCGGACCGCCTCCGAGAGATGAACCGCAAGACGCTGGAGATCGGCCGCCAGTACGGGCTGATCACCGAGGCCGCCTATCAGGAGCTCATCAAGCGGTACCCCAACTACGTGCCGGTGGTGAAGTCCCTGTTCCGGGACGGCAACGAGCAGCAGCCGGAGAACGTGCGGCAGACCCGCGCCCGGATGCTGCGGAGGATGAGCGGGGGCAGCATCGCCCGCGACAGCGAGCGGCGGCTGTACTGGGCGGCGAGCTGGGACCTGACGCAGACGGACCGCATGATGGCGGCCCACCTGGCGTCGTTCGCCGCCGCCGACAACGCCATGTACCGCCTCGCCCGGGCGGGCAGCCTCGAGATGGAGCAGGGGGGCAAGCTGATCGAGGTCGTGGACGAGTCGGAGCTGATCAAGGAGCAGGTGAAGATCCAGCGTGCCTTGGACAGCGAGCGGGTCAGGCAAGCCGCCCGCCGGGCAGAGGAGGAGGGCGTCGAGGGCGAGGCCGTCGAGCCCGCCAGCGACGACGCCATCCTCGAGAAGGCGGTGGGCGAGGTCCGCAGGTTCATCGAGCGGCAAGTCTCCGGCACCGACAGGCAGAAGCCGACGGTCCGCCGCTTCAAGGCCGACCGGGACGTCGACGTCACCCCGCCCGGGGTCTACGCCGAGATCGAAGCCTTCGAGGAGACCGGCCTCACCGCGCTGCAGCGGCAGAGGAACGACGAGGCTGCCCAGCGTGGCGTCGAGCTGCCGCACAAGCCGCTCAAGATCGGCACCAAGGCGTACGCCGACAAGCTCGCGGCCCTGCGGAAGAAGATCCGCATCGCGCCCAAGGGCACGGTGCTGCACTACCGAATCAACGATCCGGTCATGGCGGCGGCGATGCTGTCCGACCCCAAGGGCTTCATGGAGAAGTGGCGTGGGGGCGACGGCAAGTTCCGCCGGATGTTCGCCTTGGGCTGGATGAAGCTGATGGCGTACTACCGATTCGCCTTCGTGCAGGCGAGCTTCGGCTTCTGGAAGGGCGAGTCCTTCCGGTCCCCGCAGGCGGCGGCGATCATGACGCGGGTGATGGTCGAGGAGCTTCGTCTGCCGAAGGACGTGCAGCAGCGGGTCCTCGAAAACCTCGACAGGATCGTCGCCCCCAGGATGCTCAAGAGGGCCACGGTCTGGCCTCTCGTGAGCGTGTTCGGGGCCACCCGGTCCATTCCGGGTCACAAGCCGTGGCGGAGCGTCCGGCACGTGATGCTGGGGCGTGCCCCCCGCACGGCCTACGAGGAGCTCGTCGCGCAGGCGATGGAGGACGGGGTGCTGCAGGGATCGCTGTACGCCGTCGAGAGCCACGAGACCATGGTGGCGGACCTGCGGCGGCGGGTCGATGCGTTGAGCCGAGGCCAGGAGCCGGGCAGGACCCGGATGCAGGCGGCCAAGGCGGTGACCGACTGGATCTCGTCTTCCGCCGAGCAGGTGATCGGCGGCATCGACATGGTCAACCGCATGAACGTCTACCAAGCGGCGATCGAGGCGGGCGTGGACCGCCCGCTCGCCGCCGTGATGGCCCGCGAGGCGACGGTCGACTTCGGGAAGAAGGGCACCGGGACCGGCTGGGCATCCAGCCTCTACTTGTTCCTCAACCCCCGCATGCAGGGCATCCACCAGCTCATCAGGGCGTTCAAGGCTGGCGACGGCAAGGGCGTGGCGAGGCTGACCACCAGCCTGTCGTCGAGGATCCTGTTCAAGGTGTTCATGTGGCAGCTCATGCTGAAGATGGTGACCGAGTTCTTCTGGGAGGATGATGAGGATCCACGCAGCGAGCTGAGCCAGTTCGCCGCTTTGCAGAACATGCTGGTGCCGCTGCCGTTCGACAACGAACGGGGGCAGGACCTCTACCTGGAGCTCAACCATCCGTACGGGTTCGGCGCCCTGGCCAAGGTCGCCAACCGTCTCGGCGAGTTCCTCGTCGGGGACTCGACGCCGATCGATTTCGTCTCCGGATCGGTCGGGGACGTCGCATCGGAGCTCACGCCCTTGGCGTTCGATGCGACGGACCCGCTGTCCCTCATTCAGGCGGTCACGCCGACCAACGCCCAGGTCTTCGTCGACCTCATCATGAACCGGGACTGGAAGGGCAGCCCCATCTACCCCAAGGGCGCACAGTTCGGCCCCGGAGACCCTCGCGAGAGCCAGCAGTACTTCGCCGCCAACACGTGGCGGTCCACCGTGTGGATGGCGGACGCCCTCGCCAACCTGACGCAGCCGATCCGGGCGGCGGTCGGCATCCCGGGGCAGCGGGGCTTCGAGGTCTCGCCCAACCGGATCCAGTACCTCATCGAGCGGAACGTCCCCGGCGTCGTCCGGGACGTCATCAGCGGCGCATCCGCCTTGTCCGGGAACGAGGTGACCGTCGACCGCCTGCCGGTCGTGGGGGCGTTCGTCACGCAGTCCGGCAACCGGGGCGTGCTGGCGGGGCGGTGGCGTGACTTGGCACGCATCGACGAGAACCTGCGGGCGGACGTACGCGAGGGCCGGTTGCCCTCGAGCGAGATCCGCGAGCGGTACGGCATGGTCGGCAGGTGGCTGTCGAGCGGCAGGTTCCGGGCGGCCAGCGGCGAGATCCGCAAGCTCCAGGAGGAGCGGAACAAGGCGGCACGGGCCGGGCGGCAGGATCGCGTGGACAAGATCAACGAGCGGATCGAGTCGATCCAGGAGCGGGTGCTGCGGGAGTTCGGCCGGGCACGGGTCCGCCAGACCGGCGGAGGCCTCGACATGATGTTCCAGCGCGACGTGCTGGGGAAGGGTGACCGATGATGGGAACGCAGCGGCCCGACAGCCCGGGCCGCGAAAGCATGGTGGCAAGGCTCGACCGCAGGCTCTACGAGCAGGCCCTCGAGTGGGCGCAGGCGGAGGGCATCCCCATCAGGGCGGTGCTGGACGCCGTCCTGTGGCACTACTTCCTGTCGGTCCACCCCTGCGACAGCCTGCGGCGGCTGGTCAAGCAGCGGGCCGCCGCCATCGCCGACTCGATCCGCTCCACCGGCAAGTCGAGGGCCGAGACGATGCTGCCGCGGTGGCGGAAGCCCCAGGTGAAGGCCCCCGCGCTTCCGTCGATCCCGTTGCCCCCGCCGCCGAAGCAGGACGCCTGATCCGCCCCTAGCTGGGCGACTGGCACCGCATCTCGCTGTCGATCGGCCTGCCGTCGCAGTTGCTGCATGCCGGGGAGCCGCTGGGGCAATCCGCCACCCACCGCCCGGTGGGGATCTGCTCCCACCGCATGCCCGGCAGGGCGTAGCGGCTGCCCTTGGTCCTCCCGATGCGGCGGATCCTCCCGGCGGCGATCAGCGACGCCGTCGCCGCGTAGAACTGCGGCATCGTGAAGTCCCCGATCAGGCCCTGGATGCCGGACCGGGTGAGCTCGCCGCCATTGGCGATGGCGGCGAAGATCCGGTCCTCGAGCGTCAGGCCGTCAAGCCGCATTGTCGGCCCTCTGCACCATGGCGCTGGCGGCCAGCATCAGGTCGCCGAGAGCGTCGATGGGGATCTCCGCCCGGAACACCACGTCGTCGCCGTCCTTGACGAGGATCTCCGCCAGGTACGGGGACTCGCTGGCGACGTCGATGGTCGCATCGAGGAACTTGTGCGGCTTCGCCGCCGGTCTTGGGTGCAGGACGCAGTCCCGCACCGTCACGGTCACTTCATGCATCGCGATCCTCCTTGTCCCGCCTCCATCCTAAGCGTGCCCTGCTGCCGCGAGGAACAGTCCCGCCCGTTCCCGCTCGCCTGCGATCCGCTGCTCGATGAGCGGGACGTATTCGGGGTTGAGCTCGATGCCGATTGCCGACCGCCCGTTGGCGACCGCGACCGCGAGCGTCGTGCCGCTTCCCGCGAACGGATCGAGGACGGTGCAGGCGGTCGGCGCAGGAGTGGAAGGTGCGCATCGACAGTCTTCATCCATGTCGCACTGAACGTCATGAACGACGCACCGGCACAAGGCAGCCCATCGACTCGACAACACTGGGGCCGCCCGCAGGCTTGGCACTGTTCCGTTGCTGTTTCGAGTCTGACCGCCCTGCCCGGCCTCAAGAATCACGCCACGCGACAGCGCCTCTGCATCCATGTCGCGCCAGCTCGCTCCGTTCAGCAGTCTCCGATAGTCGCTTTCCCCACGCTCCACCACCCGCTCCCACGGCGCGCCGCACTCCGGGCAGCACCCTCGCTCGCTGCTGCCCGCCCTGACGCACGGCTCGACGAGGTCCGGCGGCATCACCGCGAAGTGTGCGCCGCTGTAGGGCTTCGTTGTGATGGTCCAGACGGAGCGGCGGTTGCGGGTGCCTTCGCTCGACGGCGTCTTGCCGGTATGGAGGCCTCCGCCGTGGAACTTGTTCGCGGCATGCTTCACGCCGCCGATCGGAGGCATGGCGTCCCACTTGCCGGTGACGCTGGTCTCCTTCACCGCCTCCGCGTCGTAGTAGTACCGCTGGCCCTTCGTCAGCAGGAACAGGTACTCGTGCGCCTTTGTGCAGCGGTCCCGCACGCTCTCTGGCATCGGGTTCGGCTTGTGCCAGATGATGTCCTGCCGCAACCACCAGCCGTCGGCACGGAGGGCGAACGCCACTGCCCACGGGATGCCGACGAGGTCCTTCGGCTTGAGGCCGTACCCATCCATTCGCCCACGCGCAGTCCAGCCGGGACGCTCCGCCTCGAACGAGCCGCCGCCCTTGCCGCCACCCGCGTACGAGTCCCCAAGATTCAGCCACAGCGTCCCGTCCTCCCGCAGCACGCGCCGCACCTCGCGGAACACTTCCACCATGCGGGCGACGTAGGCTTCAGGCGTTGGCTCCAGTCCGATCTGACCGTCGTGGCCGTAGTCGCGGAGCCCCCAGTACGGCGGCGAGGTGACGCAGCAGTGGACGCTTGCGTCCGTCAGCGTCCGTAGTCCTGAGAGGCAGTCGTCGTTGATGATGCGTGTAGTCATCATGGACCTTCAAATTGTTTGTAGTCCTGTGCATCTGCCGACGTTTCGATCGCATCGACCATCACGATCCGCTCGCCGATCCATCGCATGACGGGGACCGCCCCGATGCCGTCGCAGACAGAGGCGTAGGTCATGGGGCCTCGCCCACCTTCCAATGCCTCCATGCAATCCCAGCAGGCGGGCAGGCTTTCTCTGCATATGTCGTTGCCACACTCCGGGCAGACGGGATCCGTCTCGTCGCGGGACGGCGCGAGCTTGGATCCTGCGGCGGGGTTCGCCTCTTGTGGGAGTCCTGGCGTCATTCCGAAACGCTCCCGCCGGGGAGCTGGTCCCACCACCACGGCCTCGGCAGCGGCTCCGGCAGCTCGCCGGAGATCGCGAGCAGCACGATCCCAAGATCGGCCTCGTCGGCGATGCCGTCCCCGTCGAGGTCGCCCCGCCGGGCGGACCGCAGCGACGCCTCTGCCTCGCCCGCCCGCATCGCCCAGGCATTCGCCGCCGCCTGCTCCCTCTCGATCCCGGCGTACAGGTCCTCCATCGCCGCCTCGGCCCGGAGGGCGCGGTCCGCCCATTCCGCCGCGTGCTCCTCGCAGTCGGTGGCGTCTCCGCCTTGTGCGGCGTCGATCCGCCGCACGAGCTCGGCGACGAGGTCGGCGTAGGCCTGCACCTGCGGGTCGGCATCGGCCCGGGGCGACGCTGCGGCGATGGCGATCAGCAGCCACGCTGCGGCGATGGCTCCAGCCGCACACCAAGCGGCACGATCCCAGACGATCCATTGGCTCATCGCGTGCTCTCCAGATTGATCACGGTGACCTGCATCGAGTCGGCGGCGTCTTCGAGCATCGCCCGGAGCAGGCGGATCGCCTCCTCCGCCTCCGGCCCCAGCTCCGCCCCAAGCCCGTTCACGCCATCCCCCAGCGGCCCCGCCAATCGATGGGAGGCAAGGGGCGAAGGTCGGCGGCGGCCATCGTGTAGGCACCCGCGAACGGGCCGCCCTGCTCAAGGCCGCCCGCCGAGACCTCCGTCGAGGTCGCGAACCCCACCAGCAGGACCGCCGACAGGTCGGGCTCGACCAAGGCCAGCACGTAGACCCAGCCATCGTGCATCTCGGCTGGCCGCACCGGCAGGCGGTAGGCGCTCCAGTCGGAGGAGGCCCGCATCAGCGAGCTCTTCACGTCGACGTTGCTGCCGACGAGATCCGCCCCGCCGTCGCCATGGGTGGGGTAGGTGTTGGCGGCGGCTCGCTGGATCAGGTACTCGCCGAGATGGCCGTCCTTCCAGATGGCGAGGGCCATCTGCCCGAGCTGCCCGACGGTCTGGTCCTCCATCAGCCGCTCAAGGCGGTCGCTGCCGCGGACGCTCGAGGAGCCGCCCATGCAGGCCGCCTCGGCGAAACGGCGGGCCACGTCGAGCATGGTGCTGGACACCGGGATCCTGATCGGCTGCATCCGTGCCTCCTGCCGTGCGGGAATCCGGGCGGATTTCCCTATTGCTTCCGACGCTTATACTGCGGCACAGGGGGCGCGTCAATGAGCATGATCCGCGGCTGGGACGAGGCGGTGGTGGGGTGGTCGAGGGTCCGCGGCCGCCGCATGACGGTCTACGACTGCGACCGGGCGGTCGTCATGTGGGAGCGTCGCGGCATGAGCCACCAGCAGGCGAGCCACCTGGTCGCGGTGGCGATGCGGGTCCCCGGCAGGCGGGTGTGGGTCAGGCCAGCGTCGGCGACCGACCTGCGGGCCGCGGCGGCGATCCGCCGCCACGAGGCGGAGATGCGGAAGCTTCAGGGCGAGGAATGAAAAACCCCCCGCCGGGCATAGGGTTCCGGCGGGGGGTGGGGCCTGCGGATCCGGAGAGACCGCGGCCGCCAGGCTGGAGTCTATCTCAGCAGGCCTCCGGCAGGCAATCCGCCTCGCGGATCTTCGCGGAGCCCTGCGCGGGGGACCTGCTCTCGATGTACGCGGAGAGCAGGCACAGGTAGTTGATGCCGTCGAGGATCGTGTCCTGCACGCCTTCGTCGGCGACTTCGAGCCTGCCGTGCTTGGCGAAGGTCGCAAGGCGGCTCAGCTTGTCCGTCAGCCTGACAAGGAATCCGGTCTCGGTCGTGCATATCCCCAGCGACTCGACCCTGGCGAAGTTCGCGAAAGGGTCGTCCGAGCTGCCCGTGTAGTCGTGGTTCTTGGCGATCGAGAGCTGACGTGCCTCGTGGCACACCCGCCGATGGTGGTCGATGTAGTCGTCCCGGTTCATCGCGTGACCTCCAGCGATGCGATGCCCTCCATGAGGCACCGGTGGATGTCTTGGGAGTCCGCGACGATCATCGCCGACATGACGGGGACGCCGCCGGGGCTGGCGGCCACGACCGATCGGGCCGCCGCCCCCACCTGCGAGGCCCTCGAAGCGGCGAAGCTGATGGACGCTCGGGTCTCGCGGATGAGGCCCGCGGCGTCGGGGAAGCCGAGCGTCGTCAGGTGACGTTCGAGGCACCGCAGGCGGGCGAACATCGGCAGGGACTCGTCCGCGACGGCCTGCTCCCAGGCCTCCATCGCTGCCCCCTTGAGGATCGCGTCCGCGTTCTGCTCTTCATCGTCACTCATCGTCTGCTCCTATGCGGTAGGGCGACAGGAGATCGGCGACGGCGCCTTCCCCCTCGGCCTGGTATCTGAGTCTCTGGATCACGCGGTCGTGGATCCGCTTGAGCTGCAGCGGGGTCATGGGAGCCTCCCCGGGGTGGCGGCGACGCCACTCCGCGGCGACCCAGCCCCATGGGCGGATCCCCCGGCGGTACTGGGAATCGCTGATGCGGAGGCACTTGGTGCACATTCCGGCATCGACGGCATCCATGCCGCAGCAGCATCGCATGCGGCATGTTCGCATTGCGCCCGCCGGATGTCCAGCAGGGCCTCGTCGGCAAGCTTGAGCCACGCCAGCCGCGTGGACCAGTCGAGGCCGCCCCACTGGCGGGCGGCGTGCCTCAGGGTGTCGTGCGGCACCCGCAGGAGCTCGGACGCCTCCGGCAGGCGGAGGGTGTCGCCGCAAAGCGTCTGCATGACGCCGGTGCGGATCGCGAGCAGGCTCCAGCAGGCGTGCGATCCGTTGCCCCGGCGGGCGAGCCGCTGGAGCGGGCAGATCCGATCGACGACCTCGAGGGCGGTGCGTGGTCCGACGTGCATGGGCGGGATCCTACAGCCCGTCCGGCCCGGCGGTTCGCGGAATCCGGCATCTCCCCTGAAAGAAACAGCGGCGGATCCTGAGGGAATCCGCCGCCGCGATGAGGTGGGCCGGTGCGGGACATCGGCCGGACGCACTGTACCGGATGCCGGATCCGGTGCAAGCAAAGCCCCGCCCCCCTTCAGGGGGAGGCGGGGCGGCCTGTCAGAAGGCGTGCAACCCGTCCCGGCTCACGGGGAGCCGCATTCGCCCTCCTTCCGATTCGGGTCGAGGTGCGGGGCGATAGCCATAAGCGCCTGGCAAATCTCCTTGAGGTGCTCATTCATCTGCTTCTGCTCACGGATCAGGCGGTTGATGCCGTCGTTCAACAGGTGGTGGTCTAAGTCAGTCCAGCTCATTGCATTCGCTCCGTGCAGTGCTTATGAGTGATCGCCACGTTGGCGATCTCCTCCCAGAGGCGGGGCGGCCCGTCAGATGTTGCCCTCACTCGGCACCTCCTTCGGCGGCCTGCTTCGCCTGCAGGCGGGCGATCTGGTCGAGGGTCTGTTGCTGATTCACGGCGACCCGCCAGCCGCCTCCGCGGGCCTTCGTCTCGTAGGCCGTGCCATCCTCGCCGAGGGCGATGGCACGGCGGTACGACCCGTCCCCGTTGTGGGTCTTGCGCAGGCCCACATGGAGCTTGCACACCACCGGCACCGTCGCCTTCACGACGCCGCCGCCCGTCCGAAGCACGATGTTCATCAGTGGTCTCCTGTTGTGATGTTCAGGTCGTCGATCGCATCCCGGACGATCGGCGCGACCCCTTCGCAATTCACATCCTCGTCGGTGTAGTAGTCGGCGACGATCTCGCAGACCTCGCAGGCCTGCTGGTCGGTCAGCTTCTCGCCCATCGGCTTGGCGTGATCGAGCACGATCGACGGGTCGACCCAGCCCTTGAACGCCACCTCGACGTTCTCGCCGAAGCGTTGCTGCAGTTCACGAAGTCGCTCAATCAATGCGGATGCCTTCATTGCGTCTCCTTTGAATCTAGCTCGGCCCCATGCCGAGCGGAAGGCCCCCGCAGCGGTTTCCCGCGGCGGGGGGCTGGTCAGGTGAACGAGGCCGCGACGTTCTCGGCCGCCTCCATCAGGGCGTCGGACACCGCCGTCAGGCGGGCGGCGAGCTCCCCGCGGGCCCGCAGGTCCGCCCGCATGGCGGCCTCCTGGCCCTCGTAGTCGCGTGCATGAATCTCGATCGCCAGTATCGCCTGACGAGCCGCATACACGGCCGAGCGGGCGTCCAGAATGCTGTCGAGCACCGATTGCGGCTCGGTGCCGCTCAACCCCGAGGTCCAGCCCTGCATGAGATCAGGCATGGGCGGCCTCCTGCATGCTGGCGAGCTGCCGCTCGAGACGGCGGATCATCAGGTCGTGGTGGGTGTCGCGGAACGTCGCGGAGTTTCCGTCTGCCCATCCCTGCTTGACGCCCCACTTGTACGCTTCGAGGGCCGCCCGGAAGTCGTCGACGGTGAAGTGCTTCGGGAACGCGAGCGGCACCGCACACCACGCGAAATCCTCCTCGAAGTACTGGTCCCGCGTGAAGCTGCAGGCCTTGAGCTCGAGGGGCATTTCAGCTCGGCGCTCCGGAGACAGCACGAAGCCTCCGTGCCGGTCGGTCGTGACGAAGTCGATGCCGTCGGCGATGTTGCGGACGGACTGCACGGTGCCCCATGGCGTATGCATTGCAAGTCTCCAGCCCGGCAGGTCGATGCGGCACGCCGCCGGGTGGCGTGCCGCAATCATCACGACGCAGCGCGGCGGCAGGTTCGCCGCATCCGGCAGGAATCAGGCAAGAATCCGGCAAGACAAACGCCCCGGCTCCCTCGAGGGGCCGGGGCGTCAACGGAACGGCGGCGGATGCCGGGATTCGCGGGGGTTCTAGTTCCGGCGACGCCGGGGCATCGGCGGGATCGGCAGACCGGCGAGCTCGTGGTACTGGCACCAATCCGCTCGCGGCGCGTCGCTGGTCTCGCGAATGTGATCGGCGATGGCGCGACCGAACACCTGCAGCAGCCGCCTGGCGTGGCGAGGCCGGATCGTGCCTTGCGTGCCGTTCCACATTGGAAGCCAGACGCGATCGATGAATCGCTCGTCGTCGGCGGTCATCGTGCGGCCCCCACAGTCTCGAGGTCGGAGGGCCTGCCGAAGCACAGCAGCGTCGGCGAATCGTCCCACCGCACAACGACGGTGCGATCGGTTACGGAATCGACGGTGCCGATCCAGGACGCCAGGTAGCCGCCGTGCTCGGCGATCCGCCGCAGGTAGTCGCCTGCGAATCGGACGCGGTCCCCCGCATTGAATCCGTGCTCCATCGCGAGTCTCCAGCCCGGCAGTCCAGCCCGGACGCATGCGGCCCGGACGACTCGCCGCCGAGGCCGGTGCTCGGCGGCGGTGCCGCCGCGTGCCGCTCCCTCGAGCGGCCGCCGCGGCGGCGAATCCGACACGCTCGAGCGGGCGGGGCCGTTCGGACGATTTGCGGATTCCGCGCGGATTAGTGCGGACTCCGCCGCCGCGGCGGCGATACTACCGATGCGGACGCGCCGCATAGGGCGGCGACTCCGCGGAGGTTCTCCCGATGAGGACTGCAGCACTAGGGGCGACGGCGATCGCCGTCGCCATCGCCACCGCCGGAGCGCTCGCGGCGCTCGGCGCCGCATCGTCGATTCCGCTCGCGCTTCTCTCCGTCGCGGCGCTTGCGGGGATCGCGAGCCGCGGCGCCGTCGCGGCGGACGCTGCCGAGGCGGATCGGATCCGCGCGGAGTGGCGGCGTCGCCGCCGTGAAGGGAGGGCGGACCGATGAACGTCGGCCACTACCTCGCCGTTCGCATCGAGACGGCGGCGGCGCTCGCCGCGCCCACCGCGGACGACGCCGCCGCGATCCGTGCCGCGATCCGGTCGGAGCTCCAGGACCTCGCCGCGGAGCTTCGCCGCGGCGATTGGATCGAGCTGCCGGGCGCAATCGTCGCCCGCGTCGAATTCAAGCCGGAAGGGGGCGACGCATGACGATCGCTCTCCCTCAATTGAAGGCTTTGCGTCCCCGCAAGGCGGCGCCGCTCCGCCTCCCGCGGCGCTTCGA
>Ga0099850_1001183_pt1 | contig 12151 bp, 21 predicted proteins | sample CB_VirMetaG_5_FD_79182 | JGI IMG/M metagenome (GOLD analysis project Ga0099850, IMG submission 79182) | Freshwater to marine saline gradient viral communities from Chesapeake Bay - CB_1508_1D Viral MetaG | ecosystem: Environmental > Aquatic > Marine > Coastal | place: USA: Chesapeake Bay...
CGGCTCCGCGCCGGGTAAAACACCTGAAGCGGTCGGCTATGCGGACATTAAGGGCCAAGGCCGCATTCCATACGGCAACTCGGCTCCGGCCCCTATGGCTGATACCAGCAAGCCTACGAAGATGACTGTCCGCGGTGCGGGTGCTGCGATCCGTGGCAAAAGTTACATTGGTTTCCCTTCTTAGGTTTCTTTCTAACTTTTTTAAAAGTTAGGTACATGCTATAGTGCCTCTTAATAGAGAGGGGCCTGTGGCATGATTGATCCAATTTCTGTAATTGCTGGTGCTACGGCCGCCTATAACGGTATTAAAAAAGCCTGTGAGATGGGCAAGGAAATCTCCAGTTTTACTGGTGCTATTTCTAAATTTGCAAAAGCAAACGCTGACATAGACTTTCTTGAACAAAAATCAAAAAATCCATCACTGTACCATAAGATTTTTTCAAACCATCAGGCCGATGCTCTCGACATTTGGTCCAAACGCCAACGGTTAAAAGAAATGAGAACCGAAATTCAAAATCATGTCAGTTTTGTCTACGGCCCGTCGGCTTGGAAGGAAATTCTCCGCATTGAGGCTGAACAGAGAAAGCAACAAAGGGCTTTAGTTTATGCAAAAAAAGAGGCCCTAGACAATTTAATTAATGCTATACTTATTACTATAATCTGTTCAATCGGTATCGCTATAGCAGCGGGTGTTATATATTTCATAGGCAAGCAGCAGGGCAAATGGTGAGTGTTTCTTTTAGAATACAAACGAAAGTGGGTCGTTCTAGACAAAAACAGAAAAGTTGTCATAATAACCCGTGACAAAAACATTGCACTTAACTTTGCAAAGTATTGGAGCCGAACATGACTGAGTTCGAACAGATTGATAAAAACAACAGTGGGGCCATTGAGCGAAATGAGTGGGCTCTTTTGGAGCTAGAGGATCGTCGCCGTAGGTTAGATGATGAAGACCTCAAGCGAAACGCTGAACGCCGGTTCACGGGATTTGCTCTGGCTGGAATGCTTTTGTACCCTTTAATAATTTTATTGTCCTCTGTCTTGGGTTTTGACAAAGCGGCTTCACTAATTACGGACATTGCTTCTGTTTACGTTATAGCTGCGTCTGGTGTGGTTGCGGCCTTTATGGGCTTTAATGCCTACTCTGCAAAAGCAGACAAACAGGCTTCCATTAGTTATCAAGACAGGAGTGTAGAGAAATGAGTTTAATTGCTTCTTTAATCGGGCCTGTGTCGGGCATCTTAGACAAGGTAATCCCAGACTCTGACATGAAAGCCAAGCTGGCTCATGAAATAGCCACCATGAGCGACAATCATGCTCAACAGGCGCTACTGGCTCAGTTAGAGATTAACAAGGCTGAAGCAGCCTCTGGTAGCCTGTTTAAGGGCGGGTGGAGACCGTTCATTGGATGGACATCTGGAGTTGCATTTGCCTATCATTTTGTACTGCAACCTCTGTTGGTCTTTGTTCTAACGGCATCTGGGGTAGATTTACCTGATTTACCTGAGTTTGATATGTCTACGCTCCTCACGGTTTTGGGCGGAATGTTAGGAATTGGTGGGTTACGTTCGTATGAAAAGACCAAAGGCTTAACGAAGTAATGGAAAACGATATTATTATTGAGCAGCAAGCGTCTACCATAGGAACCAAAACAATCAACATTGGCACAGGTGGCGGTGGCAGTGATGTCCAAGCTGGCATAGAGTTTATATATGATCTTCGAGAGCATATAGTGGATGTTGGTATAGCTACAGTATACGGACTTGTGGTCTTTGCAATCGTTCTATGGCTAAAGAAGAAGTTCTCCACTTGATGTGGGTATTGGTTTGGATGCAGTTGGTTACGGGTATGCCTTTGCAATACTATCAATTAAATAGTTTTGAGAGTAGAACGGTATGTGAACAATATAAAGAACAGGCAAAAATTATGGTTACAAACACCAATATGATTGTTGCCTGCCTAAACGTAAGGATACAGAAATGACTTTTAAATTAAGTGCGCGAAGCGAATCCAAGCTAGAAGGGTTAGACCCACGGCTTGTGGCAGTTGTTAAGGCAGCTATCCACCGGACTAAAATTGATTTTGGTGTGATCTGCGGCATGAGGACTACAGACGAACAGAAGGCTCTTGTTGCGTCTGGAGCCTCGCAGACTATGAAGTCCAAACATCTTCAGGGCTATGCCGTAGACCTTATGGCTTACATTGGCAGCCGTGCCTCTTGGGAATTAAATCTTTATGATGACATTGCTGATGCTATGGCCGAAGCGGCTAGGGAAGTAGACGTTCCTATCCGGTGGGGGGCTGCTTGGACAGTATCGAATATAGCTCAGTTCCACGGCGGCACTATGGAAGATGCTATGAACAGCTACATTGACGAACGTAGAACTCAAGGCCGCAGACCATTCATTGACGGACCGCACTTTGAGCTAATGGTTTAAGGGGTTTTAAGTCTACTCGCATATCTTTATACTTTGTCCTAGCATATCTTATATTAAATGTGCTAGGATAATATCATAAATTCTTAGATAATATGCGAGGTATTAATGGATGAAATACACACCGCCGAAGCTGTCTTTCGAATCTTGAGAGAAAGGCGTCAGGGTGTAACAGACTTAATGATTTACGGAAATGTTAAGTCGATGGAGCAATATCGTGAGCTTATGGGCAACTTAGAGTGCTTAAATCACGTGGAACAGGAACTCAAGGGCCTGCTAGACAAACAGGAGCGTTCAAATGACTGAAGCGCAAAAAATAAACTTAACAGCAGCTAAAGAAGCTGTTGAAAACATCTCTCAGGCTTACAAAGAAAAGTCGGAGCGGGTGTTAGACCCCGATTCCATTGGGGATTCCCTCCTAGATAGAATGCCTTCGCCTACGGGGTGGCGGCTTCTTATTTTGCCTTATCGTGGCAAAGGAAAAACGGAAAGCGGCATTTACCTTCCCGACAAAATCGTTGAGGAAAACGCTGTTTCAACACAAGTTGGGTACGTCCTTAAAGTGGGCGAACTAGCGTATAAGGACACCGACAAGTTTCCGGAAGGTCCTTGGTGTGAGAAAGGCAGTTGGGTAATGTTTGCCCGGTATGCTGGTTCTCGTTTTAGAATTGAGGGTGGTGAAGTTAGGATTCTCAATGATGACGAGGTTCTTGCTAAGATTTCATCCCCCGAAGACGTTCTTCATTTCTAGGAGTTAAAAAATGGCTGAAGAAGACAATCAAATAGAATTAGAATTAGAAGGTTCTGAAGAAACAGAAGTTGATGTTTCGGAAAGTGCCGTTTCTGACGATTTTGAAGCTGACGACGATCAGTTTAAAAAAGCAGAAACTAATACACAAAAGCGTATTGACCGCCTTACAAAGAAAATGCGGGAAGCTGAACGTCGTGAACAAGAGGCGATAAATTACGCCAAGCAAGTTCAAAACGAGTCAGCGGGTCTTAAAACTCGTATGGCAAGTTTGGATACTAATTACGTTAACGAATATACAAACCGCGTTAACACACAAGTATCTCAAGCCGAAGCATCTTTAACCCGTGCAATTGAAATAGGAGACAGTGCCGCAACGGTTGAAGCGCAACGTAATCTTACGGCGTTGGCTATTCAACAAGATCGTGCAAACCAAGCAAAAGCGCAACAAGAGCGTTACCGTCAGGAGCAAGCTGCCGCCGCGCAACACCAAGCACAGCAGCCTATGCCTGCTCAACAGCCTCGTCGGCCTGACAAAAAGGCGGAGAACTGGGCGGCTCGAAATAGCTGGTTTGGTCAAGACGAAGCCATGACTTATGCTGCTTTTGGAATACACAAAAAAATGGTTGAAGACGAAGGGTTTGACCCGCAGAGCGAAGACTACTATAATGAACTAGATCACCGGATTGCTGACAAGTTTAATACCGGCGCAAACAGTTCTAACAAACGGCCCGCTCAGACGGTTGTTGGTGCTTCAAGAACTCCATCTGGGCGCAATAGTGGGAAAAAGGTTCGTCTCACCCCGAGCCAAGTCGCAATTGCGAAAAAACTGGGTGTGCCGCTTGAAGAATACGCGAAATACGTGAAGGAGTAAGAAGATGACAAAAACAAACAACCAAGATGGTAGTTCTGCAATCGACCGAACTTCTCGCGCAAATCAAACTAGGGATAAACAAGCTTCTCGTAAGCCTTGGGCTCCCCCGTCCATGTTGGACGCACCGCCTGCACCGGATGGTTATAAACATCGTTGGATACGCGCCGAAACGCGCGGCTTTGATGATCGTAAAAACATCAGCGCGAAGATGCGCGAAGGTTGGGAACTTGTTCGTCAAGACGAATACCCTGACTTTGAGTCCCCGGTAGTTGAAACAGGTAAGTATGAAGGTGTGTTTGGAGTGGGTGGATTAATGCTCGCTCGCATCCCTGTTGAAACAATTGCTGAAAGAACGGATTACTTTACAAAACGTAATACCGATCAGATGCAAGCTGTAGATCAGGATATGATGCGGGAGAACGCGCACTCAACCATGACGATCAGTAACCCTGACCGTCAATCACGTGTAACTTTTGGTGGTCCGAAGAAATAGGACTGCCTTCCCACTAAGGAGAAAGATAAATGGCTAATACAGATTCATCTTATGGCCTTCGACCAATTTCCAGACAAGGCAGTTCTGTCTCGTCTGGAGGTATGACAGAATACCGTATTGCATCTGACAACTCAAACCCAATTTTCCACGGCATGGCGGTTATCCCGTTAGCTGCGGGCGTTATTGACGATCTACAAGCTGCGGCTGGTGGTAACGTTTCTATCGTGGGTGTGTTTGGCGGATGTGAGTACATTTCCGATACAACTGGAAAACCGGTATTCTCTAATTTTTGGCCGGGGTCTGGCGCGGATAGTGATTTTCCCGTCAAAGCTTTTGTGTACGACGATCCAAATCAGTTGTTTCAGATTGCTACTTCTAATGTAGTTGCTGCGGCAAACACTGAAGCAGAAGTTCGTGCAGCCGTATTTGCGAACATTGCGTTTGCAACAGGCAACACTGGCTCAACAGCTACTGGTTTATCATCTGCAACAGCAGATTTAAACACAATCGCAACTACCAACACTTTGGCGTTAAGGATTATGGGCGTTCAAGACGACCCTGCTAATTCCGACTTCACTGCCGCTGGTATCCCATTAATCGTTCGTATAAACAACCACTTCAATGCGCCTACTGGTTCCATTGCTGCTGGCACTGTTTCTACAACCGGCGTATAAGGAAGGGTAACATAAAATGGCTATTTCTCGCGCACAACTAGCTAAAGAGCTAGAACCGGGCCTTAACGCATTGTTTGGGCTTGAGTATGATCGTTACGAAAACGAGCATGGTGAAATCTTTGACGAAGAAAGTTCAGACCGAGCTTTTGAGGAAGAGGTTATGCTCGGTGGTTTCGCAAGCGCACCAACTAAGGGTGAAGGCACTGCCATAACTTTTGATGATGCACAAGAAACCTACACAGCGCGTTATACTCACGAAACTATCGCACTAGCGTTCTCTATTACAGAGGAAGCTATTGAGGACAACTTGTATGATCGTTTGGCGTCTCGTTACACCAAAGCTTTGGCTCGCTCTATGGCTCAGACAAAGCAGATCAAAGCGGCGGCTATCTTGAACAACGCATTTAGCACAGGTGCTAATGCGATTGGAGATGGTGCAGCACTTTGTTCTAACGCTCACCCAAGTTTATCTGGCAACCAGACTAACATTCTAGGAACAGCGGCTGATCTCAACGAGACTTCGCTAGAGCAGATGTTGATCGACGTTGCTGGTCTAACTGACGAGCGTGGTCTAAAGATTGCGGTACGTGGTATGAAGTTGGTAATCCCGAAAGAACTGCAATTTATTGCAGAGCGGGTTATGAACTCCAACTTGCGTTCCGGAACAGCGGACAACGATGCAAATGCGATGAAGAACATGGGCATGTTGCCTGACGGTGCGGTGGTTAACCACTTCCTTACAGACAGCGATGCTTACTTCATTAAAACTGACGCTCCTAACGGCTTCAAGTTCTTTAATCGTTCACCAATCAAGACCGCTATGGAAGGCGATTTTGACACAGGTAACATGCGGTTCAAGGCACGTGAGCGTTATTCCTTTGGCGTAAGTGACTGGCGTTCTGTCTTTGGAACACCCGGCGCAGCGTAAGCTTTGTCAAATCAATAAATTAAGGGGCAGCTTCGGTTGCCCCTTTCTTTTTTATTACTCTTGTTGTATTGTTATTTTATCCCTGACAGTTGCATTGGGCGACTGACTTAACCCTGACAGGAGATTATCATGGGTAATTCTACATTTAGCGGACCAGTGCGTTCAGAAGGCGGCTTTCAGGTTGTCTCTAAAAATGCAACAACTGGTGCTTTTACAACGGTAGCGGACACAGCTTCGACAGGTATTGTTACTAACAAATATGTAAAGCATGTTGGCTTTGCTACTGGCGTTACAGTAAACACAACAGCGGGTGATAGCCCGACTATCGGTGAGTTTACACAACCAGCGAACACAATCATCACTGACATTAAGATTTTTTGTGACGTTTCTCCGGTTATCGGAGAAGGTGATATTGGTTACGAAGTTGGTACATCTACTTCTGGCGCACAAATTGTTGCGACTCAGGCAGACGAAATACTAGATGGCGGTACAACCGTTGTTGTACACAACGTAACGCTGACTGCATTAGTTCTTCAGACGCAGGATGGCACAACAGCCCCAGCTTCCGTTCAATATACAGACACCGCAAGAACTATTTTCTGCAACATCACTAATACAGTTGATGCTACAACAGCAGGATCGTTCACGTTCATCATTGAGTACGTTCAAATTGCGTAATTAATCTGGTGGGGCTAACGCCCCGCCTATATTTTATAGGAGATTAATATGGCGGATGCTGTAACCTCACAAACGCTGATCGACGGCGGTAAACAGGTCGTTATGAAGTTCACTAATGTTTCCGACGGGACCGGAGAGTCTGCCGTTACAAAGGTTGATGTTTCTGCCTTATCATCCAGTGTGGACGGTGACGCTTGTACGGGCGTTGTGATTGAGCGTATTTGGTGGCAATGTATTGGCATGAAGGTTCAAATTTTGTGGGATGCGACTACGAACGCATTTTGCATTGAGCTTGGCGAAAACCAGAGCGGCTCCCACGACTATACCGTTTTTGGTGGTTTAACCAACAACGCGGGAAGTGGCAAAACTGGGGACCTTGCTTTTACAACCGTAGGGCATACTGGCGCGGACACTTATACAATTGTTTTGTATATGCGTAAAAAGTATGACTAACCAATGGCTAGTACAAAAAACGTAACTAGAACTCCTTCGGGGCGTTTGACATACAGGGGTGAGACTTTTGGCGGATACAACAAGCCTAAAAAAACTCCGGGAAAGTCAAAAAAGAGCGCGGTCCTTGCCAAAAAAGGAGACCAAGTTAAACTGGTTCGCTTTGGTGATCCAAAAATGTCTATCAAAAAAGACCAGCCCGCTAGACGTTCTAGTTTTAGAGCCCGACACAAATGCGATACGGCCAAAGACAAATTTAGCCCCCGATACTGGTCCTGTAAAGCATGGTGACGAAGAAATGAAGATACTAGAACTTTTGGCTAAATTAGAAAAACACGAAGCGGAGTGTGATTTACGTTATCAACGTATTGAAGAAAAGTTGTCTGACCAAAAAAGCTCTTTAAAAGCTTTTGATTTAAAACTTTGGGGATTAGCGGTCTTAATTTTAATCGCACCCTTTGTTGGAAAGCTTTTGGGTTAACGTTATGGCTTACTCGCGCAAATCCAAAAAAGCTTCTTCAAAAAGCACCGGCAGTAAAATATGCCCTTCTGGGAAAGCTTGGGCTAAACGTACTTTTGACACGTATCCTTCAGCGTATGCAAACATGGCAGCGTCTAAGTATTGTAAAGACCCCAATTATGCCAAGAAAAGTAAAAGGAAAAAGGGATGACGCTAAGTAAAGGTAACAAACGAAAAGTTAAAAAGGTTGTAAGGGGTTTGAACAAAGCTTCAAAGACTCATGCCGGACAGGCTAAAACTCTTAAAACAATGTTACGCTCTCCTAGAAAGAAAAGTTAAGTGGGCGGTGAGTTAAAAAAATGGCGCGACCAAAACTGGGTTAGAATAGGGTCCGACGGCTCTATAAAAGGACCTTGTGGCACCTCTAAAAACAAGAAAAAACCAGATCGTTGTTTGCCTGAAAGCAAGGCACGGTCTCTTACCAAAGAACAACGACGTGCTACTGCCGCGAAAAAGAAGCGAGGCGGGGAAAAGGGGCAAAAAGTTGTAAAAAACACAAAAGCTGCTATGGTTACAAAGATGTCTAAGGGCGGCGAACCTTCTACAACGAGGGCAAAAAGAGCTTTTCGTGGGAATACACCTCCCGGCACTGTAGTAGCCCGAGGTTGTGGCGTAGTTTTAGGAAGCAAACGTAAAAAAACAAAAGGATCAGTATCATGAAAAAACCTATGAAAAGCAAAGGTTACCGTAGCGGTGGCAAGGTTAAGAAAATGTCAAAAGGTGGAGCCGCAGGCGGTAAAAAAGTTCGACGTATGTCAAAAGGCGGAGCCGCTGGTGGTAAAAAAGTGATGCGTATGTCAAAAGGCGGGAGCCCCGCAATGACGTTAGCTCAAGTTAAGTCAGCCGCTAAAGCATTAGGTAAAAAAGTTGTTTAAAGTATAGATGGCGTATTTGCATAGCAATATACCTTATTTTAAGGCATGGGTTCGTCGTGAATACACTCATAACCATGAGGCGTACCACGGCGAATTTCTACACGCTATGGTTATTGGTGTGACAACAATACCAAACAGGTCTTTAAGTTTTCAAGTTGTATTTACGGGAAACCCTGCTGAAGGGGAAGAAGAGGACACCGTACACGGTGGGGCTATGTGGGCGCGTATGCCGATAACGGCGCTTGTTGGTGATATTCCTTTAGAAGAATGGCCCGAGCCAATGGAAACCTACGACGCACAACCTTGGGACTGCGCGTCTCATTACAACTCTGTTTACATTATGGACAGAACAACGCCTTGTCCGTGGATGGCTAAGATAAACGGTGAAATGCACCCTGCAAAGTATTTGTTCACGGTAGACTACACTGATAGCGAAATTGCTGATGATCCGGCACAACACAAACAAAACCACGTGCTTCAACTATTAGATGCAGGGGAATGGACGGGTAATATTGTGGCGTTACCTAACAATCGTGTTCGTGTAACGCACCCTGCGTGGTTTCAGACGGGAGAAGGCGCTCCGGACTTTAAACCATCTCAGCATATACATTATTCTAAATCTGATTTAGACTACACACTAGATGTTAACAAGGTTTTTGATAACCTTTATAACGAGGAATAAAATGACGCTTTCTAACAGCAAAGATTTTGAACCGGATGTTGCTGAATATGTTGAAGAGGCATTTGAGCGATGTGGTTTAGAGGTTCGTACTGGTTACGACCTAAAGTCTGCTCGGCGTTCTCTCAATCTTTTGCTCGCAGAGTGGGCCAATAGGGGCCTTAATCAGTGGACTATTAAGCAACGTACCCTCACAACAATAGCGGCGGACGGAACTTACGACCTTAGTGCGGATGTAATAGACATTTTGTCTATTGTCGTACAAAGGGACAGCACTGATTACTCGCTAACTAGGTTAAGCAGGGATGGTTTTCTAACAATTCCGAACAAAACAACGCAAGGCCGCGTAAACCAGTTCTTTTTAGATCGTCAAAACACGCCTGTTTTAAACGTTTGGCCTGTTCCAGACAACTCAACAGACGTAATTTACTACAATGCTTTAACCCGCATGGACGATGCGGACGTTTACACTAACACGCTTGATCTTCCCTTTAGGTTTTACCCCTGTTTAACGGCAGGATTGGCTTACTACATTGCTTTAAAACGCGCACCTAACCGTGTTCAAATGTTAAAAGCTATGTATGAAGAAGAATTTGACCGTGCGGCAACAGAAGATCGTGATCGGTCTTCTTTTAACGTTGTTCCAAACTATCAGTATTATAGGACAAACTAATGGCCAAGTTTGCTTCTGGAAAAAAAGCTTATGCAATATCTGATCGGTCCGGGTTCCGGTATCGGTATAAAGACATGCGCCGGGAGTGGAATGGCTTACTTGTTGGTCAAGATGAGTACGAGCCCAAGCAGCCTCAACTTGGTCCTTTTAGAAAAGTTGTTGATCCTCAAGCGTTGGAGAACGCTCGTCCAGACTCTCCCAACCCTACCAGTGCGTTTTTGGTTATAACTACAAATAGCGTTGTTTACTTGGGGAATGGCAACTGGGCAAGTGGTGGAACAGCGGAACTTCCTTCTGAATTAACCATAACAACTGCCTTAGAGGGCGGTGTGGGCACGGTATCGGTGGTAACAACATGAGTTTTACATATGCAGAACTAAAACAAGCGATCCAAGACTTTGCAGACAACAATGAGACAACGTTTGTAAATAACTTGCCGGTTTTTATACGACAGGCAGAAGAACGTATTTTAAAAAGCGTTCAACTCAACTTGTTTCGCAAAAATGTAGAAGGAAATATGTCAAGCTCCGACAAATATTTGGCTTGTCCTAGTGATTTTCTTGCGCCATTTTCTTTATCTTTTGTTGATTCAAGCAGTGACTCTGTTTTTTTAGACTTTAAAGACACAGATTTTATACAATCGTTTACTCCTAACAGCGCGACCACAGGAAACCCGAGATATTACGCTGTTTTTGACATAAACAATTTTATCATAGCCCCTACGCCAAGCTCTGCCTTTAACGTTGAGCTTCACTACTATTATCGACCGGCTAGTTTAACCACCTTGGCTGGAACGGGCACTACTTGGCTGAGTGAAAATGCGTCTATTGCCATACTTTACGGAAGTCTTGTTGAGGCTTATATTTACATGAAGGGTGATGCCGACATGATGGCTCTTTATGAAAAGAGGTTTGCCGAGGCTATTATGGGAATGAAAGGACTTGGAGAATCTAAAGAAGTCACGGATGAATACCGCACCGGAGTAGTGAGGAGACCTAAACAATGAATATCCCAGCCTTAGACATTGGTCTTTCCAAGGACTTTGAGGTTGAAGTTCATACTTCAAACGGTCGCGGGTTTAACCCCGAGGAAATTGCAGAACGTTGCGCTGACAAAATTATCTCAGTTTCCGACACCGCACACCCTGCTATACAAGCGCAGGCCCGTGCTTTTAAAGATAACATTGTTAAGCTTGTAGAATTTTATTTAGCAGAAGCTGTTAAAAATGACAGAACTACTGTATATAATGCACTAACCGACGCGGGACACCCGGAGCTTGCGTCACTTATCAGGAGATTGTGACATGGCCTTTAATGGTAACTTCATGTGTACGAGCTTTAAGCAAGAACTTCTTGAGGCCAAGCACAACTTTTTGAATAGTGGGGGCAGCACGTTTAATTTAGCTCTTTACACGAATAGTGCCACTTTTACAGCGGCAACTACTGCGTACACTTCAACCAACGAAATAACCAACACTGCGGGAAGCGCGTACTCTGCCAAGGGTGTGGCCCTAACACGGGTTAATCCTTCGGTTTCGGGTACTACCGCTCTCACCGACTTTGCGGATGCTTCTTTTAGTTCTGCGACGTTTACCGCTCGCGGCGCTTTGATATTTAACGACTCAGCTTCAGGCGATCCCTCAGTGGTTGTTCTGGATTTTGGTGCAGATAAAACAGCAACTAACGGTACTTTTACGGTGGTTTTTCCCACTGCTGACGCCAGCAACGCGATTATTCGGATAGCCTAATGGCCGACATGGTAGTTGCCTATTTAGGGTGGAACTCTTCTAGTCAAGGCTGGAATGGTGGCACTTGGGGCAACGACGTGGCTCTACCCGGATCAACGGGTTCTGTAGGATCAGTTGTTGTTGCGGCAACTGCCGTTGTCCCCGTTACGGGGTTAACTTCCACGGGCTCTGTAGGATCAGTTTCTGTCACAGGAACAGCTAGTGTGGCTGTAACGGGAATAGCTGCAACGGGTTCTCCCGGAGCGGTGACGGTTACGGGAACTGCCTTATTTAGTGTAACAGGGGTTTCGGGAACGGGGCAAGTTGGAGATGTTGGGGCTCTTATTGAAATTGACGTTGATGTACCCGTTACGGGTCTTTCAGCTACGGCCTCAGTA
>Ga0099850_1001184_pt1 | contig 12143 bp, 13 predicted proteins | sample CB_VirMetaG_5_FD_79182 | JGI IMG/M metagenome (GOLD analysis project Ga0099850, IMG submission 79182) | Freshwater to marine saline gradient viral communities from Chesapeake Bay - CB_1508_1D Viral MetaG | ecosystem: Environmental > Aquatic > Marine > Coastal | place: USA: Chesapeake Bay...
CAGTGTAATTGAAGGCCGAGCGGGCGCGCCTAGTTGACGCACCGGGCTCGCCCCCGTGATTCCCACCCATGGCATTGGCCCACCCAACGGGATACCGTATCCCATCGGAGCCTAGTAGTAGCAAGGGGTTATGACGATCGGCCGCGCCATTGACGCCTAGCGGCGCGTGTTAGGGCCGGATGGAGGGAAGTTGACCACCCCCAGGCCCTCGAGGCCACCCCCACGGGGGGAGCTGGCGAGTAGGGTCACGTTATGAGGGTTGAGGAATTTTTGACCCCTGAAAGGGCCCTAACCCCACACCCCCAACCACTCAGCAATCCACCGCCGCCACCAGCTCAACTGCTCCTTCCGAGCGGCGATGTACTGAGCCACCACCCTACTCCAGGTCTCCTTGTCGTAGCCCGTGAAGCAGCCCTCATCAGTCGGGTCGTAGTCCATCCTCTCCTCCATTGTTTCGTGCTCAGGCAACTTTTCGTGCCTAAGAAAGGGCTCCTTCCAAACGAACTCAGTCCACATGCCTTGAGGCCGGTAGATCGTCTCCCAGAACTCCTCAGGCCCCATCTCCCAGAGGGACTTCAAAACACCCACATTAGGAAGTCCACGAACCAGCCGAGCACGACGATTAGACCGAGGAACTCGAGGAAAGCTGACAGACATCCAGGCCGCGGGCAGTCGCAAGCGGAGTCCATCACTCCTTCACCTCCCACCCCCGCCCAGCCACCACCCACACATACTGCCCTCCTCCCAGCGACCAGCACCGCTTTGCCCTAACATCCGCCCATGGCCGAGCAACCACCCCCGTAGCCTCGGTGGTATCCCCTCCACAGTTCGGGCAGACCTTGTGAGAAGGTATTACCACCTCCCCTCGGGCAACCCAAGGAGCGAAGTCCAGACTATGCACCGTGACATCCCCGATGTGCCTACACTCCGGGCAGCGGTACAGACCGCGCCACACACCGTGGACACGGTGGGCAGACTCAGCTGGAAGGGCGGGCCCGAAGACCCACTCTTTGATCTTACTCCACATCGTTCTCTCCTTTGTTTGGTCTAGCGCCACATCACCGCCGTATACGCCTTCGCATAGCAGACCCCCCAGGTCGCCCCATGGTCCGTGTCCGCCTCCCCTACACTGAACCAATCCATAGCGTGAGCCCACTCATGAATCAGCAGCTCCAAGGAGAAGTTCGGGCTAGTCGTCGGGTGAATCACGATCAGGAACTCTTGCCTGGCTTCGTTGAACTCACACCACCCCCAGCAATCCTCTAGCTTCCGGCGGATGACCTTTACCGGATAGCTGGTAGGGCAATCCTCTCGAAGGGCTGTGAGAGCGTCGTTCCAGACTGAGGCAGCGTTGAGGGGTAGGGGCTCGAGGGAGCGGGTCAACGCTACCTCCCCACCTCCCTCAACCACTCCAGCACGACCTCTCCCAGCTCTACCCCCTCCCCATCGCTCTCCTCCATGTACTCCTTCACCGAGGCCCTCACAGCCTCGATGTCCGTCATCAGGGCCGCGTACCGGCCCTCCCAGACAGCCTCCGGTCCATAGGCCCCACTGTAGTCCGCAGTCTTCATCCCATCCTGTCCTTTGCCAGCTAGAGCCAGCAGGGCACCGATGCCCTCTTGTGCGATGAGCTCCTGCCGTCCGTGGTCGATCCCTGCGACAAGGAGATCACGGAGGTAGGCTTGGATTTGGTCTTGAGCTGCTCGAGAGACGAAGATCCCATCCTCGCTGTGATCGACCAGCCCTCCCTCCCCGAGGAAGCCGAGGAACCGGCGGGGGCAGGTGAGAGCCTCGTAGACGGTTCGGAGCATCAGGTGGTGGGGAGTAGGGAGACCGTGGTGAAGACGAGGGCCCAGATCGTGATGAGGAGGACCACAGCGTCAGTCTCGAAGGAGGGAGGCTTGGGAGAGGTGGTGCTGGGGAGCATCAGTCCTTCCTCCCCTCCCACCACTCGAGGAAAGCCTCGTAGTACTGGTCCCTTTGCGCGATGTGCTTGTAGCCCACAAGATCCTCTTGGAGCTTCTTGATCTCCGACTGGAGGTGGAAGACCTCGCGTTGGTAGTCGGCGTAGAGGACGAAGCGGCCTCCCTCGTCCCGAACCACATGGGTCCAATCGTCCACAGCAAACCGATATGCGGCCATCCCACTACACCCCCAACGGAGGCTCCACAATCGGAACCCTATTCAGACCCACGTTCACGGGGCCAGCCTCGACGAGCTGAGGAGACACCTGCCACTGGGCAAAGGGGACTCTCTCCTCAGGAGGACTCACCGGGACCATGAGCATCCTAGCGATCTGGAGCAGCGTGTCAAGCTGTACCGGAGAAAACTCCTCCAAGCTGGGTTGGGAGGGAGTCTTGATGAGAGGGAGCATGGGGTCTAGGTGGGCTCTGTGCCCAATACCCTGTACCTAGGGTACTAGGGTAGGGGGTATCATCTACCTACTAAGGTGTATCTACTAGTACCTATTAGGAGGTAGTGATAGGTAGTGATAAGTACATACTACTTATAAGTACTTAAGTAGTTCCCCCCTTTCCCCCCTATAAGTACTTACTTAGTAGGTAGTTATCCCTCCTCCCCTTTCCTCAGGGAGAGTAGTGGTGAGAGTGGGGGTGAGCCCACGATCACCACTCACTCACCGAGAGGAACCTCAGGTATGAGCAGCGGAGCCGAGTGGGGATGTGTTGAAACATCCACGAAGGATGCGAATGGGTTCTAGCACCACAGAGCGGGGGGTGCCCCTGTCCCGTGCTGCTGGCGGACCTCGGCCCAGAAGGCTTCCACGCCCTCCTCGATGTCCCGGCGCTTCCGGTTCTCGATGGCGTCGTCCGCCTCCTCCCCCCACCGCTCGGTGAAGTAGGCCACCCCGCCGGCTAGAGCGTCCAGGCGGTCATCGTGGCGGAGTGCTCCCCGGTCCTTGGTGAGGCGGGTCATCTGGTGGAACAGGGTGTACTCCCGCTTCCGCTCCTCGGTGCAGTCCACCCGGACCTTCTGAGGTCGGTTGTCTTCCAGGACCGATCGGTCCAGAATGAGCCGGTGCTTCGCCATGACGGGCTCGAGGGTGTCGATGATGCGAAGTTCCTTCTGCTTGGAGTGCTTCACCTCCTCGACGGCGCAGGGGTAGATCCCCCGGAGGACCGGCTTGAACAGCTCGGTCCACATACCGTCGCCAAAGTTGGCCTCAACCAGGATCATCGAGACCTGGTGATTCTTGGCGATGTGGGCGAGGCCCTCGAGGACATCCTGGGTGTAGCCCCCCGGGATCCCGGAGCACTCGGGGACAAAGAGCTGGTTGTTGAGGGCCTTGACCACGGCGTACCCAGTCTCGTCCTTGCCCCGGCCTGAGGGGTCAATGAACAGGACCGAGGCTTGGTAGGGCTGGAAGCCGCCTACAAGCTCGAGCGGTCGGTAGAAGCGATCCCCACCCATGCCCATCAGCGGAGCGTCCTTGATGAGCTGCTGGGGACCCGAGCCCCACACCACCTTCTCCGGGGCTACCTCGGTGTCTACGTCGGTGATGGCGAGGTCAGCCAGCTTGAGGGGGTAGCGGTTCTCGTCCGCTAGGGAGGTGTCGAGCTGGAACTGGAGGGCGAAGCCTGAACGACCGAACTCAGCCTCCTTCTCGAGGAGGAACTCGTCATCGAAGCGTTCGGGGTCGGTAGCGTGTCCGGCAAGCTCCGGGTCTTCCTGGAGGTCCTGCTGGAGGTCCGGGTGGAGGTACTCCCCGAGGTAGTCCTGGAGGCGCTGGTCTGGGTAGCGACAGGGGTAGACGCGGATGGCGTACCCACGCTCCTCGACCAAGCGGTGGTGGATGGTCTCCTCGGTGTGCGGGGTGCCGAGGTTGATCATGCGCTGGGGACCCTCGGGCTTGAGGAGGGCCGAGAGGTCCTCGGTCCGTCGCCACAGCTTCTCCCGCAGGAGGACGGTCTCGCAGTTGTTCGCAACCTCGATGTCGTCCGTGATGATGACATCGGAGCGTTGGCCCACGGTGTTACCGAAGACCGGGACCGCCATCATCGAAGCCGATTGAGACAGCGGGGCTCCAGAAACGTCGAACTTGAGGGTGGACGACCGCTGGTCCGTGCCGGGAGCGAGGTGCTTGACCAGCTCGAAGTTCTCGAGGATCAAGAGCACCTGGCGGGAGAAGTCACTCGACTTGTCCAGCGTGGCCGACACGACGAGGATGTTGAGGCTCTGATCCCTCCACAGCAGGAACACGCAGTAGGCCGCCAGGATCCAGGACTTGCCTAGACCCCGGAAGCCCTCGAAGACGATCTTGCGGTAGTGATGCGTCTCCGGGTCTTCCGGGTCGTAAAGCTCAAGGTACTCAGCTAGGCGGTACTGAGCCCTGGTCGGCGGAGGGAGTCCGAGGAACTCCCACACCAGGTAGAGGAAGTTGCGGAAGTCCCGCAGCTCAGCGGGAGCTTCCTCGTACCTCATCCGTCAGCCGATGGTCTCGAGCCAGGCAGACATGGTGATATCCGGCGCAAGGGCCTGCCCGGTCGGGCCGGGGATACCCACTTCCTTGAACCAGCGGATCTGATCCGCGATAGCGTCCGCCTCAACCTGGATGAGCTGGTCCTCAAGCTCAGCGGCGGTGTAGCCTTGAGCCGTCGTCAGATCCGGGGCCAAGGTGCTCAGCGGAGTCACCGGAGCCGACTCGTTACCGAAGTTGAATCGCTTGTTGGCCGCCTGGACGCCAAACCGCTTCAACGACTCCTTGTAGTAGATGGCGAGCATGTAGTGGTTCCAGCCATCGTGGGAGTTGGTGAGGTTGCCGGTGGGAGCCGGGTACGACCACACATCGTTCGGGTCGTTGTTGGCGAAGGTGTGGGGCAAGCCGGTGACGGACTCTCCGAAGTTGTGGTAGCTCGGGAGCATGGCCCAATCACGGATCGACTCGTCATCCCGGAGGATCCACTGGATCGGGGAGCCAGCAAGCTCCTGTCCCGCCGGAACCTGGGTGAGGCTGGACGCCAGCGATCCGGGGGAGGCCGCGTTCTCGAACCACAAGCCGCCGATAGCCGCCGGATCGTAGGCGGGCCAGAACGTCGGGAGGGCGTAGGTGATGAGCGCGTTGGGCTTGCTCGAGCGGCGGAGCATCGGGATATCCGAGGTAGGATCCGCGAAGTCCTTGTTCCAGGCCGCCCAGCAAGCGGTGATGGCTCCGCCGGAGCGGCCACCCAGCACGATCCGGTTCGGGTCGATATTGTGACGCGAGTAGCCGTACTCACGGAGGTACTGGACAGCCCAGCAGACTTCCTTCTGAGCCTTGGGGTTACCCGAGTCGCTGTACTCCGGCTCGGTGTAGTCCCGGAACTTCGCCAGGTCCGGGTGGCTGTTGCTGGACGGGGTGACCGTCATGCTGGCCACAGCGAAGCCCGCGTTCAGGTAGTCGAACAGCGGGACGGTGGCGGACTCGTAGCTGGTGCCATCGGTTCCGTTGAGCGGGAAGTTCGAGGCGGTGAGGCCCGCGTTGTCCGGCCACAGGATCACCGGCCAGCCATCCGGCGGAGCGATGCCCGTCGGGTAGGCAATCCGCATCCGGTTCGTGGTCTGGAGCGGGGAGTCCAGAACGGTGCCCACGAGATCGTTCGAGTAGACGATGAGGCCACTCTGGGTCCGCCACTCGTTGGTGTCGTCCCCGTCAGGCAGCGTATCCACCGAGAGGTACATCTCGGGACGGAGGGCTACGTCGAACACCCCGGTCAGGTAGTTGGAGTCACCAGCCAGGTCCGTCTCGTCGAGAGTCTGGATAGCCTCCCACGGCCCGCCGCCGATTCGACCCCACAGGGTCAGGTCCACCACAGGGCTGGCTCCGGGGCGCTGCACCTGTACGTGGAAGCGACCGTTGCCGGTGTTGCTCCGGGGCTTGACAAGGGGCCCAGAGCCGAAGTGAGGGCTCCCCGAAGCTGCCGCATCCGAGGGCTGGAAACTGGCCAGGAGTCGGTGCTGGCGCTGGAGGGGAGTTGAGGTCATTGGCTAGGAGGGCCGTACGGCGAGATTTGGAGAGGGTGGTGCGACTTTTTTGGTCGCTAGGTGGTTTGGGTCGAATTAGGGCCCGAAGGGCCTGACACGCTCCGTACAGCGCCGTGCGGAAAAATCGGGCAGGGGCTTGCGCTGTCCGGTACGCTGTGACACACTCCGGGCATGAAACTCGTACTTCGCAAAGGCCCCTACGACTGGACGGTGGCTGAGGAGGGGGTCCACGGACCCGAGACCAAGAATCCTGGTCAGCCCAAGTACATCAGTTGGGGGCACTACATGACCCTGGCCGAGGTCCGACGCCATGCGCCGGAAGTCGTAGCCAAGCGGTCTAAGTTGAGGGGGGCTCCTGCCGAGATTCTTGAGCAGGCGGTTCAGGCCGTAGAGTCCCTGATTGCTTATGGGGAGGTGTCCCTGTGACCTCCCCCACCCGACCCTCCGTGGATTCCTTCGCGGAGAAGCTGGCCCTGGACGTTGCCGCCTGGCGCCGTTCGATGAACCTCCCCATGCCCGAGGCGGGCTTACCCACTCCCGAGGTGGACGAGGCTGATGCGTCCTACATCCAGGAGGAGGTGGAGGAGCTGGTCCACGCCGTCCGTGTTCGGAAGGACTTACCGGACCCGGTAGAGCCCCATCGGATCCGGGGCTTCCGCGTAGAGGAGATGGACGCCATCTGCGACATCCTCTTCGCCACCCTCAGCTACGCCATGCGGCGGTACACGCCTGCTCAGCTAGGGGCTTGCTACGCGGCGGTGTGCGCTGCGAACGGGCGGAAGGTCGGGGGCCCGGTCCGGGAGGACGGGAAGCAGTTGAAGCCGGAAGGGTGGGTAGGCCCTGAGGAGGAGATTGGGGAGGTATTGGGCTAACCCACCCGCTGATCCCGTTCCTCAGCCCGGAACGGAATAGCCTTGAGGTCCAGCGGCTTACTTGCCGTAGAGAACTCCCGAGGATTCAACACAATCCCATTATCCGCCAAGAACTTCCTTGCGGACTCGAAATCCCCAGCGGTAGCCTCACCACTTCGGATCTTGCTGATAAGCTCCTCGACCGTTGCTACTTGCAGCGCCTCGAGGAGTTCTTTGATGTCAGACATCTTGCAGCCTCAGTTGCCAGTTGGGATCCGTACCGCCAATCCCTGTCACTTCGTAGAGCAGGGTGTCCGCGTTCGGGATGTAGAACATGGTCGAGTCACCCTGCCAGGTGTAGTCGGGACTCGTTGTGGTGGCGGAGTTTACGGAGATTAGGAGGGTAGGCCGAGGGTCGTCCGTGCCGAGCTTCCCGTAGATGTTGATGACCCCCGTGGTCGCCGTACCCCGACCCAGGAAGATCACCTTTGCGAGCTTCGACTGGTAGGGCCTTTGAGTGAGGCGGAAAGAGGTAGTTCCGACGTTCCCGGTGCCGGTAAAGGCGATGATGTTGGCTGCCATTAGTGAGGCGCTCCGTGCTTGATTGCGTAGGACACGATGGCGGAAACAACAGCGCCAACGGCGGCTACGACGCCCATCGACTTAGCCCGCCACTGTTCGAGTAGAGATACTCGAGCGGAGAGTTTCGGTACTTCCTGCTGACAGGTTTTGAGAGAAGTTTCGAGGAGAGTCTCGATTCTGATGAGTCTTTCTCGAATCTCGATGTCCGAATTAGGGCCGCTGTTGGTCATTGGAATCCGATCGCTTGACGGGATCCGCGACGCCTCAACGACCTCTCCCGCTCAAAGGTTGTGGTGGCTTGGCGAAGTTCCGGCACCTCCCGGAGAAGTTGAGACCAGGCCCGACTCCGATAGTGGCGGAGAACCTTACGGATCTCCTCCACACGCGGGGACGGGTAGCCCGGTTCAGACTCCGGGGGGAGGCTTTGGTAGCGGCTCGAGGAGATCAAGCGGCGGAGGTCGGACTTGAGAGTCGAGCGACCGATCCGCACCTGGCCTGTGAGTTCCTGCCAGCGGTCGTAGGCGGAGTGCCCCGAGGGGAGGAGGATCTGGGTTAGGTCCTGTCCCTGCTTCGCTTTCGGCGGCGGCGAGAACGGCCAGGCGAGGTCCGCAAGCTCCTGGTGGATCTTCTTGTCCTTGGTGGACCGGGCAGCGATCGGAAGGAAAGCGTTGAAGAGAGGGATGTCCTCTCCGCCCAGCGAGCGGACCCGATCGACAGGCTCGCCCAGGACGTTCCGCACCGGATCCAGGTTGTCCGACAGGTACGGGACCCGGTTGGTGAAGGAGTCCGAGAAGGACCGAAGCTCACGCGCGTAGGGGTCGGTGACGCCCACGGTCTGCCCGATGATGTTCGGGATGAAGCTCGATAAGAGGCGGGCTCCCTCTTCGGGAGCGTTGGCCTCCGGGTTCTGGAGCAGCTCCACGAAGGACCGGATACCGGTGACGTAGGACTTGTTGGTGAAGTTCTGCGTCATGGCCGAGATCACGGCCCACATCTGGCGCTCAAGGGGACCCTGGTCCGAGACATCTGACCAGCGGCCATAGTCGCTGAAATCAGCCATCACACCGATCACCGTGGCGAACGGGTCCAGGCGGTTGTAGGAGACGTAGGTGTCCCCAATCTTGATCGAGTAGGGCTGCCAGCCGGTGGCCTCAAGCTGACGGCGGAGTTCCTTGTCCGTGGGGCCCCGCCCGGTGAGCCGGCCCTGAGCGGCGACACCCATGAGGGTAAAGAACGTCCCGGTAGCCATGATGGCTCGGCCATACGCCTCCGTGGCGACAGCCGGGTCCGGGGAGTTCAGCTCGCGGGTGAGCTTGCCCTGGGACTCGAAAAGGCGAGGGAAGTCCTTTCCGACCACGTTCTCCCGGAGCACTTCCCCGAAGTGGCGAGCCACAGCGATCGGGCTCCGATCGTAGGCAGCCCCCAGGAGGTTGACGGGGGTGCGGACGAAGGGGAGGACGAACCGGAACAGCGGGTGGCTGATGTTGACATCTTGGAGCCACTTGCCAATGGAGCCCTCCGGGAGCGCCTTGGTGGCGGTCGTTTCCTCAGCGTAGTCCTTGGCGGCTTGGACAAGCGGCTCAGCGAACTTACCCTCCTCCTCCCACAGGTCGTTGAAGGCTTTTCGCGTCAGCTTGCGGAGCTGTTCCTCCGTGGCCTGGGGGTTCGCAGCCTTGACCGTATCGTAGGCCCGGCGTTGGAGAGCCTGAATGGTGCGGAGCTGCCCGTCGGTGATGATCTTGTCCAGCCCGTCACTGATGAACTGCCCCAGCGCGTCCCCGTTCAGCCCCTTCTCCAGTCCCTCACGCCGGAGCCCACGCTTGACAATGGCTCGAGCGTTGAGCTGCTTGAAGAACTCGTCCGTGGCCTGGAGGGTACGGCTGGGGAGGCGGACTATCGGGCCGGCTTTGTTGAGGAACTTCCCCATCGGGGAGTCGTCAGGCTTGCCGAACGCCGCAGCGGAGATAGCCTGACGGGCCTCCCCATCTTTGAAGGTGCGACTGTCCGGGAGGAGGCGGTTCTCACCCTCCTTCATCAGCGACGATCCGAAAGCCTCCTTGCTGTATCGCCAAGCCTCAGCCGTGGAGTCCAGGAGGTCCATGTAGGTCTCAGCGTAGACCCGCATCTCGTCCCAATTCCGCTTGGCGGCGGCGCCCACCATGCCCTCCAACGGGCGGTAGAGGGTGACAGCGGCGCCACTGATGCCGTTGATGGTGATGGTCTTGAGGCCCGAGAGGATGGAGTTCATCCAATACTCGAGCGTGGCGTTGAGGACGTTGTTCCGGTTAGCCTTGCGGGCCTCGTGGGTGAAGATCAGGTCTCCGTCCGCGTCGGCTTTGTCTACTAGGGCTCGGATGCGGCGCTCGACGTTCTTACGCCCGCCAGCACCGGAGAGGATCCCCTCGTAAGCCTGGAGGACAGGAGCCCCGCCAGGTCCTCCAATGTAGTCAGGAGTATCCCGGAGCCTGCGGAATGCGCGGCCTTTGGAGGATTTGATCCCCGCGATTTCCGCCGTCAGCTCATTCATGGCCTCATCCATCGCCACCCAAGTAGCCAGTTCGGCCTCAGTAGCGATGCCCCGATCCATCTTCTCTTTGAGTTCCCGGGTGAACTGAGCGTGGTCTCGGGCAGAAGTCGCCCAGCCCATGCGTTGAGTCTCGACTTCCACCTCAACGTCGAGGACGCGAGATTTGAGATCCTTGATTCCACCGAGCCGCCGCTGGAGCAAAGCGAGCGCCTCTTCCCGGCTGGAAGCTCCCGACGCTCGCTGGTACTTCTCTACGGCTGCCTCTAGTTGCTCCTGGGCTACGTCGATGTCCGCAGAGGTGCTAAGGCGGTCTGCCTCGATCTGCTGTCGGATGATCGGCATGAGCCGCTGACGGCGGTGGAACTCGATGGCCGCAGCACCCTCGTCGCCTGCGGCCTCGATGATGCTGTAGTAGTCCTTAGGGAGACCTAGGATTTCCCGGGTCTCGGGATCCCCGGAGCGGGGGTGGGTGGTGAGGTCAATGTCCTGGAAGAAGGCTCCTTCCTGGAGGTCAGCACCTCGTTGGATGAAGGCTCGGACTTGATCCTCGGTAATCGAATCAAAGATACGAGCAGCGTCAGCGCCCACTTGGGGGCGGACCTCACGCCCGCTTACTAGCTTGTCGAAGACTTGCCGCATCTCAGGGCTGATGCTGACGCCGGTCGCGCCTCCACCAAGCCGGGCGTAGACATCGGCGATGAAGTCCCGCATCGCCCGGAACAGTCCTTCAAGGGCAGTCGTCGGAGCCACCCCTTCGGAGATGTATTTCTCAAACCCCTCAGCGAACTTCTCCTCTGCCTCTACAGACCACTTACCATCGGTCGCCCCCGCCCAATCTTCCGCAGCTTTGATGTCTGCGTCTTCGATGCCTAGCCGCGCTTTAGCATCAACGTCTAAGTTGATGAATCGTCGGCGGGCTACGTGGGCGAGTTCGTGGACTCCGGTGGAGAAGTCGGAGGAAGCGAAGCCTCGGATGAGGGCTTGGGAGTCGTGAGAGAACTCGACGGAGCCCTTGGGGCGCTTGCGGCCATTTTGGAAGAGGCCTGTGATCTCTACGTCGGCGTCGTCGAAGATGACGTAGTTCAGGCTACCTTTGCCTGATCTTCGGCTATTGCCATCGAGGTACTTGTTACCACGGATCCCAGCGTCCAAAAGAAGTTTAGACACTTCACGCGGATCAAATTCCTCCTCCATGAACCGGATAAGGTCGAGTCCGGTGGGGTTGAACCCAGCCGCATCCGCGCGGTCTTCCAAACTATCTGCAACTCCAGCGTACCAGTCGGTCGACTGGAGTTTTCTAGCGATTTCGGGTGCTTGGTCGTCTAAGACTGCATCCAAATCCAGGAACTCATCAGCTTCCGGGGCAAGCTCGACTTTGTAGCCTTGGCTGGTCGTTTCGACATAGTAGTAAAACCCGTAGTCGTCTAAGACCCTGAGCGCCTGATTAGAAGCTTCAACCTGCTCCTCATACCACTTCCGATCTTGTGCGCTAAGTGGCTTCCCGCGGTAGTTAGGATGCTCACCTGAATCGAGGGCGGCTTGAGCTTCGTCCCTATCTCGGGTGAATTCCTCTTTGAGGGAGAAAGCGTCGGGCTTCCGGCCGCGCTGGTATGAGTGGGGGTTTCTTTTCAGGTCGCGGGACAGCCATGTTTGGATGGCGTCTAGGCCCGCCTGCACTTCTTCGGAAGGGGTTTCCCTAAGTGAAGTTATGTCTATGATCGCACGATCGGGGCGGCTGAGTGCGTCCTTGTAAAACTCCGCGACCTTCTTGTCCCCTGCAAAGTAGAGCCCCCAGCCATAGGCTTGGTGACCTTCTCCAGACCCAATGTTCTCCGTGCTGAACCTATCAAACTTGTGCGGGGACCCGTGGAACGCTGCCTGCTCCAACGCGCCCTCAGCAGCCACCCCACCACGCTCCCAGCGTACCGAGTCCCGCTCAATTCCCATCGCATCCTGGAGCGCCACAAGGGCCTCAGCCTCACGGCTCGCGATGTTGAGGCTTTCAGCAACACTTCGGGTGTATGGATCGGCGGGCAGGTTCTCCGCAGCCACCGGGGCCTCAACCTCCCTCACCCGCTCAGCAGCCTCCTCAGGGCTCAGACCCTCAGCTCGAGCCTTCCGCCCAGCCTTGAGCTGCCGCAGACCGAAGACGAACCCATCGAACAGCGAACCGAGTGCTGCACCTTCAAGGGCGTTCTTGATCC
>Ga0099850_1001187_pt1 | contig 12134 bp, 30 predicted proteins | sample CB_VirMetaG_5_FD_79182 | JGI IMG/M metagenome (GOLD analysis project Ga0099850, IMG submission 79182) | Freshwater to marine saline gradient viral communities from Chesapeake Bay - CB_1508_1D Viral MetaG | ecosystem: Environmental > Aquatic > Marine > Coastal | place: USA: Chesapeake Bay...
GACCACCATCCGACTTTGTTGGATATCGGCCCACGCGGTGGGTCAATCCATCGATCACTGCCTTCGGCAGCTCGCGCGCTTCGTTTACCCAGGCCCCAGTCAATTCCAAAGACAGAAGTTTTCTAACATCCTGGGGAGAACTGAGCGCCATAAAGATCACTTCACAATCGATGCCAGGCACATCACCTCGCGTCGGAAGTTTGATATGGTGCGTGATAGGCGGTTGCCAGCGCATACTGCCGTACACATCTTCAGGGAACAGCTCCTGCCAGGTTTTGATGGTGGTGGTGCGCAGCTCGGGATAGGTATTTCGCACGATAACAAAGCGCGAGTATCGAATCCCATCTCTGGGGCTGGGTACCTGGCGGACCGCGCGCAACATAATCTCAGCGGCGCAGCCGTAAGATTTTCCTGAACCTACTGGCCCCATCAATCCACGCACAAAAGAATCGTTATGCAAAAAGTCCCAAACGGTCGGGCTGTTCGAGAAATCTAAATTTAAAGCGGGTAAGTTATCCACAGGTTATTCACACCCTGTTAATTCTGATCATGGACTCTTTCAGCTTTCGAAGCGAATCGAGGATCACCATATCCGGCTTGCGTTTGTTCGCCAGCATATCGTGAATGTGTTGCTCAGGTCTGCCGAAGCGCCGGGCGATCTCAGCTGGGCTCATCTTCAGATCCAGGATCAGTTGCTGGATCTCGGTGACTTTCTTCCTCGATACTTTCTTCGCCATTTGCGATTTCCTCGTATTCGGTTACAGGCGCTGGGCCTTTCATGTTTATGCCGATAATCGACGGCTTTTCCTGGTGCGGCTCGGCATCCAGCATTCCCGACGCTTTTGCCAGGACGCGCAGCGTCGCCACCTTGTCGTGCATCTCGATCGTGACGTTGCCTTCTCGAACAGAGATTTTTTTGATTGCCGCCAGGGCGTGATCCGGGATTTCTTCCATCGGCTTGATCGTTCCATCCAGATTTACAATGTCAGTTATGTTCGCGGTCCCCAGGGCGATCAGCTCGGCAGCCACCATTTCTTTGTTTTGGTACAGCGTTTCCGAGCGGCCCACGCGACGCTGGACCATACGCACACCCCCAAACCTGCCCAGGGGCGAGCGCTTCGTATCGTTCCCTTTACCGCTACCCTTCGTTCTCGCCATCACTTACATCCTCACCCAAGTTTCCGACAAGACAATCCCAGCAAATACACGTCATCGCCATAAAGGGATTACAAATATCTTCAGGCATACTCATTTCCGCGATCTCGCTAAAAGGCTTTTCTTCCTTACAGCGATCACACACATACATTGCTTCATGTTCCATTTTGTCTATTCATCTCATCTACCAGCAGCTGCAGCCCAGCTTCCCCTCGTTTCTTCCGGATCGAATCCTTCCGCTCGTTCCACCAGCGCCGCTTGTGCTTTTTAATTTTTTTGTACGAAGCCAGCCAATACCTGGCCTCGCACTCCAGCATATATTGCCGATCACTTGACATCGATGTACGCAGCATAGTTGGTTACAGACCAAATTACCGACTGCGATACGCCAAACTTCTCTGCCAGCTTCCGCCGACTCAAGTTGAGCGCCATCTCGCGGTACATCTCCCGATCCTTATCCAGCTTGCGGATCTTGCGCACCTGATCTTCCGTTAGCTTTCTACCTTTTCTCAAAACGGGATTTCCTCATCTGAGGCAGGAGCAGAACCAAAGTCATTCCCTGGGAGGCTCTGAGAGCCGTTCTCAGCGCCTTTCGTGTCCTCGAACAGGGTAAGCCATACCTCACCGTCCTTATTCGGCATAGGAAGGCTTTCCAGCTTAATCCGCACAGGCTTGCCAGGATTCTCGAAGGCCACACCATGCTTGTGCCACATTGGCTTATCTCGGCCTTGTATCTCGATTGCTTGGGTTACGTTGTATCGTTTCATGTTTTTCTCCAGGTTAAATCCGCTTTTCACAAAAAACGGGAAAATATTTATGTGGAACCCCCGTACAGAAGCGGGGGGTGCCGGGGGGCAAAGGTATAGAAAGGATCGCGAGCCTTTTTGATGCGCGATCGTGCCGTCCATCGGCCAAACGCTCGTTAGCATCGTTGACATCAGCGCCTCCTGGGCCCATCCATTCTGAGATTGTTAGCCACTTGCCGCAGCAACTTGTTGAGCTGGCGGTCCTGGCTCTTGCTCAGTATGCGTTTAACAGGCTCAGCGAAGTAACCAATGCCTCGAGCCATGTCCCTGCGTTCACGCTTACACCAGCTCACATGGTTATCGAGGATCTGCTGCCAGGTTTCCTGGTCCAGGCCGTTCCTAACCCACGACTCCATGACCTGCCAATCACGATCTGACACTGTTCGAGCCTGTCCCATCGTGTCACCAGCTCTGGAAAACATTCCCAGCATTATTCTTACATTCCCCTTACTTACGTTATCCTTACTCGTTAGTGACTCGTTCTGTGCAACTTCTGAGGTTGCACCCCTGTCAACACTAGAGGTTGCACCCTCATGCAACATCTGGGGTTGCACCTGTTGCATTTGCTCACAGTCTTTTAAGAAGTTATCCACAGAGTTATCCACAGGCTTATGTACTGCCTCATGTAGACCAGCTTCACGTTCTGCCAGCTCCATTTGTTCTCGTGCTGATAGAGCCGACCTGGCTGCTTTCTCTGTCTTGACCTGCTTGTCGTAGATAACTTTGATCGTGTTGGTGCTCTGGCCTTTGTACTGCTTCTTAGCGTGTACCAGGTAGCCAAGCTCGAATAGCTTACGGACCTGTCTGTTGGCTGCCTGGCGAGATATGCCGAGGTCCTTTGCGATCCTGGCCTGGCTGACGAATGTCCGGCCCAGCTCGTCGGTGTAGCTACAGATCACAGCAAGCACCGCCAGCGCAGCTGTACGATTGATGTTCGGATCCTGGACCGCTCTGATCGGCAAGATCGAGTACTGGCGCAGATCTTTGTTGCGCAGCGTTTCGGGTTTGGGCATTGGTGATTCTCATTGTTCTTTTAATTGTCCACGATGATCGTCACCAGGAGCGCTGGGTTGCCGTAACGCTTGCTCACGCCCAGCTCCCAGACCTGGCTGTCATCTTTGTAAATGATTCCGTTCAGCGCATCGAGTACGGCCTTTGCTACGTTATCGATGTCGGGCTTGCCTGGTCGATACCCGCCGCAGCCTTTCTCGACGGCCTCGCGCTTGTACTTGGGCCAGCTCTTTGGGATCGGAAAGAAAGCGTCAATCTGCATCCGACATGGCATCTCTGTTGGCTCCTGGCTGCCGAATACCTGTCGCGCACAGTCTGCGATCAACTTCTCATACTCGACGGTGGTCTTGGGCGTGTATGCCCGGCCTCGACCGAATCTAGGTCTGCCTTTGCCAACTGGCTTGCCTGGTACGATGAAGTTGATCAACTCACTCACTGCGCGACACGTCCCAGCCATTTCTTTAGCTCCGGGTCCATCTTTGGCATATCCAGCGCGCGCTGGCAAAGATCAACCACGACCTGGGCCTGGCTGGTCCCGCGTTCTTTCGACTCCTGGTCGATGCGGTCCTTTAATTCAGCTGGCAAGCGCAAATAAAAGCTCACCAGGTTGTCCGATTTCTGTCGTTTATTCATAGGCTGTCAAAATAATTTAAAAAAATACCGATTGCGCTATTGACAATATGAGATATCGCACTATAGTTCTAGGTGTGGGATGGATATTGATTGGCTATTGAGGAGAAAGAAATGAAACGCTTTTACAAATACATTGTTGGTCCTGTCACTGTTGCAGTGAAGTCTAGCAACGATGTGTTGGCTACTGCGATCGCGGGCAGCAACCCAAAGATCGAGGCCGAGATTGGTGACGAGCCCGGAGGATGGTTGCGCGATGTCGCGGATCCTACAGTGTTCCGCTGGGCTCCTGGTGAAATCTTCGCGGAGGCAGCGTAATGAGTGGTGTTTGGAAACGAGAGAAAGGCGGGGTCGAAATCCCCAACGGCGATTATATCTGGGCCTTAAAGCCTAATCACGATGCTTTATACGCAGACGATGGCACAAAGGTCGCTGTTGTCTGGAAGCTCCCGAAAGAATACTGCAACCCTGGCTACATGATGGCTGACTTGATCAACAAAAACGCTGAGCACGCTCATTACCCACGATCCTACGTCGCCAAGCGCGCAGCAAAAGAAGTCTTGGAGGCCTACGAAAAGTTTATGGCCTTCGAATTGGTCCCTGATGAATTTAACTACGAGATGGAGTTTTAAGATGAGCTACGAAAACGACTACTGGGAAATGATCGAGTTCTGGATGGACGATTACTGCCCGCCTGGCGCTACCTCGATGGAGGTCGCCTACATCTGGGAAACTGGCAAGGTCCCAGCAACTAACCCTGGAGAAGATAACGATGAGTAAGTATGTATTTGTCGCCTTTGGCGATTCTATCGAGATCGAGGCCGACGGCTTCGACATCATCGCCGAGCGCAACGAAGCGCTGGGCAAGGCAAACGAATGGCTCGGGAAGCTGGAAGGGTTCGCAACTAGCGAGCCTGGTGGCTGGTACGAGATGGCAGAGCCGTTCGGGTTTAAGTGGGTAACAGGAATAATTTGGGACTAAGGTGTAAATTAGCTATTGACAGGCTATCAAACAGGTCTATAATTCTTGGTGTGGGATGAATTTTTAACTGGAGAATGAAATGAAAAAGAACGCACGTTTAGCATTTAACGCATTGAAGAAGATCGGCTGCCCAGTGTACGAAGGCACCTGGGACGGTGATGAGGATTACTTCCGCATCAGCGCCGAAGAAAACTACGGCGACGACATCTGGGCCGACTACTACATCATGACCGATGGCGGCTGGGATGGCGGCATCGAGGGCATGGATGACTTCGGAGTCAACGAGAAGATTAACGCGATCTTGAGCAAGTATCGCTTGACCTGCGAGTGGTGCAACGCCGCAGTCTTGGATGTTTACCCAGCCTAAGGAGGTGTGACATGGCTAAAGCAGTTACCGATTATTGTGCCTTTGCGGTGACTGTTGATGAGATGGTCGGAGCACTCGACAAGTACTACGAGCACGATGTCGAGAGCTGGACCAACTTGGAGATCAACGCATTAGCCAGGCTCTACGCAATGGCTAAAAATTTCGTGGGTGACTACGAGAGGGGTCGGATAGAAGCATGATGTATACAGAAGATCAACCAGAGCGCTTTGGTGAGCTTGGCTACCTTCCAGAGAATGCAACCGTTTACGCGGTTGTCCTGGAGGGCCTGGTCGGGGTCGTGACTTTGTTCGAAGAAGAAGCAAAGGAACGGGCCGATCGCCTGGCTGAATCAGGCGCCTGGGAAAGTGTTGAGATCAAGGCATTTAGCCTGGTTAAAAAAGCTATCGAATGGCGCTTGCAATACGATTAGAAAGCGCTATACTTTGTTTGTGGGATTAATTAGTTAGGAGAAAGAAATGTACGAAAAATCATACGGCCCTAAATATGAAGCTGGCATGGATATCAAAGACATTGCCAAGTTAGTTCGCAAAGAGATCAAAGATTACTTTGGCCCTAACATCAAGTACAGCGTGACAATCGATCGCTTCTCTGGCGGTCGTGCTTTGCGCGCTTACTTGGTCGATGTTGCCCCTGGGTTCTACTTCTGGAAGGCAAACCCAGATTACAACCCTGACGGTGGCTACGGCATTTACGCCGAGCGTGTGTGCTTGAGTGATGGATACCGCGAGATCGAGGAGAAGGTCAAAGAGATCATCGCGGCTTACAACTACGACGGCAGCGACATCATGACTGACTACTTCGATGTCAACTTCTACAGCAGCGTGGGCGTGAAGTTCGAAAGCCCAGCCTACAAGAAGATGGAAGGCGAGAAGAAGTACTGGGAGGCCTTGTTAATCGAGGCCGAGATCGAGGCCGCTAACGAGGAGGCGATGGCATGAGCGAATACGTTATCAAGGGATTCAACGGCAAAGGTCCGGATGCCTGGTCATACGGATACCTTGCCAATCCAGGGGAGCGCAACACCTGGGTAGTGCGCACTCCAGGCCGCGAATACTACGCGGTCCCTGGTAACTGTCGCAGCAAAGCCTACGAATACTGCGTCGAATTAGCGGAGGGTTCAAAGTGAAAGCGATCGTCTATTACCGCGTATCGACTGCCAGCCAGGGAGAGGCTGGCAACGGTTTAAACGCGCAGCGTGATGCAGTTACTGGCTGGTGTGCTGACAAGGATGTCGCCATTGCTGGCGAGTACATCGAGGTCGAATCAGGCCGCAAGAATTACCGCCCAGAATTGTTAGCCGCCCTGGCAGAGTGTCGAGATACTGGCGCTGTCCTGGTGGTGGCAAAGCTGGACCGTCTAGCGCGTAACCTTTCCTTTATCGCTAACTTGATGGACTCGAACGTGAAGTTCGTCGCCCTGGATATGCCCAACATGGACGATCCAGACGTTTCACGTTTGACTATCCAGCTGCTGGCATCGATGGCTGAGTTCGAAAGCCGTCGGATCTCACGTCGTACCAGGGAAGCGCTGGCCCAGGTCAAGAAGAAGAAAGCCCTGGGCTCACCTGATCCCAGCAAAGGCGCTGCCGCTGGTGGTGCAGCTGCTAAGCGTAAGGCCGCAGACAATGCCAATCGTGTGATGCCTTACATCGAGAAGCTACGCGGCTACGGCTACGACTCGCTGCGTAAGATCGCCGACGAGCTCAACGCCTGGAAGGTTCCGCTCCGCATCGATAAGAACAACAACCCAGTTCTACCTGACCTGGCGAATGGTCCTAAGTGGGCAGCCCAGCAGGTTAAGAATGTGATTGACCGTTGCGAGGTATGTGCAGCATGAGAGATCCAAACCCGCCAGAGAATCCTCGCATCGAGAAGAAGATGGACTGGTACGAGGACTCGCGTTGGCATGAAGAAGATACCAACGACATCCTCGATGATATACCGATGCGCCCTGAGAATCTGGACCAGACCAGGGAGTACATATACGAAGCGACTGAGGTCCTGGGTGTGGATCAGATCTTTGGCAAGCAGATCGAACAACACGATTACATTGCGTGTGTTGAAGAATTTGTCCGCAGCAAGTACGTCGAAGCTGCAAAAACTGAAGCATTAATTAAATACCGATGGAGGTTGGAAAATGGGGAAGCTGACGAAACGTGAGCTGTTGTGTGTGGTGATGACTGGCCTATTGCTGGGCGCTGCCCTGGGCGTGGTTGGATCTTTCGATTACGAAGATGAGGTCGAACGCGCCAGCGAATACGACATGATGGTTTGCGCTGGGTACTGGCCTGACTATGAGAAACGTAACCCGGAGTGTAAGAAATGAATGCAAGCGAGCAAACAGTATTGACCAAGCTGCGACGCGCTCGCGGCAAAGGTATCACCCATTCAGACTTTATCGCAGGATTCGCCCTCCGCTCCAGGATCGCGGACCTTCGTGCTAAAGGGTTCAACATCCAGACAACCCTGGAAAAAAATTATCGCAACAACGGTAGACACGCTGTCTACAAACTAATTAAGGAAAACAAAGATGGCTAAATTATCACCAGACGAGCATTTGAGCGGCAGCGTACTGCCAGCCTACATGGGTTTTAGCCCTTACCAGAACGCCTACGATGTCCTGGATCGGGCGCGTGATGCAATCGAGGGTAAGCCTCGACCAGAATTAGATTCGCTCCCTGCGGACGTAGGAACGGCCCTGGAGCCGTTGATCTTAGAGCGTGGCCTGGCAGCCCTGGGTATCGATCCTGGTTTGCTGTATCACCACACCGAAGATGGCGAAGAAGCAGCAAAGAAACACGACGATATTCAGCTGTATTACTCCGACGATGGGATCATCGATCTGCCGGAGCCGATCACCATTCGCGCTGATTACTCGAAGAACATCGAGATAATGAACAACGACGGTGAGATGCGCCTGGATGGCAAGGTTATCCTGGAGGCAAAGTTCACCAGCGTACCCAGGAAGAATGACGATCCGCCGCTGTATCGAGGTCCTATCCAGCTGCAAGCAGGGATGATGTGCCACAAGGCAGACTATGGGATTCTCTTTACCTGCTACCAGGGTCGCGACATTCACATTCATGTGTTCGGTGTGCATCAATCTACCCAGGGAATGATCCTCGATGCAGTGCTGGATTTCGAAAGTCACATTACAGCTGGGACCTATCCGGATCCGGTGGACACTGAGCAGATGGCGCGCAAGTATTCAGAGCCAGCCGACGAAGATGCCGACATCGATCTCGATGCTGACCTGGTGCAAGCCGTCGATGTTTACCAGCAAGCCGTTGCGACTGCGAAACACGCAGAAAAAGAAAAGCACGATGCCAGCCTGGCATTGATGGCAGCCCTGGGCGAGAACAAGAAAGGCAAGATCTACACTGACTCAGGCCGGACCATCCAGGTCGCCTGGCCCTGGCGCACAACCAAAGCCAAGCCAGCGCAGTGCTGCCCAGAATGTGGGCATGAGCTGATCCCAGCAAAAGAAGAATCGACCAGCCGTCAAAAGACAATCACCATCAAGGAGTTATTAACCAATGAGTAAGTTACCCAGCCTAGCACCGAAGAACATGGCAGAAGCGATGGACTTCTCGAAGATGCTGGCGACCAGCAACATGGTCCCGAAACAATACCAGGGTAAACCGCAAGACATCCTGGTCGCAGTTCAATGGGGTTACGAAGTAGGCTTGCCGCCGCTTCAGGCCCTACAGAATATCGCTGTCATCAACGGTAAGCCGAGCGTTTACGGGGATGCGTTGTTAGCCCTGGTTAAAAACGATCCTCGATGCGCTGGCGTTTTGGAAGTTATCGATGGTGATGGCGATGCCCGTACCGCAACCTGCACGATCAAGCGCCGCTACGGTGAGGAGATCGAGGTTACAACCAAATCATTCTCAGTTAAAGATGCCAAACTGGCTGGACTCTGGGGCCGTACCCCACCCTGGAAGCAGTACCCAGATCGAATGCTACAGATGCGAGCTCGCGGCTTTGCTGTACGCGATGCGTTCCCAGATGCGTTGAGTGGCGCGATCACCAGGGAGGAGGCAGAAGATTACAACGTGCCGGAGCGCGACGTGACTCCGCCGCCCAACCCGTTGGATCGTATCGAAGCGCCAAAGCCTGAGCCTAAACCAGCGCCAGCGCCCGAGGTAGTAGCCGAGCAAGCTATCGAAGCCGAGGTCATCGAGGCCGAGCCTGGCGAGATGTTCCAGATGCTAACCCACCAGGGAAAAAAGATGGGACCAGCTGTTGCTGGCAAGGATGCGTTCCTAACAAAGCTACTCAAAACAATGGATACCTACACCAATACCGAGAAAGACAAGGAAGGAAAAGAGGTCGAGCCGCGTAAGCGTATGTCGCTGTTGCGTGAGTTTAAGGAATCGAATTGGAAAAGTATCGAGCAGCTGGAAAAGAAACAAGAAACAAAGGTCGTTGAGAAGTACAACAACTGCCTGGCAAAATTGGGAGCGCAGATAAATGACAAACCAAAAGTTTAATTTGACTGAGCGCCAGCGCGAGGTAATGGATTACATCGAGAAATACTACGCTGACAACGGGACCACCCCCACCCAGGGAAAGATCGCTAAAGAGTTTGGGATTGCCCAGGCAACGATTGCGAAGCACCTGGCATCGATCGAGCGACGCGGCTGGATCCAGCGTGCTCGAGGCCTGAAAAATGGAATGACTATCTTGTAAAAAAATACCCAGGCTTTGCGGCCTGGGTTAATTCATCACCAACGGGCGTTGGATCAGCCCTTAGGAAAACAATCGATGAGTATCATCTAATGTCTTATTTATATTGCCCTGTTAGCATTTGTTCCGCAAGCTCTTTCGCTCTGTTTCCAACCTGTTCCGCCCACAAAGAATCCAGCATTTCGCTGGCAGCCGCTTCATATTCGCCAGCTCGAACAGCAGCCAGGGTCTGAACAAACTTATTCAGCCTACCGATACCCATGTTAAAGCACATATTGATCAGCACATCACGACGCGCAGCATCAAGATCCTCAACCCAGGGATGATTGTTTATCAGATCTGCATACGCCCTGGCGATATCGTTACGCAGCAGGAAGCTGGCCTCATCTTCTGACAAACCGCCGCCCAGCTTCTCATCGATCAGCCGACCGTAGCCAATGGTCCAGTAACCCAGGTGATCCTGGTACGCGTGCTTGACCAGGCCTTCGTGTCGCTTGATCTGTGCGAGTAGATGGTCATTCATTTGGTTAGCCCTGCCTTTTTCTCATAGGTACGCAATCCACCCAGGCCCAGCATACCCAGCAATACAGTCATCAAAGAATCCATATCAAACTGTGGGATCTCTACGAAAACCCCTGCTGCATTCGCAATAAATAAAACAAGTGGAGCAAGTACAAAATGCCAGCCAAGTGCAACAGCGCAAATCCAACCAACAAAAGGTCGCCAACCTGCGACAAAGATAGAGCGATGTTTAGCTTCCGCCTGGTTGACTGCGACCTGGGCCATTGCAGCTTCGTGTGCTTGTTTCTCTGCGAGCGTTGCAATCTCATGCGCCAGTGCATTCTTCTGATCCTTATCTTCAATAAACTTATCCAGCAATCCAGTAACAGGACCGACCAGGCTGCCTAATAACTGCATCATTTCTTATCTCCCAGATTTGAGAAGCCAAAGTAGCTGGCAACAACAACCGAGATGCTGCCGTAATAAATCGTGCTCATATCCGCGAGTAACTTACTAGCTCCACTAAGACCAGCATACTCAGTAGCCACAACGCTAAAAGGAAACAGCAGAATACCGCTCGCAGCAAAGTAAGTAATCCGCCTTTGAGCGTCACGTTTGGCATCATTGTCATCCATCATGCGCCGACGATCTTCGAGCATGATCGCTCTTTCTTCGGGATCGATCACGCCATTTCCATTTAAATCGTAATCTTCTTTGGTCATTTCTTTTTCATGCGCTTCATTGCAGCTTTGCGGAATGCGTCAGCCGTTGGTGCGCCTTCAGCCCCAGGCTTTCTCATCTTCTCGCCTGATCCTTCTGCAATGCGCTTACGCTTTGCGTGAATGTTTGCATATAGCCCTGGTTTCTTAGCCATTGTCTACCCCTTGTATCATCAATATCAACACTAGCATTAGGCCTAGCGTACCAACAGCCAGCACTGTTATCAGTATAGCTACACCAATGTCTTTTAATTTTTGTATGCGCTCAAGCTCGGCGTGTGCAGTTTTTCTGCGGTCAGCTCTGATCTTTTTTTCGAGCTCGATAAACTCACGCAACCCATGCTCGCCCTGTGTATAACCAATCAGCCGCAGCACTTCTGAACGCTGCTCGCGCGCTTGGATTCTGGCGGTATAAATTTTCATGGCTTCTTGCTCTACGCTGGAGCCATTCTTGGGTATGAGTGAAGTGAATATTGAGGACTTTTTCTTTTTGTTTAACTCGTCGAGTTTGTCCAGGTCCGCAATCGCGCCCGCCCACTGCGTCAGCTGGCCCATCACATCCTGGATCTCTCGACCTGCTTCGACGGCAGTCCTCAAGCCTTTGTATGCTGTAGTTGCAATCCCAATTATACTGACCGGGTCCAACGTACAGATCCTGCGTCACTTGCCCATCAGCAAACCAGCCAGCATCATAATGATTGCTGCGCTGGAAGCGATCATAATTCCTTCAAGACGTTTGATTCGAACAAAGATCTCTTTAAATTGAATCTCGATCTGCGTCTTGATTGCGACCAGGTCCTTCTCAACCGCATCGATGCGGTCGTGTGCGTCCTGGATTGTCTTAGTGTTCACTTTTTTTACTGCCTTTTTCTTCGTGACTTTCTTAGTAGTCATTGTTTTCTCACGCCGCTTCTGACTTATCTTTGCTTTGCAAAGAGTTTGCCAGGCGAGTTACAAATGCGTCACGACCTACGGCTAACTGGTCGAGGTTGAATTGAGCGTTAGCAATCTTTCGATTCAGGTCCTGAATATGATTCAGTTCCATTGTTTGCTCATCAGTAAAATCAGCTAAGTTGTATTCAACGTCATTTACAGTAATGGTTTTGTTTTCGTCTTTAGCCATTGTTGTTTCTCCTTACTAGACTGTTATGAAATAGTTTAATTTTTAATATACCGTTTCTGGTGTGGCATTACCTGCGTTAGTAACATTAGTCGATGGAAATGCTCTGTTTGTACCCCAAATAATTCTTA
>Ga0099850_1001191_pt1 | contig 12123 bp, 16 predicted proteins | sample CB_VirMetaG_5_FD_79182 | JGI IMG/M metagenome (GOLD analysis project Ga0099850, IMG submission 79182) | Freshwater to marine saline gradient viral communities from Chesapeake Bay - CB_1508_1D Viral MetaG | ecosystem: Environmental > Aquatic > Marine > Coastal | place: USA: Chesapeake Bay...
CCAGAAGAAGCCAAGACAGAACAGAACAGGATACATGGCTGTGCCTCAAAGTTGTGGATCATAGGTGGCGCAGATAAAGATAACTTGATGCGTTATCGAGCAGATGGCGATGCATTCATTACAAAAGGAACTGCCAAGGTAGTCACGGATATTGTAAATGGTTGCCACAGAAGCGAAGTAGCACATCTCACAGTTGACGACTTTGAACAACTGGGCATCAAGGAACTTCTCACAATGCAGAGGCAGAGCGGTTTGGGGCAACTAATTAATAGAATAATAGGAATAGCAAACGCTTAGGACAATAAAATGACACACCTAGTAAATGACAAATGTATTAATTGTAGGCACACAACCTGTGTGGAAGTTTGTCCTGTGGACTGCTTTTACGAAGGCGCAAATATGTTAGTAATCAATCCTGACGAATGTATAGACTGCGGAGTATGTATTCCAGAATGTCCTGAAGATGCTATATTTGAAACCGATGATAGAGAAAATCCTTGGTACAAACACAACGAATATTTTTCAAAGATTTGGCCTAATCTTACTATGCAAAAAACTCCCATGTTTGAATACAGCAAATGGTCAGGTAAAGCAGAAGGCGAAAAGATTCCACTTTTTAAGAAAGAGCCAGGTGGAGAGCCCGACCCAAGGTTAGGCGAAACTGGCAAAGAGCCTTATTTTAAAAAATAATTTAGTGGGGTCGAAACCCCACTAAAGTTATTATTCGTCTCCGTATATTTCTAGAATTTCCTTAACTGCTTCATGCCTCTCAATGTCAAATTTTGTGAATTGGCAAATCTTGACATAACGATGGTTAACAAAATTGTTATACAATCCAAGGAACTGAAGCAAACCGTTGTTGCTAGGCCTGTCGGCCTGTTGTAAATCACCGGTTACCACCATCTTTGATCCTTGCCCTAACCTAGTGAGAAGCATTTTCATCTGGTTGGGTGTACAGTTTTGCATTTCGTCAGCAACTATGACGGCATTCTTAAACGTTCTACCTCTCATATATGCTAATGGACTTATTTCGATAATTCCCTCCCTCAATTGTCTTTCAACTTCTTTTTTACAGAAATTCTCATGGAACACATCAAAAATCGGACGAGTCCAAGGAGCCATTTTTTCATTGAGGTCTCCAGGTAAAAACCCGTGTTCCTCATCCACTGAAACTGCCGGTCGAGTTATCACTATTTTGTCAGCAAACCCTTCTTTGTATTGATTAATAGCCCATTGAACGGCAATCATAGTTTTTCCAGTACCCGCTGGACCTATAGCAAACACTATGTGATTGCTATCGTTGTCTAGAGAATTTAGATAACTTTGTTGATTTTCGTTTTTTGGTGTTATTGAGATATACTTGGATTTTGCTGAATTAATGTTGATAACGTTGTTATAAGCGGCATTGTGTGGCGCTTGTGCTCTGTGTTTTCTTTTCATATTTGGGAAAGTCCTCCGTGCTTGATTTGCCCAGGTACAGACACCCTAAAATGAACTGAATTTCTAAAAAGTCCGTACCCGAACATACAAATATTTAATCCAAGATCTAAAAAATAATAGCGTAACATATTAAAAACGATAAATACAATAGGAGAACAAGCATGGCTAATATTAAAGACGTAATATCAAACATTGAACAAATTTACGGTTCTAACAACAGTTTGAATCTACTCAAGGATTTTGAGAGGGTTTTTGACGAACTGGATCTCTACGTTTTCGAAAACTGGTTAGATGGTGAATTAGCACAGGGTCCGAAAGAAGATCGTTATTTCATCGAATGCACATTTATGTGGCCAAAAGATAAGATGCCGGAGCCTGCGGGCGGTAAGAGACTGTTGGAGTACGGATGTAAGGTTTCCTATGGTGAAACAATTATGGGCAGTGTTAGAAAGATCGAATCACCGGATGACATTAGGCCAGGCACAAGAAAAGGAAAAATAGATCATCATCCTGTGTGGATGGTAAAGATCAAAATGCCAAAAAGATTAATGACCAATATCAATAGAGGTTATACAAATTTAGACAAGAACAAGATACAAGATATCTTAACACAATCACCAAATACAGTATCATCAGAACCCGTTGAACAAACAATGGCACAAGGACAACCTAATGAACAACCAGCCTAATTCTAAAACACTCAACGAAGGTTTGAGACCAAACGATCTTGTAGATTTAATTTATCCTATATTTGAAGTTGATTCTTTCAAGTCCAAGATGGGAGAAGACAAGGATGTTTGTGTTCTAACATTCCAAGCCAAGGATAGATATCCTGCCAAGGACATGATGGAATTTGTAGAGAAAGGATATCCTTTCGTTCTTGATGCCGACGTAAGCGCAGGTGAAAACAAGGATGGCGAATATTCAATATTCATTGAAATTGAGAGAAGCAGCAGATTAGCCGAGAACATTAGTGAACTTATATTTGGTCTGTCTAAACTTACAGGACACGATGATTGGAAGTTTAAGTATTATAAGAATGATGAAAAATTTGAAGCCAATAGAGATAATTTAAACAAGATGATTCCGGAAAGTGGAAATTCATACGAAAGAATGTTAAATCAATTTAAAGTAAACGAAACTAAAAAGTTTTTCAATAAAACACTAATGGATGATTTAACTATTGAATCTGATGTCATTACTTTTTTTAAGCCATTTGATAATCAATATAAATTCCAAATAATCAATAATGGTGATTCAAATATATTAGAAACTTTAGATTCACCGAGCATTGACGAATCGGCAATGGCAGAAATATTTTGGTTGACTAAAGTTATTGGTAACTATGACATACAGAAGATAGGTGAAAACTTTTCATTCACCAACGGCAACAAAACATATATTTTAAAAAGGATAGACTAATGAATACCAATTGGCAAAAATGCTTAGAAACAATTTTACACCACGAAGGTGGTTATGTAAATCACCCTAAGGATCCGGGCGGCGAAACTAACTTGGGAGTTACCAAGAGAGTTTATGAAGAGTGGGGCGGAACAAAAAACATGAAAGACCTAACGGTTGAAGATGTTTCTCCAATCTATAAAAAGAACTACTGGGATCGTGTAAAAGGTGATGATCTACCAGCAGGTTTAGATTTGTGTGTATTCGATTTTGGGGTTAACGCTGGAACAGGACGTGCAGCAAAGTATCTACAAAACTTAGTAGGTGCTGGCGCTGATGGCGCTATTGGTCCAGGTACACTTGCGAAAGTAAATGCTTTTGTGGAAGCACACGGTGTAGAAGAAACTATCAAAAAATATCAGAAAGCACGCCAAGGGTATTACGAATCACTAAGTACCTTTGAAACGTTTGGTAGAGGTTGGACTCGCAGAGTTACGGAAACTACTAAACTTGCTTTACAGATGGTATGACCCAAACCTGTCAAAATTGCGGTAGAGAACACGAAGGTAGATTGGTAGAAACCTTTACTGACGGTGACGGAAAGGCCATTGAAATAGTGGTATGCGAACAATCAAGATACGAAACATATATTACAATAGATGAGTTTTGGAGGAACTATGTTTAGTTCAATTAGAATAGCAATGATACTTGTACTACTCGCGGCGGCTGGCGGTGCCTATATGTATGTTAAAAACTTACAGGCAAATCTAGAAACTGCGAGAGCAAACGTTGCTAAGATGGAAGTTGCTCTCAAGACCAGTGAGGATTCACTAAGGCTTGAAAGAGCAGAAACACAAAGGCTAGGCGACCTTAATTTACAATTGTCTACAGATTTACAAAAGGCGGAGAAGTACGGTGATGAATTACGTGCTACTCTACAGAAACACAACTTAACTCACCTGGCAAATAAAAAACCAGGCTTAATTGAAAAGAGGATGCAAGATGCGACTAATAAACTATGGGATGATCTTGAGTCTATCACTGACCCTAATGGTAACAACGGGGTGCAGCCTGCTCAGACCGGAACCACAAATAGTAACAGTAACTAATACTGTAAAAACAACTGTTCCTATTGTTGCCCACCCAAAGGCAGTAAAACTTAATGATGTTAAGATCTATGTGGTTTCAAAAGAGAACTACGAAGAATTTGTTAAGGATTTCGAAGCCAAGAACGGCGCCGATGCGTATATTGCTATCTCTGTAAAGGATTATGAAAACCTTTCCTTGAATTTTGCTGAACTAAGACGCTATATTGAACAGCAAAAGCAGATTATAATATATTACGAAAACGCTGTTAAGCCAGAACCCAAGGCGGATAAAACAAATAAATCCGAATAAATACAGTTATATATTAGGGGGCGACATGATAGAAGATTGTAATTGTGAAAAATGTGGACATCCACACCACTGCGGAACTGACTGTTGTGATTGCCACAATGACGTTTGCGGGGATTGTAAATGTCCTCACTGTCAGGATTTAGAGTAATATAAAACTTAGGAGCGAACACGATGGCTGAAGAAGCAAAATCAAACACAACACCACTGAGCAAGGTAGAACAACCAAATCTGGTTCCTGTTGCGCCTGCGCCTCTTCCTCAAGAAAAAATGACCGACATTGGAAACAATCCATTTAAGAAATGGATCTATCTTGCGGCGGCGATAGACAGTTGGAGAATTTGGCCTAGAGCGTTCTTAACAGTCTATGTTATTTTGGTTTATAAAGTAGTTACATGGTTTATGAGTTTGCCTGCTCCAAACCTAGAACAGTCAGGGTTAGTATCAGTAGTTGTTGGTGCTGGCGCTGCTTGGTTCGGTTTATATCTAGGCAGTTCTCCAAGAAAATAATTTTCTCGGTCGCTCATATCTAAGTAAATACATTAGACGGCTTAATGAGCGTCTAGGTAAATGATATGATAACGCACGATTATTACAAAATACTGGGTGTTGAAAGAGAGGCCAGCCAGGCCGAAATAAAGAACGCCTATCGAAAATTAGCCATGAAGCATCACCCGGATAGAGGCGGTGATGATATAAAATTCAAAGAAATAAACGAAGCCTACGATTGCCTAAGCGATCCGGATAAGAAACAGAAATATGATTTCTACGGACCGCGAGGTAATGAATATAAAACAGGGCATGGCGGCTACGAATTCCATTTTAATAATGCTGGCTCACCATTCTCAGATATGGAGGACCTCTTTCAACATTTTGGTTTTGGGTTAGGAAGAGGAAGGGCAACTCCAAAAAATAAATCAACCAACTTTGCCCTTGAAATTACCCTTGAAGATGTTTTCTACGGTAAAGAAATAGGTTTAACTTTGAACATGCCAAATGGTGAAAATAAATTCATCAATGTTGAGGTTCCGAGCGGGATAGAAAATGGACAGCAGATTAGGTATAAAGGAATGGGCGACACCTCACACGGTGCGCTAAGACCAGGGGATCTTTATATAACGATTCGTGTTCAGAAACATCATATGTTCAACCGAGATCAGGATAATATATTATGTGACCATAGAGTTAACGTGTTCGATATGATAGTGGGTGGTAAAACAATTATAAAAACCATCGACGGTAAAAATCTTGAACTGAATATACCTGCTGGTACACAACCCGACACAATAATGAGCTGTAGGGGAGAGGGACTACCAAACATGAGAACAAAAAAGAGAGGAAATCTTTATATTAAAATTAAGCCAGAAATACCCAAGAACCTTTCAACGACACAACTTAATAAGATAAAAGAAATTAAAAATGGAATATAAACTGGACATAGATTACAAGTTAGGATTACACGAAGCACTTAATCAACAAAGTGATGTTTGGGACTTTGGTAAGGAAAAGTATGATCCTGAAAAGTTGGAATGGGATATGTGTAATTTTATGATTCAACACAGGGGAATAGGACTTGCTGCCAATCAGATAGATTTAAAGAAAAGAGTGTTTGTAATGGGCAGCTCGGATCTACCTAATTTCCCCAAACCGTTCGCTCTCTTTAATCCTACAATATTGGAAGCCAGCAAGGAAAGAATTTTAGACACGGAAGGGTGTTTGAGCTTTCCAGGACTGTTATTAAAGATTTCTAGACCAGCATGGATCGTTGGCCAGTGGCAAAATGCCAAGGGCGAAACCAAGGAAGGAAGGATTGAGGGATACCTGGCTAAATGCTTTCAGCATGAATATGATCACCTAAATGGAATCTGTTTTGTTGACAGAGTAGGGAAACTGAAGTTACAATTAGCATTAAAGAAATTACAAAAACTAAGGAAGAAATTAAAGAATGATTGAACCAAGTAAACAATTACAAAGAATTTTCGATAGCTCGGTTAATTTGGCTAAAAGTCTAAAACATAAGTTGGTCACGGTTGAACATATTGTTTTGGCAATTTTTAATGACAATGAGTCTGTCGCTGGATTAAAAGCATATGGCGCCGATGTCGAATACATTCGAAGTAATCTTGATCATTATTTAAGAAATAATTTAAATGACATCAAGACCGATCAAGAAACGTTTACTCCTAAAAAGACAAATACAGTAGAGCGTGTTTTAAATAGATGCTTTACGCAGGTATTGTTTAGCGGAAGAAATCAAATGGAAATTGCTGATGTTATCATCAGTGTACTTGCTGAAAAGAACACATTTGCTTTTTACTTCCTTACTAAAGGTGGAATAATTAAAGAAAAATTCATTCATCACTTCCAACAACATTTTATTGAAGAAGACTTCGGAGACGAAGAAGAATTAGAGAGAAATTTGACCAAGGATCAGGCAGAAAGAATCATTACCCAATTCTGTTCTAATTTAACACTAAAAGCCAAACAAAAAACATTAGATCCTGTTATTGGAAGAGAAAAGGAACTAGAAGATATCATATTGGTATTAGCACGTAGAACCAAATCGAATGTGCTAATGGTGGGCGATCCAGGTGTTGGTAAAACAGCCATTGCCGAGGGTCTTGCTCGCAAGATTTTTGAAAAGAAAGTTCCTAAGTTTATACAGGGACATACTGTTTACAGTTTAGACATTGGATCGTTAGTTGCTGGTAGTAAGTATCGAGGCGACTTTGAAGAACGAATCAAGGCAGTATTAGTTTCGTTAGAAAGAAAGGGTAAAGTAATATTATTCATAGACGAAGCCCATATGATGAGCGGCGCCGGTAGCGCAAATCAAAGTTCAAACGATTTGGCTAATATGCTTAAACCTGTTCTTACAAAAGGAAACATCAAAGTTGTAGCATCAACTACTTGGGAGGAATACCGCAAGTACTTTGAAAAGGATCGAGCATTAATGCGTCGATTCCAGCGTGTTGTTCTTGATGAACCTAATGAAGAATTAACGATTAAGATTATTAAGGGTTTAAGAAAGTATTACGAAAAGTTTCATAATGTTGCCATAACAGATGAAGCAATTGATCAGGCAGTTAAATTATCAATCAAGTATATGACTGATAAGAAACTGCCAGACAAGGCTATTGATATCATAGACTGTGCGTCGGCAAGATATAAATTAAATGACGACCCTGTTGACGAAGGCGTACAACAGATTGTTGATACTGAACAAGTAACCTACGAGTTATCAAAGATGATCAACATACCTCTAGAAACTGTGGCGCAGAAAGAAAGCAAAAATTTAGCCGGATTAGAACAATCCATGAAGAGTGTGGTATTTGGTCAGGACACTGCCGTTGATACATTACTCGATAAAATCTTTGTGGCGCAGGCAGGACTTAAGAGTCCCAACAAACCAATTGGAAGTTTTTTATTTTTAGGGCCAACTGGTTGTGGTAAGACTGAAACGGCAAGACAACTTGCTGATAAGATGGGTATGCCGTTAATAAGATTTGATATGAGCGAGTATCAAGAAAAGCACAGCGTGGCTAGACTTATTGGTGCTCCTCCGGGCTATGTAGGCTATGATGAAAACGCAGGACAATTAATTACCAAGTTACAGGAAAATCCTAACGCAATTTTATTGTTGGATGAAATCGAAAAGGCGCATCCTGATGTTTCAAATATCCTATTACAATTCATGGATAACGGATTCGTAACAGGTTCAAATGGTAAACAGGCAGACGGACGCAATACCATTCTTATCATGACATCAAACCTTGGTGCTGCTGATAATGAATCCAACTCGATTGGTTTTAGCGATCTTGAAAAAGAGGGTGAAGATGATAAGGCAGCAAAGAAATTTTTCGCTCCTGAATTCCGTAACAGATTAGATGCTACAATTAAATTTAGCAAATTAAGCAAAGAAATTGTATTAAGCATTGTTAAGAAATTTATTGATGAATTAAATTTACAACTTAAAGATAAGAACATTGAAATTAATCCTAACGAAGATGTTTTAAACTATTTGGTTAAAAAAGGACACAGTTCTAAACTAGGAGCTCGTCCATTGGCTAGGGTTATTGATTCTAAAATTAAATCACCTCTCAGTAAGAGAGTTTTATTTGGAGATCTAGTTGATGGTGGTAAAGTAGCAGTGTCGCTTAATGGTGAAGATTTAGAATTCGAAATAACACCTATGCCTAAACCGATGACAAAAGCAGAAAGAAAAGCAATTAAATCTGCTTTAAGAGCAAAGCAACAAGAGTTAGATTTACAATTACCAACTTCGGTCGAGCCAACTGAACAAGATGTCTCGAATGAAAAATAGAATTACAAAGAAAAAGTTTTACAACAAGTATATCTATAAAATATCAATGAATCTGCCTGGGGCATCAATTCTAAGATACTATGATATAGGTAAACTTAATCAAAAACTGTTGAACAATGATCCGCTGTTTAATCGATCATCAAGCGATTATCAGGTCAGAATTTCTGAGCAAATATACAAAAACATAAACAACTGGATTGATCTAAATGGATATCTCATGGGTCATCCAGATTCCTACAAAAAAAGGATAGAAGGACACTGGATTGACTTCTATTCCAACGATAGGCAATTCTACGATGAAATGATTTCAAAATTCTCTAGCATAATAAATGTAGCGTACTCTCCTGAACAAGGAACAGAAAATACACTGTTGGACGCAAACAGAGAGATTTTTGTAAAGAAACTGCCCTACGATCAATATCAGTACAAAGTTTTTTTAAAACCCTCAGGAATTAATGATAGCAACGATCGAATCAAAGTAGCCGATTGGCTAAACAAACTAAAACCAAATATTACATTTAGCACTGCTGTTAGGAGATGGTTTTTAAGACCTCCCTATTGGGATCGAAGGTATATTTTATGTAACAGTGATCAAACACTTCTCATGATACAACTAAGGGCTCCACAGATTCTAGGGCACGTATACAAATACGTAGTAAACCGATAAATACAGTATGGCCAAACAAAGCAGAACACTAGTATCAAACATCACTACCGCTGTAGCGGATTCCACGTATTCTTACGGAGTTAAGAAAAAAGGAGCAGGATACCACATAAGCGGTGATGGAGTACACACAGTTATATACGATCTTGACAGTTTTGTGGGATCTATAAAAATTCAAGCAACACTAGCACAATATCCTGGTGATAACGACTGGGTTGACGTGGTTGACACAATTATCACTGGCGACAGTTCAATGTTCTTAGATAATACCTACACCAGAACATTTACCGGCAAATTTATATGGGTTAGAGCCGCATATAACCTTCAAAACGGCACAATTAACGAAATCCGTTATAATTATTAAACTTCAATAAAACGCTAAATACAGTATAATTGAATAACTGGAGTTATTTAGAATGCGTGATCTATTGGACAAATTAAAACAACTAGAAGAAGGTTTCATGCCCAAGGAAATGGAAGGCGAAGTAGAAGACTTCGAATTTACCGGTGACGATGGCGAAACGGGCTTCGGAACGCTGTATTATAAAGCACAAATTAAACAGAGCGATGAACACGGTTACTATGCTGAAGTTGATCCTACGTCACTGAGAGGTGAATGTGAGGGTGATGGCAATAACAAACTGGATGATGAACTGGCAACAGCAGTAGTCCAATCCGATGGTCCAGATCACGAAGCAGCAATGGATGCAGCATTTGAGGATGCCATGGATCAAATTAAGAACGCAGACATTGATGTTCCACAAGAAAGCATAGAAGATGAATCCGACGAACAAACATTTGAAGGTGAGGAGTTCTTTGAGTATTATGGATACTTACCCTGGCACGAAGACTTACCGTTAGACGAAGCAGACTATCGTGGACGCAAGGTTCCACTGGGCAAGCCAATGCGTGGCGACGTTAAGAAGTTCAAGGTATATGTTAGAGATCCAAAGACAGGTAACGTAAAGAAAGTTAACTTTGGTGATCCTAATATGCGCATTAAAAAATCTATTCCGGCACGCAGAAAATCATTCCGTGCTAGACACAACTGTTCAAATCCAGGTCCACGCACAAAAGCAAGATACTGGTCATGTAGGAAGTGGTAATAAATGAAACTGAATGAACTATTTTCACCCATTGGAGGTCCTAGCGAAGAATCAGATGTTAACTGGTTAGAGGACCTAAAATTTTTCATTGACAATGACAATGAGGTGATGACTAACGTTTTATTCCCAGCAATTAAAAAACACCAAACATACAAGGGTCATCCTTCCGCTTATAAGATTTATATAACACCGATCGAGAGGTGTAAAGATTTATACTGTGAAAAATTCAATATTGAAGATCCAGAAGAAAAGTTTAGCAGAGAAAATCTAATCAAGTTGGCTAGACAAATTTCTTCTCAACAGGAAAAATTTATAGAGCGCGGTGACTATGAAGATTAAAAATCTTTTTGAAGAAGACGGTGACAAACACGTTACCTTTTGTTTCGGTCGATTTAATCCTCCGACTCTAGGTCACGAACAAGTTTTCAAAACCATGAAAAGCATGGGTGGCGACATGAAAATTTTCACTAGCCAATCTCAAGATAAGAAAAAGAATCCGTTAGATTATTCTACTAAGATTAATTTTTTGAGAAAGATGTTTCCGCAATACGCAGGAGATATTGTTGAAGATTCTAATCTAAATACCATAGTTAAGATTGCTTCGTATTTGTATGATCAAGGTTACAGGCACGTTTCATTTGTGGCAGGAAGTGATCGTATTGAAGATATGAAAAATCTCTTAAAAACCTACAATGGTGTTGAAGGTAAGAGCCACGGTTACTATAAATTTGAAACAATGAATTTTAAATCCAGCGGCGAGAGGGAAGACGGAGCCGAAGGAACTAAAGGAATCAGTGCTACCGCTGCTAGAGGTGCTGCTGCGAATAATGATTTGTCAGCATTTGCCAAGGCAACTGGTGCTGGTGAATACGCAGAAGATCTTTTTAATGAGGTAAAGAAAGGAATGGGTATAGCAGTTGAAACTACAGAGTCTGTTAATAAAGTGATGCCTAAACCTAGAGATCCAAATTGGAAAGACATGGCAGCATTAAGAACCAGCGGAGCAGGTGGTTCTCACAGAGATAAGAAAAAAGAACAAAAATTAGGATATGAAAAACACAAGGGGAAAAAAATGGAAGAAGCATATGATCATCCACAAGGAGCCGAACTATCACGTTTAGGCAGAATTATAATGGATAAAGCAATCACAACCAAGGACGACGCATTATCAAATGTAATGTCTAGAGTGGGTGATGAATTAACTAGATTTGGAGCACCTGGTGGTGCTTCTGATTTACAAGAATTGTTGAAACGAACCAAAGTTTCACAAGAACAATTATTAAAAATGATGAAATGGGCCAAGGGCCAAACTGATACCAGTTTATCAAAGGTTAAGGATCCTACTCCTAGCAAGGACGACATGGAGGAAGAATCATACACTGCTGAGAATACCCCTATCGGTCACGTCGATGACGAACGCAACATGATTCGTAAGGAACTTTATCAGATGGCCATGTATGCTAAAGAAATGTTCCAAATGCTAGAAGACCTACCCGCTGACAGTGATTTCCCCCACTGGTGGCAGGCAAAGGTTGTTAACAGCCTAGCAATGATCAGCAAGGCAAAACACTATCTAGAAAATGAACTAAACGTTCCTGATGTTGGTGGCGACAGAACAGAAGAAGACACAGAAGAAAAAGACAATCAAGGATTTTCCGATAAGGAAATCAAGATGGCCTTTGGAGTTCTAAACGATCCAAGATACAAGGGTGGTAACTACTCGGGTGCGGTTAAAGTAATTAACAGCATTGCTCCTGGACTAGCAGATCATCCTAGTGTTAAGAAAGCACTAC
>Ga0099850_1001193_pt1 | contig 12114 bp, 17 predicted proteins | sample CB_VirMetaG_5_FD_79182 | JGI IMG/M metagenome (GOLD analysis project Ga0099850, IMG submission 79182) | Freshwater to marine saline gradient viral communities from Chesapeake Bay - CB_1508_1D Viral MetaG | ecosystem: Environmental > Aquatic > Marine > Coastal | place: USA: Chesapeake Bay...
CAAATGAAACGTTTAGGTATGAAAAATCATATAATGACTTTTGATGAGTATGTAAAGTATATTCACGGACAACTGAAACCTAGAACCGAATCTGTTGTTAGCACTCCGTGGCATCATACAGAAAGCACATATCGCAGAGAAACAGCAACGGATCATATTCCAAGTTATGTTTCCAAGGGGGGCTTTGAGCCCTGTACCAAGAAAGAGCCCATTTGGTATACGGGTGAACGTAGGCTGCTGGGAATTGCTACGATGCACAAGAGCAACATGGTACCCATTTTTGAGGACGACGAGGGCAATGGCAAGAAGGCTGCGATCGATATCGCAAAAATGCGCAGATAACTCATGTACGTGTTTAATCTAAATAAAGGATGTACAAAATAATGAAGTTCTTATCCCTCGCAATTATGTTGGCAGCAGTTTCAATGTCAATCACGATTGCACAAACAGCCAAAAGCAACACCAAGATAGACGGCAAGGATGCCGAAACATTAAATGAACTCTACAGTTCAGAAAGCCATCCGCAGGAATATTGTTTGGCACAAAACATCTACTACGAATCAAGAACGGACAATCTAGCAGGGCAAGCCGCCGTTGCTGATGTCGTCCTTAACAGGGTGGCACTGAAGGAATACCCTGGCACAGTTTGCGATGTGGTCAAACAAGGACCAATTTCCAAATGGCACATGGAACAAAGAGGCAGGGAAGTTCCTATCAGAAACCAATGCCAATTCAGTTGGTATTGCGATGGCAAGCCCGATGATAAACCAACCGGAGACGAATGGCGCAAGGCACAGGAATTGGCATACAGGATGCTCAATCAGGACTACCTAAGAGGCATTTCGGAAGGTGCTACCCATTATCACGCAACCTACGTTGATCCCAGTTGGAACAAGAGAATGCATCTTGTTGGAAGAATTGGATTACACATCTTTTACGTCCAAAGATAATTTTGGTAAAATTAGACTTGACAAAACATCTCTAGTACTATATTATAAACACATATTAACACACAAAGAAAGGGTGTATATGAAAAAGGCAATACAAAAGGCATTAATGTTTGTGGCACTAACAAGTTTGTTAGGTGCCTGTTCAACCATGACAAATGTGGAGGAACGAAAGAACTACGCAATGCCGTCTTGGTACAAAGACTGTAAAGAAGCAGGAACCGAAGGTTGGTTTTGGTGGGAAAAGGAGTTCGCTTATGCGTGTGGTGCTGGCGAAAGCATCCATCCACAAGCCGCTGAAGAACAGATGTACGCAATCGCTATGAACAATTTTGCGAAGCGTATCAATTCAAAGGTGAACTCAGAAACAGAGATTAAATTTATTGATGAGAAAAAATCAACATCAACAATGATCTCTTATAGAGTAAAGGATACCGTTATTAGAGAGCATTTACAGAAAAAGGTAGATGTATTCACTATGGGTGGTAAGACTTACACCTTTGTAAGATTGAAGATGCCTAAGGCTACCTTTGATCAATTGGTCAACGAATCGAAACAGGCACAATAATGATTAGGTCAGCCTTAATAATGGCAGGCCTAATCCTACTTACTGTAGGTTGTTCCTCGACACCAAAAGTCGTAGCCAAGAAGCCACAATACTGTCATACTTCAAGCGAGCACAAATTGAAGGACGGATCTGTGGCGAGTAGCGAGGTAGTCGTTGAATGTACGGATGATGACATTAAAAGACTGTTCCAAGTAAAATCCGGAATGTCTCCATATTGCGGAGAATTTAGGTATTGGACAAAAATGGGAGGGCAGGATGTTCAACGCAAGGGTATCAGTTGTCAGAGACCTGATGGTAGTTGGGAAATTGTTAATACTAATCCTTATTAACACCCCAGCACACTCAAACGAAATAACAAATCCAAAATTCTTTGATTATAAATCAAACAACATTCTTAACAGAATGGTTGACTTTACGTTTGGTTGGAATAAGAAACTAAACGACGAACAGAAAGAAGTTTATTATCAGAGTATTGTTCATGCCCTAGAATACACTGAAGACGGACAGTCAGTACAATGGTACAAGGACAATGCCAGTGGTTATACTAGGCCAGTAATGACATGGCCCATTAGCGATGGGTACTGTAGAAGGATTCATATTGAAATAATAGCCTTCTCAAAACAGCGCATAAAATCGTTTACTTCATGTTATCATAATAGTAACACAAATTGGACCTGGTATACCGATAAATAATTAACTATGAAAAATACTTTCGGTTACATAAATCTTCTGACCGCACTAACAATTAGTGCCATAGCAATCTATTACAGTGTAGCAGGTTTAGCCGCAATTTTCGCCGCCGCAGTCATTCCCATTATTGTTATGGGCGTGGCCCTAGAGCTAGGAAAACTGGTTACGGCTGTATGGTTACATCGCTATTGGAGCAGGGCAGTATGGTGGTTAAGAACCTATCTAGCCTTGGCAGTATTTGTTCTTATGTTCATTACATCAATGGGTATCTTTGGTTTCTTATCTAAAGCACATATCGAACAAACAAGTTTATCACAAGAACAGGTAGCACTAATTGACACACTGAATGACAAGGAAAATAGATCCACGGCAAAGATTGACAGATGGCGTGGTGAACTTGATCGCTTGGTAAAAGGTGAAGATGTTCGAGTTGACGGATTAATAGACAAAGAACAAGAAGGTTTAGACAAAATTTATGCTCGTATCAAAAGCGAAAAAGATGGATTGAGAGCAGATGCTAATGCTAAAATAGAACAGCAACAAACTCGTATTAAACAAGCACAGGATAGACGTGATGCGGAAATTAAGGCCGCAGAGAAAAAATTTGAAGGATCCATAGGTGGAACCAAAGCATACGAAGATGCAGTTAAGAAAGCCAAGGATAATGAACTTGGTGTGGCTTCAAGAGCACAAGCAGAAATACTTAAGATTAACACACAACTTGACACTGATCTAAAAGCGATTGATGCCAAGTATGCTAAAGATGTTGCTGACATTAATAAACGTATTAATGTATTACGTAATGAAGCAAGTAGCAAGACACAGGACATTGAAGGTCGTATCAAGGAACTAGAAGGTTTCATAGAAGGTGAACAAAAGTTAATTGATGGCGTTCGTGAAGAAAAGTTTGGATACGAAAAACAATATCGTAAACTAGAAGCAGAAGTAGGTCCAATCAAGTATATTGCAGAATTTATTTATGGCGAGCAGGCTGATCAAAACCTACTTGAAGCCGCAGTTCGTTGGGTGATTATAATCATTATATTCGTGTTCGACCCACTTGCTGTTCTTTTATTGATTGCTAGCCAGTACACCTTTAGATGGTCGGAAGAGGACAAGGGCGGTAAGTTGCCCCCAAAGTCGGAGCCGGATCCTCAACCGGAAGATCCAGAGCCACCTTTTTCGGAAGAAGATTGGGAAGAAGCACACAGGGAAAATGAAGCCTGGGATCAAGCTCAGTATAAAGAACTAAAAGCAGAACCCGCAATTTCAAAAAAAAAGACTAACCAATATTTACTCTGGGAAGACATAGACCCAGATGTTGATAAGGAGAGCGATGATGAGCTGGTTTACAAGAAGGAAGCCGACGAGAAGGGGACCACCCTCGGAACAGCCCAATCCACAGAAGAAGTAGATCCAAATCAATTGGCATTTGATTTTGACAAAGAACCCGAAGAGGTTCCGGGTGATGATTTGGAAAAATGGAATGAATGGGTAGAGGCTGCCAACAAGGCCGCAGAAGAAAATCCAGAACTTGACGATGATGACGACGATGATGTCTTTGCAGACGTTACTCCAGAAGAAAAAGCAGCCATGCAAAAATGGAAGGCTGAAACCGGTGGTAGCCTCAAGACCCAAAAGTGGTGGCACAAGATAAACAAGATTAAAGAACTTCCTTGGGAAAAGTATCTAGAACCACAACCTGATTTCGTTGACGAACCCAAGTTTCAAATAATGCCAGAATTGGAAAATGAACTAAGAGGCAAGCCACAGTATACCGAAATAATTAAATCTGAAGATTTAAAAAAAAAGAAAGAACATCTAAATTGGATGGAGAAGGAAGGCAATCAACAGGTAAAAAAATCGAAAGAGATAGAGGAATAGGCTATATACAAAATGAAGAACAAGCAGGCAACACTATTTGGAAAAAGTTAAGAAATAAATGAATTCAAGCATAGTTGTAGTAACACCTCCGGATGATTTTTTAAGAGATGGTTTAAGAATATTAACATATGATCTTACACCTGCTCAATCTAAATTGGTATCGGATGCCATTTCAAAATTTTCAGACCTTCCGCCGACAATAATTTATGTTGCCAAAATGACTGATGATCCTTCCTGGATAGTTGACAAAAAACAAAAAAGTAGTATAATAATATTAAATGCTGAATCAGAAGATCAGACTATGGTAGGTTACTTGGCCTCTAATTTTAACTCTTACTATTTTGGAGTTTTAAGATCGATAGGCGAAATAAACACATCAGAGATTTTCAGCATAGAAAATATAGAACAATTAATGGAGAAAGTTATAGGTAGACAATGAAAACATACAACAGAAACAGGCAAAACTTTGATGGCAAAAAATTTTATAATAACAGAAATGATAATTTTAAGGATCGAGGTCCGAAGCCAACGGGTTTACAAGTTTTTGTAAGAGAAGGTGAAGACATATCCAAGGCTCTTAGAAAACTAAAAAAGAAAGTAGAAGCCGCAGGAATAATGAAGGATCTTCGAGAAAGAGAATACTACAAGAAACCCAGCGAAAAAAGACGTGAAGCAAGAAAAGCAGGCATCATGCGTTGGAAAAAGAGAAAGAAAGAATTAGACATGCTTAGATAATAATTCTCAGCAAGGCAATTTTAAGAAAGGCAATAAATGAAAACTGATGTAATGATTGATCTAGAAACCCTAGATACCACACCCAACGCCTCAATACTAACATTAGGGGCAGTAAAATTTGATCCGTTCGGAGATGAAGTTAACAGTCCTGATTGTGAAAAACTATATCTTAAGATAGATATTGACAGTTGTGATAGATTAGGATTGAGCACATCATCATCCACCATTGATTGGTGGGCACAACAAAGCAAAGAAGCACAAGACGAAGCCTTCAGTTCAGAAGGAAGAATAGACATTAAAGATGCGTTTAATCAACTCTATAAATTTTGTTGGGGAAGCCAGAGGGTATGGAGTCATGGAGCATCCTTTGACATAGTTATCTGTGAAAACGTTTTTACAAAATTAGAAAAATTAGTTCCTTGGAACTTTTGGCAAGTTCGATGTACACGAACATTATTTGATATAGGAATAGATCCTAAGAGACCGCCAGTTCTTAAACACCACGCCTTGGAAGATGCTTGGAATCAAGCAGTTGGAGTACAAAATGTTATGCGTACACTTCGTACTAGTTCAAGGTTAAACGGTGAATATATTCAACCATACGCAAACATGAGGTAATAATGAGAATAGAACACGATATTAAACTAGATTATAAAGACGTACTCTTTAAACCAAAACGCTCGACGCTTACATCTCGACGTGATGTGGATCTAACAAGACAATTTAAATTTTATAATAGTGGCCAGGAATGGTCTGGTGTTCCGATCATGTCTAGTAACATGGACGGTGTTGGTACGTTTGCCATGGCAAAAGTATTACAAGAACACAAGATGATTACTGTTCTAAGAAAACACTATACACTCGACGAATGGAAGGCCGCGGTCGGAAGCGGAGTTAAGATGAAATACCTTTCTGTTTGTACAGGAACAGGAGTTATTTGGGATCCGGATGCTAAAGATTTTGCTACCATGAAACAGGTATTAGGTATGTACCCAGATATTCCTTTTATCTGTGTTGATGTAGCGAACGGCTATCACGAAAACTATGGAGACTTTATTGCCCGTTTGCGTGATCAATATCCAGACAAAACCATTATTGCCGGTAACGTTATTACAGCAGAAATGACAGAAGAACTTATTCTTCGTGGTGCTGATATTGTTAAGTGTGGTATTGGTCCAGGATCAGTATGTACAACAAGATTAATGACTGGTGTTGGTGTACCACAACTAAGTGGTATCATTGAATGTGCTGATGCTGCCAACGGCGTAGGTGGACACATTATAGCAGATGGTGGCTGTGTGTATCCAGGAGATGTAGCCAAGGCATTCGGTGCTGGTGCTCATTTTGTTATGCTGGGCGGTATGCTGGCCGGACACGATGAAAGCGAAGGTACCGTCGAGGATGGCAAGATTACATTTTACGGCATGAGTTCAGATGCTGCTATGGCAAAGCACGGATCGCGTAAAGACGGATACCGTGGTGCTGAGGGCAAGGTAGTTACACTACCACATAGGGGACCGGTAGAATCAACAGTTACTGAAATACTAGGTGGAGTAAGAAGTGCTTGCACATACATTGGGGCAAAGCGCATAAAAGATATGCCAAAATGTACAACTTTCGTAAGATGTATACAGAATGTAAATCCTGTGTTTAATCAGTACAGTGCTTAAATTGGATAATTTTAATACTTGTAATTTATCAAATCATAACTATATTAATATTAGTATGATAAATACTTTTGAACAAACGCCAAATGGGTTTGTTCGAATAACTTGCTTAATAAGGAGGAAAACACTATGACAAGCAAATCACTATCAATCTTTAATCAACTAAGACCCGTTACTGTAGGGTTTGATCCGATCTTTGATCGTTTCGAAAGAATGTTCGATGACGACTTCTTTTCAACACCTATGGTAAACTACCCACCATACAATATCGTAAAGACAGGTGACTACACCTACGATATTGAATTGGCACTTGCGGGTTTCAACAAGAAGGACATCGACGTATCATACGAAGATGGAATCGTGACTGTGAAAACAATTCACGCAGTAACTTCCGAAGAAACTGACGCAAACGGTAGCATTCTACACAGAGGTATCTCTAAGAGACATTTTACTAAGTCCTTTACAGTGGCTGATGATGTAGAAGTTAAGGGTGCTGAACTCAAGGACGGCTTGCTTAAGATTTCATTAGAAAGAATCATTCCAGAATCTAAGAAAGCACGTTCAATCGAAGTTAAGTAAATAAAACACGGTGGTGGGGGATTGATTCCCCCACCATTTGATAGGAGTAGAAATGACAACCGATACTGGCGCAATTGTAGAAGAAAAGATCAAGGTGGACATTGCTCCTCCTTCACTATGGAAGGTTGTGTTTCTAAACGATGATAAGACACCAATGGAATTGGTTATTCTTATTCTAACCGAAATATTCAAACATTCCCAAGAAGACGCAAGAAAAATTACCCTTGAAATCCACAATACTGGATCCGGAGTGGCTGGTGTGTATGCTTTTGAAATAGCAGAACAGTACGCTATCGAGGCTACTAACATAGCACGTGAAAATGGTGCTCCTCTTCAGGTTAATGTGGAACAGGAATAACCCTATCAGATCTAGAAAAATAAAATGTTTTTGTAATATATAAGTGTAGTATTATTGTATTTAGGATTTAATATGGGATTAAAAGAACTTACACTTGAAAATCATAAAAACGCCGAAAGGCAAGAATTTGTTAAAGTATTAATGGGTGGAAACATAGATCCAAAAATCTATGCCCGCTATCTTTGGAACCAATTTCCAATGTACGAAGTTTTGGAAGTGATGGGTATGTCACACAATTTGTTTGAAGGAATGCCCAAACTGCTCAGATCAAAAGCAATTTTAGATGACTTCAGAGAAATTTGGCCCGAAAACGAAAAACCACCAGAGCATTGTGTAAGCACTAAAAAATATCTCGAACATCTAAGAACCATCATGACAGATCCCGATAAACTAATGGCACACATTTACGTGAGACACATGGGAGATTTAAGCGGCGGTCAGATGATTGCGAAACGTGTTCCAGGACTTGGAAGGTATTACAAGTTTGATGCGGATGTAAATGAATACAAAGAAAAAATTAGAGAAAAGATAAACGACAGCATGGCTGAGGAAGCAAAGATTTGCTTTGATTACGCCACTGAACTTTTTAAGGATATGATGGAGTATGTTCCAAGATAGCATTATATGGGACAAGCTCATAGATTGTAAAGACAAAATCATACAAATCTTTGAAGACAATGCCAAAGAAATTGAAGAACCTGGTCTTTCTGCTTTTAATCAGCCTGACAACGGTTGGGTTAATCGGGTCTGGGCTAATGATCATATCCGCCGCGCTCACATAGACGTAGTTGATGCCAGAGCAACAAAGGGTCTCTGGATGATGCACGTGTGCTGTTTCCCTGTATTAACTAATGATGGACCCATCTACGGGTTTGATGTAATTGCTGGCGCCAAGAAAATGACAGGCGCATTCCACGATTTTTCAAGAAGCAGTGGCGGAAGCCAACACCCAATGATAGAAGGCTATAGAGAAGCAGTGGCTGATTTCATACCCAGCAAGAAACGCGAACTTCCCGAATGGGCCAAGAACATATTCACGGATAGCATGATTGCCGCAGGCAATGTAAGCACGGACGAGGAAGCAACAGCAATAGTTGATCTAGCACTAAACAATCTTAGAGCATACTTTTCAGAAATAGGTGAGTTTACGGGTAAAGCAGATCCGGTAAAAACTGCTGAAGCACAGAACTACTACTGCCACAATCAGCAACAGAACCCCCACACACCAAAAGTTATGAAGTCTTTAGGCTTGAACGAAGCGGACGTGGACAAGTTTTGTACTGATATGCTCTTTCCGAAACTGGCATAAATACTAAGTTATGAAAATAAACGAAATCTTTATATTTGAAGAGGAAATGCCTGATAGCCCTGATGTTGAAAAGCTCAAGGCAACTCTAGCGTCAAAAATCAAAGAATTACCAACTGACGAAAAAACCCAACAAGTTTTAAGAGAAATTGAAGAATTGTTGGCATCCATAGGTGCCGGAAGCCGTTCTGAAATGGTGAAAAATTCACTACAACTTATCAACGATGCTGAAGTAAACAAGGCACAAAAACTACTAGCAAAATACCTCATGAGCCTTGATGCTGATCCTAAGTCAAAACAGGCAATGCTAGAGGCTTGGAAAAAGGATGAGTTGGTAAACATTGATAAACTACTTTCTCCAGGATCTCATACAATTAATGATATCATAAATGGGTATGAATCAAATCCTGCGATAAAGGAAATGACCGATGATCTATCTCAGGTTGCTTTCTTAGGACAAGGAAAAGGAGAATTTCTCCTTTCGGTTTATAGCAAGAAAATTTCAAAAGCAGGAAAAGGTGATCTTAACATAGCAGGCGTTGGTTCAGTTGAAGTTAAAACAAATGATGTTGGTGCTGGTAGATTTTATGATCAACAGGTTAGACCTAGCACAGACTATCAAGGAGCAGTTAATGAATTTAGAAAATTCTTTGCTAAAGAAATTGAGGAGCAGAAAGTTGCTACAAGCACTGGAATAAGCCTTTCAGGATTATCTAAATTACATTCAGCATTACCAGTAGACAAAAAGGATGATTTTAAATCATTGCTATTAGCAGTACTACAAAATATTCTTACAGCAGTTCCTGATGCTGCTTCAGCGATCGTTGATAGCATTGTAATGGGAAATGAAAATCAAGCCAAGCAAAGATATGCTGTAGCAAATCTTAATAATTATATGGCACAAAAGGATGATGCTGGAATACTAATGATAGATTTATCCAAAGAGCCGTTTACCTTTATTTTCTTCACTGATAATAAATCACTAAATGCTGGTGGAATTAGACTTCATGTAAGTACAGCGTACCCTGTGACCAATGATCCTAGAAACGCCTATCCACAAACCAAGTTACAAACAACTTCTCAAGGCCAAGAGCAGTAAAACTTAAATGCGCAGTTATTAACTGAGCATATCATTCTCATCCAAAACTCCGGTAAATACTACTGGGAAGTAACAATTCCGGGAGCGAATCGGATGAACAAATTATACACAATCGTTATAGCGATAGCAGCATTTGCGGGCACCGCATTGGCTGATACAATGACCTTTGAGTTCAAGAATCCCTCATTCTCTGGACAGGGCTACTCAAACCACGTGTTGGCCATAGAGCAACTACAGCATCAGAGAAAACAAGCACTAAAGGACGAGGAAGAAGCCAAGCAGAGAGAGGCTGAGAGAGAAGCAGCCAACACCACTCTTGCAAAATTCTTAAACAACGTGGAATCAAGAATCTACGCCAACATATCCAAGCAGTTGGTTGACAATATGTTTGCCAATGACGGATCCACATCAGGCACTGCTACCATTGAGGGTGCCACAATTTATTGGGTTAAGGATACAACCGCTGATACGATAACTGTTCAAATCACTGAAGAGGATGGAACGTTTACAGAACTGATAGTTCCACTCACAGGATTCGGATTCTAGGAGAGACGCAGTGTTTAGGACGGCGTTAGCAATAGTAATGGCGATAGCACTCTCAGGATGTGCAGCCACCATGAAAAAGGAAGACTGGTCAAAGCCAGAGCTCGCACGTTCTCCTATTCAGAACACGCTCGATACGGTTCCACATCTTGATGGACCAAAGATAACCATAGCGGTTTACAAGTTTGATGACAAGACGGGGCAGCGTAAGCCCAACGAAAAGTTTTCACAACTGAGTTCAGCAATCACACAGGGTTCGGAAGTGTGGGTAATCAACGCACTAAAGGAAGTGGGCGGCGGAACTTGGTTCATAGTGGTAGAAAGGGCAGGACTGGATAATCTAGTAAAAGAAAGGCAATTGATAAAAAGCACAAGGGACGTTTATGAGGGAGAACAGGCACCAAAATTAAAACCATTAGTATTTGCTGGTTTGCTCATTGAGGGCGGCGTGGTAGGTTACGAAAGCAATATCGAGAGTGGAGGAGCAGGAGCTCGCTACTTTGGTATTGGAGCCAACACGCAGTATAGGGTGGATCAGGTAACGGTGGCTATGCGAGTCGTGAGTGTGCAGACGGGAGAAGTGTTGCTGACCTCAGCAACTGAGAAGCGAATCGCAAGTTACAAGTCTGGAGCAGACGTCTTTAGGTTCCTGGATTTAGGCACCAAGGCTCTTGAAATAGAAGCCGGTAGTGCCGTGAATGAACCTGTCAATTATGCTGTTCGCACTGCAATCGAAGCAGCGGTAGTTGACTTAATACATCAGGGAGAACAAAAGAAGATCTGGAAGTTCAAGGGCAAGAAGGATGAACAACCAGAAGTAAAAATAAATGACAATAAGGGAGCGAACGATGAATAAGCGTTTTTCATACTACATCGTCCTTATAATGTCTATGTTGCTATTCTTGACTCCGACGTATGCGAATGACATCTACATACAACAATCGGGCGATGGTCTAGACTTGGATATTACACAGGACGGACAGGACAACGTGATCGGAACGTCTGGAGCCAATATGGTTATCCAGGGTGACGATATGACGTTTTCCATAACACAAACGGGCAGCAACAACACCATAGCAGCAACCATCAAGGGAGCCAACTACACTGGAACCTGGGCATTCACTGGTAGTTCAAACTCAGTGGACCTAACCTGTTCAAGCAGTGCGAGTGGTAACTGTGAAACTGTAACCCTAAACATTACCAACACGGGTGATGACAACGATTACACTTTCTCCATTGGTAACACTGCTGATGCTGATAGTGCAACAATTGCATTTACCGTAACTGGTGACAACAACATCATCAATTCAACTGTTGATGGACAGGCAGCAGCATTGAGCGTAACACTTGACAACAGTGCTTCACTATCCACAAACAGTGCCAACTCAGATGAGGGTGTTGCGATCACGACAACACAGACTGGAGATGGTGACATCAATGGTCACGGTATAACGCTGAACGTAACTGGCGGTGGTGGAACCATAGACATCACACAGAGTGGTATCTATGATAACAAGGTTGATCTTACCATCAGTGGTGATAACTTTGACGTTGACATAACACAGAGCGACTAATATGCGCTGGCTGTTGGTCATAATATTTGCCCTCCTGACTTCGCCTTCTTATGCCAAGATCGGTGATGTCATACAGCAGGTGGGTGTGACTGACATTGAACGAAAGGACGGTTCCAAGTTCGAGAAGGTTGACAAGAACTTTGGCGTGGAAAGTTATGACACGG
>Ga0099850_1001199_pt1 | contig 12068 bp, 7 predicted proteins | sample CB_VirMetaG_5_FD_79182 | JGI IMG/M metagenome (GOLD analysis project Ga0099850, IMG submission 79182) | Freshwater to marine saline gradient viral communities from Chesapeake Bay - CB_1508_1D Viral MetaG | ecosystem: Environmental > Aquatic > Marine > Coastal | place: USA: Chesapeake Bay...
AGTAGCTCGTATTTCGAATGAAACAAGTTCCTTTACTCCTACAGTGGGACTTCCACATTATCCAGACCCTATTTTAGAAACTTTAGAAATAAACACTAGTATTTCTTCGGTTGTGGAGGGCGTATCAGTAAGTTCTATTTTCCCAGGAAATGGACAACTGACAAACTTCTTACCTTCTGCTATCATGAGTTCAATGATGGATGGAATATTCACAGAAGTTTCCTCTGCTATGTATGCTGCAAGTTTACTTGGAGGTTTTTGCGAAGGTAGTAGTGCTCCATATACAGCAGGAACAAAACACTATAGAAAGTTTGTTCCAGCGACAACGTATTCAAATACTCCATTAACTGGAGGATTCTTCAACGAAGTAAGTTCAATGGATGTTTCTGGATTTGTTAATATGGTAATGTCCAGCGTGCCAGATGCTACATATGATATGAGTAGTGCTGCTAGTGGATTAGTCTTATCTGCTGCTACTACTTTTGCCTCTGATGGAGTTGTTGAATATTCTGTGATGATAGCAGCAGATGATGTAGGTCATGCTAATGTGTATGGAGGAATATATCATTTAGGTCTTTGGACGATTAATATGAAACAATCACTTCTGAATGGAAATACTCCTCCTTTTGAGTTCAGCGTGCTAAATAATCCTAGGAAGTATAGACTATTTAGCAGAAAAGGACTATCAAAGAACTTGTGCTACATCGAAGATGATGGAACTAGTCCTGGAGACAGAAACTATTCGGATTTACTTATTAAGTGGAGATTACATTTCCTATGATGAATTTTGTAGAAGATTTAGGTGTTAATGGTCATTTAACCATTATCAAAGTTGATAGAGAAGGAAATGAAGAGATTCTTCTTGATGATGCCAATACTATTGTATCTGGTTTAGGGGTTGGATTATCCTATCTTTTTACTGGATCAGGTTCGGACTCTATTCTAGATTACCAAATAGATAGGTTTCAAGTAGGCGTTTCTGGTCCTCATGAAGCATACTCTACAAACCCAAGCTCTATCTCTCAACTATCGGGCGCTTTAGGTCAGAATGAGTACGGGGCTGATTCAAACCTATTTATACAAAAAGGGGGTTTGTTAATTCGCCCTGGGTTTGCAACACCCACAGAATATTTTGCATTAATTCCCTCCCATAAAATAACAAGAATATCCGATACGTCTGTTCGATATACTTTAGTACTTGATGAAGAGGCTTGCAATGATCTACAAGGAGATTCCTTAGAAGACCTAAATATTAATGAAATAGCAATGTTTCTAAAAAACCCATCAGGAACAACAGGAGCGGGTATTTCCATTATGGCGTGTTATAGAACTTTTAGTAATATAAGAAAAACAAACGATTTTTCTCTCATCTTCCGTTGGACCTTGAACTTCTAAAATGGCATTCTCAAAAGACGATATTTATACCAGTAGTGGGAGTGTTATGCTCCAAAACTTTTGGACTCCTTATGTTTCAAAGTATGACACAAGCTCATTCTATAACTGGGAGCAGGATAACCTTCCTTTATATGACCTAGAGGAGAGGACTTATCTTCTTTGGGAGCAGCAAGGATTCACAACTTCAGCAGGAGTTCCTGGGCTGTCATTAACAGTATCAGCAGATACCCCAGCACTTACTCTTGCTCAAAACTCAACTATATTTACGGATGTAAGTTCGTGTATTGCTGCTATTCCAAAAGTAGTTAGATTTCCGGTCCTAATTGAAGTATGTAACTTTGGTGATCTTGGAAAACTAGAACTTCACAACTTTAGAATAGAAGAAGGAGGGTCTATTGAGATTATTAACAGAGCAGCAGTAAAAGCCTACTCAGAGTCTACAAAAGTTATTTCTACAACTACTCCAACTTATAATGCGTTCGCTGATATTGTAAATCAAGTATCTTCACTAGACCTTAGTTCCTCCCTATATGCAACTCCGTCAGATGAAACTTGTACTTCTAGTTTAATACTCTCTTCTACAGTCCTATCCTCAGCAGGGGATATAAGAGTTAATGAAGTTAATACATTCTTCTATCCATCTTTTATCACAAGAAGGGGACCGTTATCAGTATCTTTAAAGAATAGTTCTTTCCTTACAGGCACTTTAGAAGAGTTTTCTATAACTCCTTATGAAAGTACAAACACAGATCAGACTATAGCTACCTTTGATATGTCTTCAACGTCCCAAGATACTGAAGCAGACATACTTAGGAACTCTGCAAGTGTGGATACTTTAGAGACTGGATTTGTTTACTTAAATAGTCTATCAAAAATAAGCGTAAAGAATTGTGATGGGCCTATTTATATTAGAAACTTCTGCGTTAATGGTGAGGCAACCGCTACGACTGGAACTAGAGTAGGTATAGAGATAACAAACTCTGATGTTTTATTAGAAAACTGCTCCGCTTCAAAATGTAAAGAGGCTGGGTTTAAGTTTAATAACTCAAAGATAGTTCTTTCTAGATCCGCATTTGCTTATAGAAATTACGATCTTTCTAGCGCAACAGGAAGAATAGAAAATACTGGCATCGGATTCCACGCTATCAATAGTGATGTAAGTATTTCCGCTCTTTTCTCCGCAACAACAGAGACAGGTGTTGCTGGAGACTTCCAAGCTTCTGGTGAAGACAATGTTATTGCAGCATCAAGAAACCACAACGGGTTTGTTTTAGATAACTCTAAACTTCACGGTGGCGTTCAAAGAATATCAGTAGGCGAGAAATCATCTGGTTTACTAACTTCTGAACAAAATACTGGTCACGGAATGCTATGTAAAAACTCTGAAGTTGATTTACTTGGGTTGTTAGACTTTTATGGTAATAATATTGGAGTTTATTTAAAGAACTCCTTACTCTCTTATGAAAACCTGTGTGTAGAAGACCAACACAAAGAAGGTGTTTTAGCGGAAAACTCGGTAATAACATTAAAACCTGTTCCAAGCAACTTTAGTCAGACTTATAGATACCAAGAAGACTTTAGAACAAACGGACAGCACATAAAACTCCAAAACCAAAGCACTAAAGACTTTATTAGAGTAGACCACATTCCAGAGGTATATGGGTCTTTAGTTTACCTAGACTGTCACGGAGGGGATGGAGCTACTTACGCTTCTCCTGCCATAAGTGTACTTGATAACTCAAAACTCTCTTTAATTCACCCTCACATAGATACGAAAAATGTTACTTTGACAGACATTCCTTGTTATGGGTTAGGTATTAAAACACAAAACAACTCACAAACTTCCTTATATGGATCAGAGAATGCAGCCTCATTTGTTTGGGGACCAGCGGGAGTAGATAGTCAGGTTTATGTTGCAGGTCTTTACGCGAAAAATAACTCAGAAGTAAATATACATGGCCCTACAGTTATTGCACAGTTCGGAGTAGACGTTTTAGCTGAAGATAACTCAGTTATAAACATAGAACCTCCCAAAATACAAGGAACTGATTCTTTAGCGGTAAGTGCCTTTGATCTTAGTTCTCAAGGAAACCATACTTCTGTAGAGTTACACGCAACAAGAGCCTGCTTGGTTGCAAACAAACAATCTACTATAAATCTTGAGAATTTAGGAGGAGCACCTACCCATTGGCCTACCGCAGCCAATGGACAGTTTATGGTTTCAGAAGGATATGACAATCCCGTAATTAATAGTATAAATCAATATGTAGGATCTGGATCTTTACAGTTTTATCCAAATCCAGGGGATAGTGAGGCAATCTCTTTTGTCGAGAGTGATGATTTAGCTACTTCCATATCATTTAACCCTGGAAATATTCCAACAACCTTTACGCAACACATACCATCAAAAGTAAATTCTTGTTTAGTAAATACTGATCCTTTTGGAGGAACCTTTGGTGATCGCGCTTCTGTTACTCTTGGAGGCACTTGCGTAAGAGCGGTTGGAGATAGTGTTGTTAATGTTAATAATGTACACTTCCCATTAGGTTCAGCAGATAGTACACTAGAAGGTATTTATTATTCCACAAGTGCGACTGCGTGTGAAAAGTATGGTATTTGGAATATAGCGGATACTTCAAGGCTTCATGCATCCTATATTAGTGTAAGTGGTATGTATCCTGCTGATGCTCAATACCACGGTCCAAGTGCCTTGTGGGGATCTTCAGTAGATGGAACTTCAACTGATCCAGTTATTGCGTCTGGAGCGCCTATAAGGACTCCAGATACCGGAAGTTTGAGTATTTTAGATTCTTTTGGTGCAGGCAGTTCTGTTTGGGTTATTCCTTCTGGGGTAAGCTTTAATTCACCTCTTGATAGCTTCTATCCTATTTCAGGCATAGTTAATGAAGAAACAGCATCCTATTTAGCTGGGGCTGGTATAAATGTAAGCAGTACTACGACAAGAGTATACGGAGCAGGAGAACACGTTAGTAATAATAGAGGGCTTTTTAGAATTTACTGGTCTCCAAAAGCTAGTGCAAAAGTTCTTCAGACGGACTTAAGCGGTTTTATGGAAGGAGCTTATCCACATACAGGGAACTTCTCTGGCGTAGTAGGCCCAGCGTACCAAATATTCGCTCAAGGATATAATTGCTCCGCTCCTCTATCTGCTATAGTACCTACTGGGGAAACTAACGCTAGTGCAGATTTCCCTGACCTTTTAAAACTAAGCTATGATGCTGATGGAGACGGAATACCAGATAGTTTATGGACTTCTGGGTTCTATTATTGCTCAGAGTTTTTGGAGGAAGATCCAACACAATGTATGCTAGACGAGTCGGCATCCAACACTTTTGCGAATTCTAAAAATGCAAGTTTAGGGTCTTCAGGAAGACCTAAAAAAGTAACCATAACTAGATCTAGAGCTAATACTTATAGAGGAGCAGAGTCATATATTGGTGATGCTTCTGGATCAGTAGGATATAAATCAGCGAGTACATTCGATCTCAAGAGGGATAACTAATGGCAGAAAGTAATTATAACGATAGTAACTATAAGTTTACGGACCCTATTCGCTTTTTTAAGGCGAATGACCCTTATTACTTTGAGGTAGAAAATATTCCTCTAAAACAACTTCAAGAGAACTGCTTATGGCTAAAAGACCAAGTTAAAAAGACTGTAGCGCAAGCAGCAGAACCTCTATCAGTAGTACGGGCCGACTTAGAAGAGTTAAGACCTTATGCTACAGGAGCAGATCGTATTGTTCGGGTAAAGCCAGGAAGATATACTGCTAGAATAAATGATGCATCTTCAAAACAACCTTTAGCGTATCTTAAAAAAGTATTCGGAGAAAGTGTTGCAGAGGTAGATTCTTATCTAGCTGCTCTTCCTAATGATGGATCTTTTGAAAATGATGCAAATGCTAAACTTAAAGCAGCATTAGAGACATTTCAAACATACTTATCTCAAAGTGCTCAAGGAACTACTGGTTTAGAGGAGAGGGTGTTTACTTGGCCTATTGTTAACTCTGATACTCCTATAAACCTTACTGGAGCCCAAATGGACCCAGGTTCGGACACCTTAAGCTACGCTGGAAACTCTTTAAACCAGTATGGTTGGGGAGCAGAATTCGTTCCTACAGTAATTGCACAAGCTTTAGTTTGGGCAAAATCAATAAACAATACTAGTGATTCTGCTGAACTAAAAACATTTGATTTTCTTAACCCTAATATTGGGTGGTCGAAACTTCCTAGACTAGAAAGCTTCTTTATTAAAAAGTGGAGAGGAGTTTCTAGACTTGCTATTGTTGATGTCGATACAGAGTTATCCATCGAAGTTCCTGATTTCGACTCAAACGATTTTTCCTATGTAAACTCTCAAGGAGTAGAGACTCCTGTTCCTGGGGTTCAGAGTAGAATTGATATGATATTTATCTATAGCAAACCTATTGATGCTAGTGGAGTAAATATTTTAACTAATTCAGGAAAGCAAAAAATAACAAAACCTCAATTAGGGATAGTTAGAGGCGCAGGCATTAGAGCATCCTTTAAGGAAACCACAAATATAGATAAAGACTTTATCTCTAGCACCCAGGAAGACCATCGAATTCTTGCATCCCCAGGGGATCAATTAAATGAGAATATGGGTTTTACCGCAGCTTCTGGTAATGATATTGCTACGGATGTACGAGGAAGTTTCCCCTCTCCTGATGACCTTTTAAACATTGCTCCTCTTATTTCCGAGAAGTTGGAGGATAATGCTTTTGAGTTGGTAGGACAATCTATTCTTCCTGTAGCTTATGTTTGGGTACAAGACGGTTCTCAAGTTGTTCTTACCAATGATGTCATTGATATTAGACCCTTCTTTAGAACTGCTGAATTAACCTACAACGAAAGAGCAGGTCTTGCTGGAGCATTCCCACAACTTTCTTTAGCAAACCCCGCTGTAGGAAAGGGGCAACTGGACTATGAATTAAAAAGAAGCCACGATACTCTCAATAATAAGATAGATCTACTTCATGCATACAATGAAGAGAATCCTAGAGTATATACAGGATATGTTTATGGGGGGTGGTTCTTTGGACCAGAGGGGGCTCTTTTAAACTATAAAAGAACTACTATTGGTGGGTCTGATGATAACTTAAAAACTCAGGTCATTAAAGAGTATGGGTACGGAAAAGATCAGTTTGGAGGTGATATTGAAATCCCCAATAGACCTACTTGGGATTTAGGTAAGTGGACACAATATATTAATATAAGTGATAAAGGACAATACCCAAATGATTACTGGAGCCACTTCTTAGGTCAAAGGACTCAGGCTGCTGGTGCTCAACTCTACCAAAATGATGGACTTGGTTATGAGAATCCTCCTGGGTCTGACGCTTCAATCGTCGCTTCTTCCTACAAAGAAAGAGTTCTAGATTCTGGTTTAAACGTCGAGGGAGCACTTCCAGATAGAGAAACAAAGTTTGCTAGTTTCACTAGACGACCTGCTTTTAGTTTTGTTTCTAAAACAATTAACTTTGTGAGACCTGCTTGGATGAAAGACTATCACGTTGATTGTTCCCTAGTTAATTGTATTATTCCATCAAAGTTAGGACTACAAAACAAGTTAGCTGATACAGGAAGTTTTTATGGAGTTTTTGTTGAAAAAGGAGAAACCTCATTTACTATCTATGTCTGCTATCCTGCTGCTGCTAGGCTCACATTCCCACAACCAGGGGGTGGAAACTACACCGATGGCGGGTTGAGAAAAATGCTAGAGAGTCCAGAACAGTATAGGGATGATTCGGCGTTAATGCGTACAGGAGTTCTTGTAAAGGACTTAAATGTAGGCCCAGGAATATCAGAAGAAATTCCTAGTAATGGAACCGTTTCCCCAGGACTATCAAATATGGGTATTTGCACTTATCCAACAGTATCGTGGAAAATGACAGCCATTCCTATGGCCTACCCAGTTTTTGGAAATATTAATTTAAATACTAATCTAGATCTATAATGACTCAATTTAAGTGCGGGACTCCTTTACCAGGGACTGGGGCTTATACGTTACCTGATTTTGATATAGGTGATATTGTAGATTCAGGTAATGGTAATAATCCCGACGAAGAGGATGATACTCCACCGTGGAGCGGAAGAGGAAACCCTAGTTTTCCTGGATTCCCAGGACCAGTTCCAGGGCCTAAAAATCCTGGCCCTCCAACTCCATCGACGCCTGGAGGGGGCGCTGGCGGTCCCCCTGCTCCACGCCCTGGGCCGATAGGGCCAGCATCACCACGCCCAGGACCAGCGGGACCAGCGGCACCAGGACCAGCGGGAGGCCCTTCGAGCGGGGGTGTAGTTACTACTGGAGGCCCCACAACCCCAGGAACCACTACTTGGTGGAAGTGTGTAAATGGAACTTGCCGAGGTGTTGGATTTACAAACGCACAAATATTAGCAAATAGGCATTTAATTGCAGGATACACTCATAGGTCTAGAGCAGATTGCGAGAAGTTTTGTGGTCCAACAACTCCTGGTCCTGGGCAAGTCGGGCCTGCTGCTCCTCGACCAGATACTGCAACTCCAACCCCTACTGGGGGTAATGGAGGTAATGGGGGAACTACAGGGCCACCAAGCCTTGGCGGTATTTTAATAAATACTGCAACTCCAACCCCTATTGGTGGTAATGGGGGTAATGGCGGTAATGGCGGTATTTTAATAAATACTGCTAACGGTGTTGTTGAGATACCTCCCGTAGTCGGAGGTAATGGAGGTACTGAGTTTACTCCTTTTGACGGAAGAGTGCAAATTTTCCCAGAAGGAGAAGTTAAGTATGAAAATGTAGAAAGGATATCAATAGATCAGTATATTTCTGTTGGTATAAATAATAATATACTTGACCTAAATGACCCTAGTTTTACTATTGGAGTTTTGGCACAATACCCACAAGGGTTTGAAGACCCAAAAATTTCTCTTCGTTTTCAGGATATCGTAACTAAACTAGAGAAGAATAGTACAGGATATTCTCAGCTATTAAAACCAGAGATAGACCAACACATTCAATATTCCTTAAAAAATAATGATGTTTTAATTGATTGGACCCAGAACAGAGTAGCAGGAATAACAAAAGAAGCAATATATTCTAGTTTGCGAGATGATGTTTTAGATACTCTTAAACAGATAAGGAATATAGATAATACTCCATTAACAGAAAAACAAATATACTCTTTAATCAGTAATAGAATATTAAATGGAACTTTAGGAGAGTTAAAATATTCTTACTTAAAAGACATTAAAGAAAGGTATAAAAAAGACGAACTAGAAATTAAAAAAAGCACAGACCCCAGGGTTAATGAGTTTGCTGCTATACGACTATTAGAGAACTTTAGGTTTCCATTAGACCCCTCTAAGTCCTCAAACAAAATGGCAAAGATATTACCGAACTGGAAAGTTTTTGCTACTGATATTGATAAGTATATTCCTATCTTAATTGATGGGGAGTATAAAAGATATTATATTCAGGATGATGATTCCTTTATTGACAGAAGTTCTCTTAAAATATTAGATGGAGATTACTACAAACTTTATTATAATGGAGAAACTTATAAAATATCCTGCGGATCAGAAATAGACCATGCCTTCCTCATTCCAGAAAAGGAAAAACAACAAATAGTTAATGTTTTAGGGGGATCAGGAGAAAGGACCATATCCGTAAGTTCTTTATTCTCTGATAATATAGAGTTTGATTACTCTTTAACTTCCCCAAGACAAAACTTTTATATTTTTAGTGCTAACTTATCAACCTTAAAAACAGAACCTTCTTTACAAAATACTTCTTATTTAAAGGATACAACTCTTACCTATTCATTGATAGATACAACTACTTCGGAGGGGTTGGCCGCTGCTAATGAGTATATTAAGTATAAAGCAAACCATCGGGTTTTCATGGTGGATGATGACGATAGAATATTAGACTATATTGAAGCGACGGGAAACCTACAAGTTAAGCAGACAGATATAATAATAAGCGCGTCAAAAGAAAATAAAGAAATACCCATCTATATTAGGCAAGTTCCTTGGTATATTATTGTCTATCCAACAAATAGGCACGATTATAATATTTTTAATAGTAAGTCTGTAATAACCACACTTGAGCCCTCTGGTATAGTAGTTAGACAACTTAAAACATCCCCAACTATAGCGAAAGACTTTGTACAACAAAACCAAGAAGCTTTCGTTCAATATAGAAATACATATAAAAACGACGTAACAACTTCTAGAGGAGCATCTGATCCGTATGGGTATTATTCTTTTGTGGCGTCTGGAGATCCGGTATACCAAAAAGGATATAGAGTAAATGACTCCATCGGATCAGCAACAGAGAAAAAACCAACAAGAACAAAAACTTCTTTTAGACTTGTTAAAGAGATCATTGAGGAGTTAGATACGAACTATATTGTGGAATTAAATGGTATAGGAAAATCCGTAACTTTTTTCGATGTCTTTAGTAGACTAAAGCTTAAAGAGTTTTACAGTCTAGTCAAACTAGAAAACTTTAATACTTTGATAAGAAGAATAAGTGATGGTTTGATAAGAGAGGTTAAAGTAACTTCTCCCATTATTGAGTCAAATACTAGTCTTAGAAACTATAACACTCAGCTAATTAAGAAGAAAGCTGCTGCTCCAGCGGATACCTTTACTCCCATTAAAACTACTACTGATAAAGTATTCTTAGTACCTCCTACAAACACACAACCTCCTAGTACAAGCAGGACCAGGTAACAAAAATCAAAATAAAAGTTATTTTTTACTACATACTCCCTAGATAAGAATAGAGAACAATTCTCTTAACCAATATTTATAGGATATTATTATGAACCACATGGATTTAAGTGACGAACTCCGTAACCAACTACTAGAGTCCGCTGTATGGGGTAAGGCAGGTATCAAGCCCGCTGCCCGTCTTGATGAGTCAGCCTCAGAGGAAGTTGAGGAAGTTATAGAAGAGGAAGAGGAGCTTCACGTTTGCCCTCTATGCACCTCACAGCTATCAGAAGCTATTGATGAGGATACTCTTCTTGAGCACCTTGACGTAGTTCTTAGCCTCGTAGATCGCCTCTCACAGCTTAATGAGGGTGATGAGGATATTGATTCTATCATTGACGAAACTATCGCTAACGCTCTTTACGGCGAAGAAGAAAACTAAAACTTCGAATGAAGAGCATTGGAAGTTTTGCTGAGGATCTAATTAACGAACAGATCTCAAACATAAAATCGGGAAAAGAGGCTCCTCCTACAAATTCAGGAGAACGGCCTGTCGCTCCTGCTGGGAAGGATATATCTAATATTGAAGTTCCAGATGATTTTATGAAGGCGATTCTAGGGGAGCAATATACTCCTACAGAAGAGCCCGTAGAGGTAGTTAAAGAAGAGGTCCAAAAGCCAATAAAAGAGAGTGTCGCTGCTCTAATAACTGAGGAGAAAGCAAACGAGCTTATTTCTCTATTACAAGAAGTTAGGACTTTACTTAAAGAGTCTTGCGGTTGCGGCACTATGTCAGGGGCTTTAGGGGTTAATCTTGGTGGGCCAGGAGTAAATACACAAGTATCTAAAAAAGATAAAGGTGGTTATATTTCCCCTACTCGCGCTAAAAGGAATAGAAAAAATATTCTAAAAACTGCTCTCAGAAGACAATGAACTTAACTGATATTATAGATCGCATTACTGAGGATAAGGATGTATATGCTTCAAAGGAAGGAACCCATAAGGATAGTAAAAAGTCCTTTAAGGGTCGAGTCCATAATTACGGAAGTATTAAACAGGCTCTTGCTGATGGAAAGTATGGAGATATTTTCACTACTACAGCCTCAGATCGTCTCTATGTAATATCAAAAGGGAAGTGGGGAGCTAAGAGTGGTAGAGGTAAGATAGCAAAAGGGTTTACCCCTGGAAGCTCGACGCCTGGGTCTGATTTTAGTAGTGTTAGAAAGCACGCTGCTAGAACTCTCTTACGTTATGGTAAGGGGTCTGATAAACTCGCCCAGAAATATGGTAGTAGATCTATCAAAAAGAAAAGAGGTTTAAAATACTAATGCAATTAATTCAAGATACATTTATAGTAGAACAACTCCAAGTTTTAAATGAAAATAACTCCAATGGCCCTATGAGGATTCGTGGGGTTTTTGGACGTTGTAATGAAAAAAATAATAATGGTCGGATTTATCCAACTAATATTCTTGAAGGTCAACTTCAGAAAGTACAACCTCTAATTGAAGAGCGTAGATTATGCGGAGAGTTGGATCACCCACAAAATGATACAGTAAAACTTTCTAACGCTTCTCACCTTATTACCAAACTAGAACTTAAGGGTAATGAACTTATTGGTGAGGCAGAACTTCTTAAGACTCCTGCTGGCCTTACTGCCCAAGCACTCATTAATGGTGGAGTAAAGATAGGCATTTCTTCTAGAGGAATGGGAACATTATCTGAGGATAGAGAAGGAAACAAGATAGTTAACGAAGACTTCCGTTTAGTAACTTTCGACCTAGTTGCTGATCCATCTACTAGAGGAGCATTCCCTGGACTTTCCGAGTCTACTGAATCGAAGTTTGTCCGTGAGACTCAAAGCAAGTTAGAAAAAGAAGCAAACTTTTTAACTATCCTAGAAGCGCGATTAAGTGGTAAAGAGTTAGA
>Ga0099850_1001202_pt1 | contig 12050 bp, 28 predicted proteins | sample CB_VirMetaG_5_FD_79182 | JGI IMG/M metagenome (GOLD analysis project Ga0099850, IMG submission 79182) | Freshwater to marine saline gradient viral communities from Chesapeake Bay - CB_1508_1D Viral MetaG | ecosystem: Environmental > Aquatic > Marine > Coastal | place: USA: Chesapeake Bay...
CTCTAACATTTCAATATACTCATCGTCCCTTTCAACACGGATAACGATTAATTGAAGTCTTGGTTCAAAATTTGGGTTATACGAAATGAAGTCGCACCATTGACGTTTCGTAGATGCTAACTGAAATTGTACTTGTGGCTTGTACTTTGAGGGCAACTTTCTTTCTAATAAATTCGTTGTATGAGTAGTTTCTATTGGACATTTTATTTCAATGATTCCATCATCACCGACTAAACCATCAGGACTTGCTCCTGCATGTTCTATTCTATGATGTTGAACGAAACCTACTTCTTGCACTTTTACTTCTTTTAATTTTTCATATATTTCACGAGCCATTGGTTCTCTGTCTATACCATCTTGCATAGCTTGGTTCGTATATGAATCTATTTTTTTATTCGTGAGACGTTCAGTCACGAGTTGTAATTTATAATTTTTACGACTGGCAGCTTCACCTGATTTTATAGTAGCAAGGACATCTGAAACTCGACTCGCAGTTACTTTGCCGAGCCGAGCTTCAAACCATTCTTGAGAGAGTTGTTCCATTAGAATGGGTCTTGTCCCTGTTGCTTAATAGCATTGGCGACTTCATCAGCACTCGCTACTGATGTGTCTATACCAATGCCAAAAGCACCGAGTGCCCTACCGATAGCACTCGTCTCGCAGTTCTCAACATAGGAGGTTTTGTTGATGAACGTTGAACCTTCTTTTTCATAAGCATGACCTGTTGCTACCACGACATTATCAATAACAATCGCAGCTTTAACAACGCATACTCCCTCCTGATTTGAAATAATATCTGTCAGTATAGAACCGGTAGGATATTTTAATCTAAACAAACGAATACGCTCATTCACCTCAACGTAATCTTTACCTTTGATATTAATAGTTTTTACTTTACTTTCTTGCATATATTGTTCCTCCAAATATTGTGATTGTAGTTGGGTCATATTAAACCACCCAAAACATAATTATTGCAGCAGCTATTATTGCTATGATATAAGACATTCTATCTTCTTTGCGTTGCTGACGAAGAATAGCATCTTGTCTTTCTTTCCAGTGATTAAATTCTCTCATTTTGACACCTCCTTATTAAATGATAGTCTGATTTATTGAGAAAGTAAATACCAATATGGAATTTTACGTTTAGTCCATACAGCCATTTTATTTTTGTAAACACGATAATATTCACGATAATTGCTGATAGAACTATTCGTGATTTTACAATCATCAGGCATAGCACATGGTGGTTCAGTAAACTCGCCATTAGGTATATTTTTAGGTGTATAAATTAAAGACCACATGAGTTTCATACAAGCGTGTTCTTTTAAATATCTAAAATTATATTCACGCATAAGGTCAATCCATAAATCATATAACCAACGATAATTTTCACGAGATTGACGAACCCATACAGCTGATGGGTGATTGATATGCGTAGCTTGGTAAATAACGTTATCATGGTGATTATTAAGAACGTAACGTTTTTTCTTACGACCATTAACGACTTCGTTAACAAGAGTTCCGTCAAGAACTCGGTGAGCAGTAGATAATAACTGTGCATATTCAAGAATCATTTTGACACAGTGTTTATCAAGGTGCATTTCTGCACATTTTTTAGTGTTTTTGTGTAAATAAAATATATTCATAATACCTCCTATAAGTGAATGATAATTCAAAAATTTAATCAAGTAAAATCATATATTCATCAGGAAAATGTTTACGAAACCAATCAAGACCTTGATTCATCATTTCCCAATTCCCACACATTTCAGCACCTTGTATGCAATCATAAACTGCAACAGCATCTGGTGGTAATATACATGAACCATAACCAAATCTATTTTTTACTTCTACAGGTTCTGTATCCCATATCGCACATTCAAAAGGCAAAGGTCTGTCAGGATGTGATTTAAAACTTTCTCCTTCTGATTCTATTTCACGTTGTATTGCTTCTTCCCAAACTGGGTCGTTCATATCAGGTAACTCAAATAATTCTTTCATTCTGTTATCTCCTTAAGGTCTATTGTTTCAAATCCATCAGTATCAACGATGTAATTATCGGTATTAATTAATGATACTTCAGCTATTTTGTCATACGCTTTATCGTATGCTTCATCTTCATTATTTGCTTCAACAATCACTTCGTAAAAAACAAGTTCAGATGCTGTCATTTTATATTTGTTCATGTGTTATGCTCCCATTCTATTTCTCGTTCAACGATTTCATCTTCAATATCTTGTAAAGTTTCAGCATCAAGATACTTAGTTATTAATTCACCTTCTCTGTATACTTTTAAATTTTTAACTTCAATGAGGGTAGGGCTGTCGCCAGTTCCGTAGCCGTCACGTTCTTTTATAATTTCATATTCAACAGATACAGGGACTTCTATCTCGCCCCTGTATTTGTCATATAAATAAACAAATGATTCGTGTTGCATTATTCACCTCCATGTATTTTGTCATATGTTTCAGACCAAAATTTTTCTAATTCTTCTGGTGTGGTAACACCAACTGAATCCCAATATTCTATATCTTCATTGGCACGATTAGCAGCTAAGAATGTTTCTTTATTAGTTTTTTTAATATAAGCTAAAAGTTCTTTTTGTTTTTGTGTTAACATTATTCACCTCCATAAATAGTTGCAAACGCTTTATAAGTTTGACGAGCATTAGCACGAGCTTTCGCTTCGGTATCAGCATGCTCATGCCAAATTTTGACAGTTTCAGTTTCAGGATAGAAACCTTCAAAGGTATAAAGTTTACGAACAGTATCAGTAAAAATTAAAGTTAAGTTAGAATGAAACATAATTAAATCTCCTATAAATAATTAACCACAATTTCATTATGCCTCAAAATATGGTATCATAAATTTTTTTTTTAAATCGAAATTACGAGTTCGATAAATTTTTTAAATGAGTGAACATGACGAGCAAGTAGCTCTAGTTGAGTGGTTTCGTATGAGATATCCTCTATTAAGAATGGCATTATTTGCTATTCCGAATGGAGGACTACGTCATATACGAGTTGCTATGACTTTAAAAAAAGAAGGTGTTATATCCGGAGTCAGTGATTTATTCTTAATGGTTCCACGTGGAACATTTCATGGTTTGTTTATTGAAATGAAAACTAAAAAAGGCAAACTCAGCGATAATCAAAAAGAATTTATAAAGATTGCTATTAATATGGGTTATGAAGCAGTTGTTGGATACGGGTTCGAGGACGCTAAAAATAAAATTCAAAAATATCTTTTCAATAATTAATTTTTGAGGCATCATTATTCAATCATTAATTCAAAGGAGGATTATGTTGCACTATTATAATCATAATATAGGGGATTACAGACGGGATACTGCTCATTTAACTTTATTAGAGCATGGAGTTTATCGTCAGTTATTAGACCAGTATTATCTTGACGAAGCACCTATTGAAAAAGATTTACAGAAAATTCATAGGTTTTTATCAATCAAAACGGAGGAAGAAAAAAATGCACTTACCAATGTGTTACAAGATTTCTTTATGGAAACTGAAGATGGTTATGTTCATAAGCGTTGTAATGATACGATTCAAGAATATCAAAACAAAAGTGAAAAAGCGTCTCAAGCAGCTAAAATAAGGTGGGATAAGCAAACGCATAGCGAACGCATACCGAACGCTATGCAAACCAATAACCATAAACCATTAACCAAAAACCATAAACCAGATTATGATATTCAATTTGATGCCTTTTGGATTATGTATCCTAAAAAGGTTGGTAAAGAAGCAGCTAGAAAAGCATGGTTAAAAAATAAACCTGACATTGATTCTGTCATAAAAGCTATTCAATGGCAAGAAGTATCATCACAATGGAAGAAAGGTTATATTCCAAATCCAAGCACTTACATCAATCAACATAGATGGTTAGACGAACCTGAGGAGGTAGGGTTTTAATGAAAAAATTAACATATATGGAAGATTTGGATATATTTTTTGCAGCTTGTAAATTTATTAGAGCAAAAGATGATTTTGAAATTAATGAACAAAATTTTCCATACACAGCAGCAAGAGCATTCAAGTTATATAAATTTTTTATGGAGGCAAAAAAATGGTAGAAGAAGATAAAGTAAAGTTTAAAAATATGCTTGATACAGTTATGGCATTATACGGAAAGCCATCTCCTGATAAAGATACGATTAGAGTATGGTGGGCAAAATTATCTAAATACGATTTTGATATTGTGACTCGTGCTTTTAATAATTATGTTGATAAATATAAAGTGATGCCGAACATCGCATCAATTTTAGAATTATGCAAAGTTAATCCTATTAAAGATTATGTTCCGTTACCTAAATTTAAATCTGACCCTGCAAAAGCAGAGGAAAATAGGAAAAAGTTTAAAGAGTGTTTACAAAATTTTGCAGCAATGCCTAAACCTGAACCAAAAGCGTGGGCAAAAAAAATCATGTTAAATCCCGGACATTATTCAGATTTAGCAGTTCAATACGCAAGAGAAGCATTAAATCATAAGGAGAAATAAAATGCAAAATAAATTATTTAATCAATGGTTAGATACTTGTCCTATTGATTTTTGTCAAATAACTATTAATGGTAGGGAAGCATATTTATTTGGTAAGAATACAGATTTAGCTGTTGATGTTGAAATGCCTGAAGATATGGACAGACATTATATTGCTGGAGCAAAGGTTGATTCAATAACATTTTGGTCAATCGTTGATGTTAAAAATTGTAACTATGAACATTGTAGAAATGACCAAGGTGGAGAAGATTATTTTATAGATGCTGAATATTTATTGGAGGATTAAATGGCAGAAATAAAAACAATATCAGATTCTGAATTTAATAATTATAAAAATTTATTAGAAGAATATAAAACAGAAAGAGAAATTGTAAAACAAAATTATCATGATAGGAGTAAAATATTAACATCAAAAATACATGAATTAGAACATATCATCACAAAAGAAGATGGTATAAGAAATAAACGTGGTAAATATTGGCTTGATTATAAAAAAGATGAAATTTTTAAATTATATGAACGTGGAGAATCAATAAAAAATATTGCTAATAAATTTGAAACAACAGAAACATCAGTTATTAGAGCAATAGAAGACAAATGTTGGTATATTAAAAGAATAGATTTGCGTGAACATTTATTAAAAACAGATGGTATTGTCAATGATAGTTTGCCATTAGATACATTATTTTACAGACATATTTTTGAATCATATATTTATAAAGATAAAAAAATATTAACTGTTGGTGATTTTTATAAAAATATTAAAAGTTTAAATAAAAGAGAAATAAAGAAAGTTGAAAATGAAATTTCTAATGTTGAATTTTGGTATGAATATTGGAAAGAAAAACAAAATAAAGAATGGAGATATCATGGGTAAAGGAAGTTCACCACGTCCATTTACGGACAGAAAAACATTCGAAGAAAATTTCGATAATATTTTTAGGAAAAATAAAAATGAAACCATGGAATCTGACAAAGCAAAACCTGCCATTCCTGATAGAAAAAATAAATAATCTTGATTTTGATAAACGATGGAAAATAGTCATTTATGAAGAATCAGAAAAAAGAAGTAATGAACAGAACGAAAGGTTATGGGGATATTTATATCCAAGCATTGGTAATTATTTAGGATTGACACAAAGAGAAATTCATAATATGTGTAAGTACCAGTTTCTTAGAAGCGAAATGGTTATTAATGATGAAGTTATTACAGTATTAAAAAGCACTACAAAATTATCAGTCAAAGAGTTCACAGATTATATGGAAAAAGTTGAAATGTGGGCAGGTCAACAGGGCTGGTCAGGTGAATGAGTTTAAAAGAATTTTATTTAATAATGTTGAGAGAATTTTCAAATGGTGTACCATTACCATATAGATTTAAAACAAAAAATAAACAAGGAGTAACTGCATCATTTCCTCAATATGATGAATCTAAATTTTTGACTCCGAGTCAATATTTAAAAATGATTAAAGATATTAAAGAATGGGAAGATTTAATAAATGGCAAAAACAAAACAAGAAAAAGAACATTACGATAAACTTCATCAAATTGGGTGTATAGTTTGTTTAAGAGAAGGTCATGGATATGTTGAACCTACAATTCATCATACAAGATTTGATGCCGGTATAGGAATGAAATCAAATTGGGGTAAAGCAATACCATTATGCCCAATGCACCATCAACATGGTGGATACGGAATAGCTTTTCATGCAGGTCCAAAAGCATTTGAAGAGCGTTATGGAACAGAAGAAGAATTATTAGATGCAGTTATGCATTGTTTAAGGAATAGATAATGTTTGAATATGTGCTTGTTGTATATATTACAATGAAAAACCCACAATACGTTGGACATTTTGTAGATTGTGCAACAGCAAATGAATATGCTCTTAAACATTATCCTAAAGCAGAATACACTTCATGTTTACATGAAGATTATATTAATTTACCAGAAGGATTAATTAAAAAGGAAATAACATGGAAATAAAACAAGTAAACCCAAACGATTTGATACCTTATGAAAAGAACAGTCGAGTTCATAGCGATTATCAAATTAATCAAATTAAAAAATCAATAAACCATTTTGGATTTATCAATCCTGTGTTAATAAATGGTAACCACATTGTAGCTGGACACGGAAGAACTAAAGCTGCTGTAGAATTAGGATTAAATGAAATACCAGCTATTGACGTATCAAATTTATCTGAAGAACAGTTAAGAGCATATGTTATCGCTGATAATAAAATAGCAACCAATGCAGAATGGGACCAAGAAATATTAAGAATGGAACTTGATGCTTTGAAAGAATTAGATATTGACATTACTGTATTAGGATTTGACCCTTCAGAAGTAGAAATAAAAGATATTGATTATTCAGTTTTATATGATGAAGATGAGATAGACGAAAAAATTGATTCTTTAGAACGTGAAACTCGTAGAGCAATAGAAGTTGTATTTGAAGAAGAACATTATCAAGAAGCATTTGAATTGTTTAAATTCTGGAAGCAACGTGATGCTTATTTAGGATATATGATTTTAGATTTCTTAAGACAAGAAAAAAATAAATTAGATAGTTAATGCAAAAAATTAATATATTAATACCAATGAATGGATTGGGAAATAGATTCAGAGATGAAGGATATTTCGCACCGAAGCCATTAATTAATATACTTGGGAAACCAATGATTTTTTGGTTGTTAGATAATTTAGATTTACAAGAAATCAATCAAGTAATAGTCCCATACACGACTATACTAGATAACTATGATTTTCAAAATCAATTAAACAGCCGTTACAAAAATGTAAATTTTAAATTTTATCCGATTAATCATGATACGAAAGGTGCAGCAGAAACTGTTTATCTTGGATTGAATAATTTAATTGAAAAAGATTTACATAACAACATAATGGTTATGGATTGTGATACGTTTCATTTTAGTAATATCATTCAAACTTATCAAAACTCTGAACATAAAAATAACATTTTTTATTTCACAGATAAACAAGAGTTTCCGATATATAGTTATATTGATATAGATAATCAAAATTTTGTTAAATCAATTAATGAAAAGAACAAAATAAGCAACAATGCAAATTGTGGAATATATTGTTTTGAAACTGGAAAACTATTAAAAGATTATTGTGAGAAACTGTTATCTTCTGAAAAACATACTGAGTATTATATTAGTTATGTTTATGATTTAATGTTGCAAGATAAAATAAAAGTTAGCAGCACATACGTTGAAAATTTTAATTGTGTAGGAACTCCAATGCAATTAAAAATATTCTGTGAAAATTACAATCATAAAAAAGAACGTTTTTGTTTTGATTTAGATAAAACGCTTGTTACTTTACCTGTCGTAGAAAATGATTATACGAGTTGTTTACCGATTGAAAAAAATATTAATTTCTTAAAACATTTAAAAAATCTTGGACATTATATTATTATCCATACAGCAAGAAGAATGCGAACACATAACAATAATGTAGGAGCAGTTATTAAAGATATTGGATACATCACACAAAAACAGTTAAAAGATTTTGATATACCTTATGATGAATTACATTTCGGAAAACCTTATGCTCAATATTACATTGATGATTTAGCTGTAAATTGTAATTTCAATTTAGAAAAACAAACAGGTTATTATAACAGCACAATAAAAAGTAGAAGTTTTAACAATGTTGAAATATTTGAAACGATGGTTATTAAAACAGGACTCGTTGACGGAGAACAATATTATTATCAACAAATCAAACAACATGAATCAATAAAAAATTTATTTCCAAAGTTATTAGAAAACAAAGATAATAAAATCATCATTGAAAAAATCAATGGTTTGAATTTTAGTTATTTATATACCAACAACGCATTAACAGAAAATCAATTTATATCTTTACTAGAATGTTTAAAGAAAATACATGACATTCCAATTAATGATATTGATAAAGAAACAATTATCAAAGAAACTAAAAATAAAATATTAGACAGATACAATAATTTTGATTACTCTAAATTTTATGAAAGCAAATTAACATTAGACAAAATAATTGAATACATTAATGAATATGAACCTAAATCAATAACAGCCATTCATGGAGACCCTGTATTTACAAATATCATTATTAATAAAGATAATGAAATTAAATTAATTGACATGAGAGGAAAGTTAGGAAACCAATACACAATCGGTGGAGACCCAATGTATGATTTGTCAAAAATATATCAAAGTATTAGCGGATATGATTGTATATTAAATAACACTACTTTAAACGTTAATGAAAAATTATTAAAAATTTTATCAGATTGGATTGAAAAAAATTATCAATTTAATTTACAAGACGTTAAGAAATTTGCAGCAACTTTATACTTTAGCTTGATACCTTTGCATAATAATGAAAGATGTTACCAATACTATCAGATTGCGAAAAATTTAATATGAAAATAGCTATACCAACACACAGAAGGCATGACGTAATAAACAAACTTACGTTGAATGTATTAAAAGATATCGATAAAAAAAATATCTATATCTTTATCAGTGATGAATACGATATGAATCTATACAAAAATTTATATTCTGATTATAATTTAATTTTATGTAATACAAAAACAGCAACAGAAAAATTTAATTTTATACAGAATTATTTTGATACAGATGAATTTATTTTTGTCATGGAAGATGATGTTAAAAAAATACAGTCTTTACTTACTCAAGATATTAATAAACTTTTTAATTTCATTGAGACATACTGTTCAAATAAAAATATAAAATCTTTTGGAGTTTATCCAAGTTCTAATAAATTTTTTATGAGCAAAACTATAGATGTAGGATTGACTTTTATCGTTGCTAATTTGTTTGGGTTTAAATCTAAAAAAAATAATAATTTGTTATGCAAATTACAAGTTAAAACAGATTATGAAAGAAGTGTTTTATATTATAAAACTCTTGGCGATATTGCTAGATTTAATTTTATTTCATGTGTAACTAATAATTATACAAACAAAGGAGGTATGCAAGAGATGAATGATAGAGAGGTTTTAGAAAGAGAAGCATCAGCAGCTTTATGCACTTATTATCCAGACATATTTTCTATTAACAAAAAAAGAAAATCAAAATATACTGAACTTAAAATGAATAAACAGGTGGTAAAAGAAAAATTATGAAAACAGTAGAACTTAAATCAAGAGAATATCCACATAAAATGGGGCAGATATGTGCAGATTTAAAACCAAATATCACAGAAGATAGTTTATTTATTGTAGATGGAAAACCATTAGGATTTTATTTACAAAGAACACCGGATAAACTTTTTAAATTATTAGATATTGCTAATGCAGAATTAAATTCACCAAATGTTCCTAAAGTTAAAATGGATAGAGGAACAAGAAAGATGAATGCTTTAAGAGGTATAGATGTTGTTCAGCAATATAGTGCAACACTTGGTGCTTGTGTACCTAGAGCACACATGAAAAGAGATTACGGAAGAACTTCACAGTTACATAACGTTCCATCTGCAAGAACTTTTATTAAAGCGATGTTGATGGCTTGTCATGAGGGAGAAAAATTATTAAAAGATATTATGCCGGAACAATATGAATTACAAAAAAAATTAGTAGAAGAAAACGTTCCAGAAAAATATAGATTAACTGATTTGTTCTCTAGTTCTATATCTAATTTTAATATTGCAGCAGCTTATCATCAAGATAGAGGTAATCTAAAAGGTTGTGTTAATTTTATATTCAGTAAAAAAGAAAATGCGAGAGGAGGACATTTGCACGTTCCTGAATATGATGCTGTGATAGATAATAAAGATGGTTCAATGTTAGTTTATCCAGCATATAAAAATATGCACGGAGTCACACCGATTATTCCATTATCAGAAAACGGATACAGAAATAGTTTGGTATTTTATTCAATCGACAATTTACAAAAGTTTTTATAGGAGAAAACATGAAACAACAAATATTTAATTATTTATATGAGTTTGATAATGGAGAAAAGAAAACTCGTGATGAAGCTATACAAGATATGCTTAATTTTATAGGAAGCGATAGATATTCTATGAACCAAATCGCTAAAGGCATAGGATTGAATTACACATCAACAACATCATTAGTGCGTTGGGCAAAAAGAAATCAATTAATGTATGGTATAAGACGTGGTCGTAAATATTATTTTGGTGCAGGTATCATAGAAGAAGATTCATGTTTATTAGCAAAAATGTTTTATGATAAAGAAAAAATATTAAGTCATTTTAAAATTATAGATGTTCGAAAAAGAAAAGTTGATGATGCTCCAAACAAATCAATTATTGCAAAAGGTCATGGAGTTGTATATAATCAACACGTATTAGATACAGTATATGACTGATGCAAATTGATTTTCTATTACAGCTGCTTGATGATTGGTCAAGATGGATGCGGTATGACAATCACAAACTTGGATACCCAACTAAATCTGTTGGGTTATCTTCTGGCGGCAGTTCAAATGCAGATACATTTGATTATATGATAGAAGATTTAGATAACGATAATATTAGAACAATAGATGCTTTAATACATTCGTTGCCAAATGAAGAACAAAATGCCATATATGCTCGGTATTTACATACAAAAAAACCTTTTTACTACGAGTTAAAATTACAATTCGCATTAGAAAAACTCCTTATAAAAGCGGAACAACGCATTCCTAGTTGACTTTAAATACGATTTTTGATATAATCAGAGCGTTGGGATAACTACGCCCAAAATTTCTCATTTATTCCCAGAGGTCAGCCATGCCATTAAAAAAAGGTAAATCGCAAAAAACTATTTCTGCGAATATAAAATCTGAAATGAAAGCCGGTAAACCACAAAAACAAGCTATTGCTATTGCATTGTCAACAGCAAATAAATCTAAAAAGAAAAGGAAATAATCATGCCAATGGTCGGAAATAAAAAATATAGCTACACAGCAAAAGGAATGAAAGCAGCAGAAAAAGCAGCAAAAAAAACAGGTAAAAAAATGACTATGAAAAAAGGCAAGAAAAAATAATGGTTAAAAGAGGGCTGTATGCAAATATTCACGCAAAAAGGGAAAGAATCAAAGCTGGTTCAGGAGAAAGAATGCGAAAAGTTGGAGCAAAAGGAGCACCATCAGCAGCAGATTTCAAAGCAGCAGCAAAAACAGCCAAGAAAACTAAACCAAGTCCTAAAAGACGTGGGTGATTGTATATAAAGGAAAAATTATGCCAGATAGATTTGGAAATATGACTAACGAAGAGTTACGAGCATTATATGCAAGTAGAACAAACAATGGTCAAAATTTAGGTGCATTAACAGACCAAGATATTCAAATGTTTTATAATGCAGGTGCCGGAGTTATGCCTGAAGATGATTATAGAAATTGGTTTGCTAATTCAATGCGTAATCAATTTGGTGGAAATCGACCAAGTGGCGAAGGAATGATATCAGACCAAGACCTTGGTTTTTTGAATCAAATATTAGGCGGAGGAATACTTAATAGAGGTCAAGGTGCTATGTCAGATTTAGATGCTAA
>Ga0099850_1001205_pt1 | contig 12030 bp, 16 predicted proteins | sample CB_VirMetaG_5_FD_79182 | JGI IMG/M metagenome (GOLD analysis project Ga0099850, IMG submission 79182) | Freshwater to marine saline gradient viral communities from Chesapeake Bay - CB_1508_1D Viral MetaG | ecosystem: Environmental > Aquatic > Marine > Coastal | place: USA: Chesapeake Bay...
ACACGCTGGTCTTAGGAACCAGTGCTTCGGCTTGTGAGTTCGAGTCTCACCCGGCGTACCATCGATCCTAGTTGGGGGGTGTACTAGGCGCCCCCCTAAAAAGATATGAGAAATATATATATTAATATAACAAAGTCAATCACAAAAAAATTTAGATTCGATCTACAACTTCACATGCTTTGGTCTTTCTTATTATCCATGTTTGGAATAATTTGGTATCCATTAGTGATCACAGGTTTTATTGCAACTGTGATAAAAGAAAGTTTTGATTTGTGGATCAAAGGCCACTGGAGTTGGGATGACGTTGTTTTTGGCATAATCGGAAACATAATAGCAGTAATTTTAATAGGAATGATATGAAAGAAAAAATAATACTCACAGACGTCGATGGCGTTTTACTTGATTGGAGCCAAGGTTTCGATCAATTTTTAAATCAACACTACAAAATCAAAGTCAAAGACCCAACACAATACACAGCACACCTAAGGTGGGAAAGCACCAGAGAACAGATGAAAACACTCACATGGCATTTCAACATGTCAGCATGGATGAGATACCTCAATCCATTCAGAGATGCTGTGTCAGTGGTCAAACAGTTGGGAGAAGAAGGTTGGCGATTCGTTGCCATCACTTCCATGCATGTTGATTCATATGCACATCAATTGCGTGAAGATAACCTCAAAGAACTGTTTGGCGATGTGTGGAGTCAAGTGATTTGTATTGGCACAGGTGCTGACAAAGACGAAGCACTGCTACCATGGAAAGATTCAGGATATGTGTGGGTGGAAGATAAATTTTCCAATGCCCAACTGGGCGCAGACATGGGACTTGATGCTGTGTTAATGCGTCATGAACACAATGCACAATTTGAAGATCATCGCATCCACAAGGTTGACAATTGGCAACAGATCCATTACTATATAAACAAGCGATGACAGATATGAAAGTTTACATTGGCTGGGATTCAAGGGAGGACATTGCCTACCAAGTTGCCAAGTATTCCATACAAAAACACAATCCCTCGGTTCAGGTTTATCCACTTAAATTACCCACTCTCAAAGAGTTAGGCATTTATACACGTGATGTTGATGCCAAAGCATCCACAGAGTTTACGTTTTCACGCTTCTTTGTGCCCATGCTGACAGGCTACAAGGGTTGGGCACTGTTCATTGACTGTGACTTCCTGTGTCTCACAGACATCAAGGAATTGTTCAATCAAGCCAATGACAACTACGCAGTGATGGTGGCCAAGCATGACTACACACCCAAAGCCACAACCAAAATGGATGGCAAAACACAAACCATATATCCAAGGAAAAATTGGTCATCATGCATGTTGTGGAATTGTGAACATCCTTCCAACAAATTATTAGATTTGAATGCTATGAATTCAAACGATGGCATGTGGCATCATAGATTTACATGGTTAGGAGATCATGAGATAGGCGAAATATCACATGAATGGAATTGGTTGACTGATTGGTACGAAGCACCCGAAGATGGTGCTCCTAAAATGCTACACTACACAGAAGGTGGTCCGTGGTTTGAGCATCTACAGGATGTGCCATATGCTCAAGAATGGCGTGATGCAGAACAGGAATATACAAAGTCATTAGAGCCATCAGTGGAAGACAAAATTGCTAAAGATGATGGCGGATGGTAAATGTGTGGCATTTACGGCATAACCAAAAATAATCCAGAACTTATTAAATCATATATTAATACTTGCTCATACAGAGGGCCTGATGGTTCAGATGTTTGGGCAGATGAACACATTACATTAGGGCACAATCTATTAGCAATAACTTCTGAACCTTCACAAGGTCGTCAACCATGGATTACCAACAAAGGCAATGTTTTAATTTACAATGGCGAAATATTCAATTACCAAGATCTAATCACACAACACAATTTTCAACCAAAAACCTCATGTGACACAGAACTGCTGGCTCATTTATTAGACACACAAGGAAAACACTGTGTTGAACTGATTGATTCCATGCACGCTTTTGTGTATTACGACAAAACGGCAAAAACGATTACTCTGAGCAGAGATCATGCAGGCATAAAACCTCTTTACTATGCAGAAATATCTGATGGTTTGATATTCGGATCTGAAATAAAAGGCATGTTAGACCATGTGCCTAACAGTCGTCGCATGGATGCAATGGCCGCGGCTGCCATGTCCTACTCTGGCATCAATGCAACTCGCAACACCATGTTCACAAATATCAAAAAAGTTTTACCAGGCGAAACCATGGTCTACAGCATTGAACACAAAAAGTTCATATCACGAAACAGAACAATTATCACTCCTCAGTCTAACAACAGTTTGGATCTTGAAGAATTTAGATCACAAGCACATGACACTGTGAAAATGTCCACACTAGGTATTAGAAAATTTGGTGTGTTCCTGTCTGGTGGATTAGACTCCACGTTGGTTGCTCATGAGTTAAAAAATATACTAGGTGAACTTGATTCGTTTACAAACGAAATGAATCCCAATGTGATCATAGGAGAAAATTTTAACGATGATGCCAACTGTGCCCAACAGTTTGCACAAGACATTGGACTCAATCATCATCGTGTGGAAGTCACTCCGCACACAGTAGAACAGTATTGGGCAGATGCCATGCACACCATGGAACAGCCTGTGTACAACATGAGCATGCCCATGTATTATTACACCAACAAATTTTTGAGTGAACAAGGTGTAGTAGTAACTATGGCAGGTGACATGGGAGATGAACTGCTAGGCGGGTATCCCAAGTATTGGAAACTGAGAAAAGACATGCCTACATCATTCCGAGACATGATAAGGAAGTGGATGCACAGGATCAAAAGACCAATTCAACTGTCAACAAAAATTAGTATGAATGATGTGCATGATGAATTGTGTAATACCATTCCTGAAATGTTGTGGAACGAACAAGATCCAATCAATTCATACATGGCTGTAGACTGTGTCACTCAAGTGCCAGACGAATTCTTTTCACGCAATGATCAGTTTGGCATGCGTTTTTCTATGGAAGGTAGATTTCCATTAGCAACCAAACAATTTATGAGATACTGTTTGGACATACATTCTGATTATAAGATAGGCAAAGATAAGTCAGATACAAAACTACCTACTAAGTTGGCCTACAAAAATATTTTGCCTGACTACATCATCAATAAAGAAAAAACAGGATGGACTGTGCCGTTGATATATTGGATCAGTGCTCACAAAAATCTAGAACAACTGGCCATGCAGTACATGAAAGGTGATGACTGTTTGAAAAATGTTGTGTCAATGAAAAATTGGGACAACAAAAAGACAAGAGTTGTGTCATGGATGATGCGCTCTTGGGCTAAAGATTATCGTATGCAGTTGTAGGCATAACCAGATGCCATTTCTTCCAGTGTAAACTGTTGATGAGCAAGATGCCACAGCCAAGGTTCTCTATCAGGATAGGTTAAATTTTCGATGTCTTCAATTTTATTTGCTACAGGATATGCCGCACATTCTGGACCACATATCACTGGTATACCCATTGTGATTGCCTTGACAGCAACCATTGAATTGAATGTAACCACACACCAAGCATTGTTTAAATCTTCTTCTAATGGTTTTTGATCTTTGTTTTTATCAAATCCTGTGAGTTGTGTGATACCATTTACAGTGTTTACTTGTGGATTCATTGGCTTGTCTCTCACCACAATTTCACGGTCTGTTTGCTGTTTTAAGGTCTTTACAGTGGTGTCTAACCATTGCTGTGCATCAAAGAACCATTCAATTGCGCCTGTGGGAGGACATACTACAATTTGTGCTCCAGTTGTTTTGTAAGGTACAATATCTTGTTTAAAATATTTTTCATATCTGTGTGGAGTTTGTTCGGTGATTTGAGAATTGACTTGAGAATTTTTGGTAATTCTATACCATGGATTTGCACCATCATGTCCTGCTTTAAAATATGCATGATCACAAAAAAAGTAGTCCCAACCGTTTGTTATAGATCTTTTCATCATATCGCCAGCACCCCTTAATATACCAAAATAAAAATATTCATCTTCAAACATTTCATGATCGTTTGTGATAGGCTCGATTATTTCACAGCCAGTTGCTTGTGACCAAGCCTGAGGAATTTTTTCAGTAAAAGGTCTTTTGGTTTTAACTGCTTTCATTTGGAACCATTAAGTAATCATGATTTTGTATTTTATCTACTCCTACACACGAGTAGTCCCAACTTTTTAGTAACTCTACTGCATCTAGATTTCCTCTATTTTGTTCGACTAATAAAACTGGCCTAAATTTATTAATTGTATTTTCTGAACCTAACAATACTTTATATTCATACCCTTCTACATCAATTTTTATAAATCCAATGTCAGAATATTCAAAAGAATCTAACGTTCGAATTGGAACTTGTATTGGCCCCCAATCTTTTATTCTACCCACTCTTTGATTTGATGTAGATGTTGTTCCGTTTTTTTCTCCTAAACCACATACTGTGTATGTAAATTTGGACATGTCTTTAACATTATGAGAAAAAGAATTCTTTTTGTTTCTAAAATCAAAACAATAGACATGAGAAAAATCATTTTCTAATTCTCTAGCAAACCCTCCTTCTCTGCAGCCAACATCAACTGCATTAGCAAAAACTTTTATGTGTTCTTTACACCAAGCATAAACTGTTTTCCATGTGTTAACTTTTGGATTAGAATCATCTAAAATCATGCAAACACGTCTCCATACATCTCCTCAAACATTGTTTTAAACAACCCTTTTTCAATTTCTTGTTGTGTGTATTGATGCCAACTTAAAGTTGACAACCATTCTTCTCTTTGATCTGAATAACAAGGTTGTCCAAAATTATCTATAGTTTGTGATACTGGTCTAGACGGACACCTCGGATGACAATACACCGGAATTCCTTCTATGATGGCATCAACAGAAACCATTGAACAGGATGTTACCACGCAGTGTGCATTTTTAAGATCTTCGGCAAGAGGTACATCTGCATATGCAGGTCCACTTTTGCCATTTTTTCTTGGCTTGTGCCTTACTTTGATAGGCATGTCTGTTTGTTTTTGTAACCATGATATTGTTTTTTGTTCCCAATCTCTTTGACCTATATATGAGTTTACTGTGACTGAAGAAGGAGCAACCAAAATGTAATCACCTTGTGACTTTCGCCATGGTTTAAGTTCAATGTGTTTTATTCTGTCATGTGGTAAATCTTTTTTTATTTCGGTAACATGTATATCTCCAAAACAAATTCTCCAAAAATATTCACCTTCAGGATTCACTGCCTGCTTTAGTGGATTCCATCTTCCCCAGTAAGGCATATCACAAAACAGCCATGGTTTTTTATTGTTATCGAGATCAACTGCTCTTTGATAATTTCCAACAGCTAATCCCCACATAGTAGGAATGCCTTGTGCATCGTGATATTGTTGCAAAGGCTTCAAGGTGTACCATGCTTTTGAATCTTGACCGTGATGATTATTAATCACGTTGAGTTTCATTTTATCTTGTTCCAGTAATCGTTGTTGTGCTGGATATAGATGTCTGTGCGTTTGGAGTGTCCATCTTTTTTGCGTTTGCCTTTGAGGTGATCCATGTATTCTCCTAATGGCGAATTGATGAACACATGAACTCCAGGGCGATGTGGATGGCCTTCTGAAATGTTGTGGGACAGCAATCCTTGTTCTGCATATTTTTTCCTTATTGTGTCAAAAGCAATGCAGTCATGATATTCATCTAATTCAAAAATGGAATCTGTGCGATACATGTCTTGCCAGTCTTCCATGAATCGTTGATTGTAGGGAGAACGAGTGTCATAGATCACAAATCCGCATTCAGGATAAATTTTTTGTCTGCCCAAATATGCACAGTAGTTGTCTTGTGGCAGTAGGCTCTCAATGAACCCTTCTGGAATTGCAGAGTGGGTAACAACGTCTGCATCCAACCAGACAATCAAGTCCGAGGTTGCATTGAGAGCTGCATGTGATACACAGTATGATTTATGAGCAAACTTCACAGCATCCCACAAATATGAACGTTTGGTATTTGGATCAGCTCCAATTTTCAATCCATGGGCGTGTGGATTTGATCGGTGTCTTTGTTTGAACTCAGTCAATTTGGGACACGATTGATTAAGGTCGATCCATTTTATCCTGTTCGAAAGATTTTTGTTGTAATTGTCAGGAAGCCATTCGTAGTAAACTTTTAATTCAATTGATTGAGGCCAATGTTTGTCAAAGGTCTCAATCATGCGTTTGCCATATTGTCCGTATCCAGACTGTGACATTGTGGTTATAACCGTTATTGTTGTTGACATGATGACAACTATTTAAATAGCATGAAATGAAAGTCGAAATATTCCGAAACACAGTCAAACGCAGAGGCACTGGTGCGTCATTCGAAATGATGAAAGCATGGAACGATGGTATTCGTGCTGTTGGAGACGAACCCATATGGATTGAAGGGCAAGGTGATCCAGAACGATGGATGGGAGATCCCAAAGAAAAAGTTGGAGTGCATTTTGGTTATGGTCCTGACAATGCAGGAGATTTTTTGAAGGGTAATCGCAGAAAAATAAGACAGCACCACGAAAAACACGGCGGAGTGACCATTGTATTCGATGGAGGATTGTGGACATCGTTTGGCAATAGATCTACCGATTGGAACACACATTATTTTAGATGTGCTTTATGGTCGCCAATGCGTAATGGAAATTTTTTAAATGACAATTCGCCTGCAGATAGATGGCAACACATCAAAAAAACTTTTAACATTGCAGTCAAGCCATGGAAAAAAGAAGGCAAATACATCATGCTGGCAACTCAACCCAAAGACAATTGGTCAATGGCTCAGAAAGATCCTTATGAATGGGTGGACCAAGCGGTTGAACAACTCAAAGATGTCACAGACAAAACTTTATTATTGCGTCCACATCCTAACCATGCAGACAAGTGTGCAGAAGATATTCGCAAACGCCATCCCCAAATCAAAATTGCAGACATGACCAGAGGCGGAGGCATGTTCAAAGACTATCGTTGGACATTCCTTGAAGAACTTGATGCATCAGATGTTCACTGTGTGATCACACACAACTCCACAGCGGCAGTTGATGCAGCCACATATGGTGTGCCTGTGTTTATGACTTCTGACTTGTGTTTGGCATGGGAAGTTGGATCTTCAAATCTCAAGAATGTTGAGACACCTCATCGACCTGATAGAACTCAATGGTTGAACAATCTTGCATATGCCAACTGGACACTGGAAGAAGTTCGCAATGGCACTGTATGGCGAAGATTTAGGCCACACGTTGAGCAAATGATATGAAAGTAATTCTACCAGCAGCCGGAAAAGGTTCAAGATTAAATTTGCCTTATCCCAAAGAAATCTTACGCCTCAACAACGACGATGCTTTAATAGATTACAGTTTCAATTTTTTCTGTGATTACGGTCGCAAAGATGTCGAATTCATTGTGGTTATTAACGAACACAAAACAGACATAATAGAATACTTGGCCAAATATAAAGATAGGTTTAACATCTCATTCACATATCAAAACCCAAATGAACATGAATACACAGGTGCAATCAAGAGTGCAAAACATTTATTTGGAGAACACAACATAGTGCTTTTACCAGATACAATTATGAGACTTCAACCTAACCAAAATTTATATGATCTAGTAGAATCATCTTTGACTGAAACAGGATTTACTTTTTTATACAAAAAAGAAAATGACGAAAAAATTCTTAAAACAAAAGGATGCATCTACGTAGACGAAAATTCGATTGTGGAAAAATATGAAGACAAGCCAGAAACTAACATCAATCAATACAATGGTTTTTGGTGTAGTTTTGCATTTAGAAAAAGAGCATTTGATTCTTGCATTGCATACATGGAAAAATCTACACTCAAACATAAAATTGATTACAACGAAATAAAACAAACTCCAATTTATAAATCTAAGGCTATTGAAGTACAAGATTATATAGATTTAGGAACGTGGGAAGAAATTCGCAGGTTATTACAAAATGAAAATCATAACAGATTGTGATGGTGTGTTGCTCGACTGGGCTTTTGCATTTGATGTGTGGATGGCCGAACAGGGTTATCAAAAACTACCTGGCGCTAATCAACATTTTTACCAAACCGAAAGATATGCCATATCAGAACAAGATGCTTTAAATTTTGTAAAAAGATTTAACGAATCTGGTTCAGTAGGATATATTCCAGCGTACAAAGATGCTGTAGAATATGTTACAAAATTTGCAGATCAAGGTTATAGATTTGAAGTTATTAGTAGTTTGCACATGGACAAGTATGCTCAAAAATTAAGAATAGAAAATTTAAAACATTTGTTCGGAGACGTGTTTGATTACATAGATTGCAGTTTAGATTTTACCAAAGGTAAAAAAAATATTCTCTCTGAAAGATATCTTAACACCGGATACATCTGGTTAGAAGATTCAGTTTCTCATGCAGAGGCCGGAGACGAGATAGGCTTGACAACTTATATTTTTGATCATCCCTATAATCAGCACTACAAAGGAAGAAGAGTAAAAAATTGGAAGGAGTTATATGACACCACACTTAGAAGCACAGCAGGGTGATTACGCAGACACAGTGTTAATGCCTGGAGACCCATTACGAGCAAAATGGATTGCCGACACCTATTTGGATGATGTCAAACAAGTAAACAGTGTGAGAAATTGTTTAGGTTACACAGGCACATACAACGATAAAAAAATTTCAGTACAAGCAGGTGGCATGGGGCAACCATCTAATGCAATCTACATCACAGAACTATTTGAAGTTTACAATGTGCAAACAATCATTAGAGTAGGCAGTTGTGGCGCAATAGCAGATTTTTTAAACATAGGTGACATTGTTGCAGCCACCACAGCAAGTACAGACAGTGGAATGGCAAAAAATTTAATTCCCGGATTTCAATTTTCGCCAACTGTCAGCTTCGACCTATTGCAAAAATTTGGTAAAATTTGTCCGGATTGCCATGTGGGTGGGATTACATCTAATGATTATTTTTATCAACCTGATGAAGATTGGTGGAAACAACATCAAAAATTTAATATTTTAGCAGTCGAAATGGAAACTTATATGCTGTATGCTTTAGCAAACAAATATAAAAAACAGGCGTTAAGTGTAAACACAGTGAGTGATCATTTAAATGGCACACAAACAAACATGACTTCAACGCAAAGACAGACTAGTTTTAATAAAATGATAGAAAGTGTATTAGAAATATGAAAATTTGTATTTGTATTCCTAGTAGAGGACGTCCTGAATTTTTAGAAAGGCTTGTAAAAACAGCATTTAGCACCAGTGCTGATCCTAAAAATGTTGTAATAAAATATTACCTAAATGACGACGATGAACATCTTGATAGATACAAAAAAATTTTACCAAAACTGCAAAAAAGGTATAATGTTGAATATGACATTGGCCCGGATCAAAACACAGTACTGAGTTGGAATAAAATTGCTGAATCTGTAGATGCTGATTATTTTATGCTGGCTGGAGACGAAATACAGTTTTGCACGCAGGACTGGGATCAAAAAATATTTGATACTAAAAAACAGTTTCCTGATGGTGTATATTGTATTTCAACCAATGACGGGAGAGCCAGTCGAGTGTCTCTTAAAATGTGTGTACAACCAATTGTTACCAAAGAGTGGGCCCAAGCACTAGGATTTCATTGGTCTCCAATGTTTTGGCATTGGCAGGTTGATATGTATACAGGCCAACTTGCAAAGTCAATCAATAGATTTATTTTTTTAGACGATGTTGTAATCGAAATGAAAAAAATAAAAGATACCACAGGATTAAGAAATCGTAAAAAAGGTGTGTTCATACGAGATGAATATGTTTTAGATAAATTGCAAAAAATTTATTTTGAGTTTGACAAACAAAGATTATTAGGAGCATGTAGATGAAAGCATTTATAATCTATCTCCGAGAAGTTCAATCAACTGTAGATTCTGCACTAGAGTGTAAACGCACAGCCAGAGAGCACGGATTAGATGCATGGATGTTAGAAGGGTTCACTCCATCACGTGCAGACAAATTTATTGCAGACCAAAATTTGAAACCTTATCTACCAGGCCCGAAGTTATACAATATAAAATGGCAGAAAGGTGGCGTTAGAGGTTGTATGATTTCACACTACCATGCATGGAAAAAATGCATTGAATTAGATGAAAAAATTGTTGTGTTGGAACATGATTCAAGAGTGATAAGTGAAACCTACACAGAAGATTTTGATGATGTATTACACCTTGATGGATACAGATGGGAAGCAGATCCCTACCAAGACCAAGTGCCGTTTGTTGAAGATTTTGTAAATGTTCGCAAAGGTGAAAATCAACTCAAAGGCACATATGGATATGTCATAAAACCACATGCGGCCAAACGTCTTATACAAGGCGCCCACGAAGATGGCATCACAGCATCAGACATGTTTGTAAAAGACAAGTATGTTCGTATTCAGGTGGTAAAACCAAGAGCTGTTGTTGTTAGCAGTCAAGACAGTTTGACTGGTGATCGATCATTCTATATATAAGTGCATGCACATCACAATTACAGGAAGCCATGGCTTTATTGGCTCTCATCTCACAAAACATTTAGAATCTCAAGGACACACATTGGAATGCTGGGACTTGAAAATACAAAAAAACATTTCAGACTTTTCTGTATCGCACACCGATCTAATAATCCATCTTGCCGCACTGGCAGGCATAAGAGAATCAATCGAACAACCCGACACATACTGGCAGACCAATGTGGAGTATACCAAACATGTGTTTGATGTTGCAGAACAGAACAATGTCAGAGTGATATATGCGTCATCATCTGCCTGCAAGAGATGGCACGGCAACCCATATGCCATTTCGAAATATGTCAATGAATTCACAGCACCAACAAATTCAGTTGGTCTTAGATTTTCAACTGTGTGGGGTGAAGGAGCACGAGGCGACATGTTGGTGCCACAAATTATCAATCGCACACTCAAGTATGCAACCACTCACCAAAGGGATCTAATCCATGTGTCCGATATTGTATCAGCCATACAGTGCATCATGGATCACCCCAACGAGCAGGGAATTTTCGAAGTTGGCACGGGTAGAACTGTTGCTGTAGATCAATTGGTCGCATTCAATGGTCTTGATGTGCCAATCACACAAGGTTTTGACTATGAAGCACAAGAAAATTTACTGCCATCGCATAGATTGAGAGCACTTGGTTGGGAACCCAAACGGTTTATAATGGATGAAAAATTATAGTGTTTAATTTTTTATCACAATACAAAAATCAAATCAACGCAAAAAAAATATTAGACATAGGTGCTAACAACGGACAATTTTGCAAAGGAATAAAAAAAATATTTCCTGATGCTCATGTTACATCGATAGAAGCAGGTGCAAAATATAAAAAAAATTTGCAAGAGTGTGCCGACGAAGTCCATATTGCAGTGTTGGGCAATGAAAGAAAAATTGTTGACATGTATTTGATAGAAACCAAACCAGGCAAACCGTCATATTCAAAAGGTTCAAATCTTTTTGGTAATGGCAAACACAAAGATCAAAGGCACATGCAATTGCTGTCAGATGTTGTTGAAAACAACAAGTTTGATTTTATAAAACAAGATGTACAAGGAGCAGAAATTATGATAATGAAGGGTGCACCAGAAATTTTTTCCACTGCTGACTTTGTTTTGAATGAAGTAAACTTGCACACAAGCACAAGAGGGGAGCCCGATATCGACACCATGCACAAATTTATGACTACACTAGGATTCAATTTTAATTATGTAATTACAGATTATCAAGAAAAAAATAATCAACAGACAGATGTGCTGTACTGTAAAAAAGCCATATTCTAGCAAACCGACACCTACACAGTGATATAATAATAGTATGAAAAAGATTGCATTCGTAACTGGTATGACTGGTCAAGACGGTCCATATTTGGCCAAACACTTATTAGATAATGACTACAAAGTTTATGGACT
>Ga0099850_1001206_pt1 | contig 12016 bp, 15 predicted proteins | sample CB_VirMetaG_5_FD_79182 | JGI IMG/M metagenome (GOLD analysis project Ga0099850, IMG submission 79182) | Freshwater to marine saline gradient viral communities from Chesapeake Bay - CB_1508_1D Viral MetaG | ecosystem: Environmental > Aquatic > Marine > Coastal | place: USA: Chesapeake Bay...
AACGGATGCTGTGAAGACTGACATCAAGGATGAAGTTGAAGAGTATGTTCACGATCTTACTAGATTCATGCTTTTCCAAGGTGTCAAAGTAAATCAGCTTAAACCGATGATAGCTGATCCTCGTCCGCATATGTCGATTCAGATTGAAATGATTTCTGCAATTACGAGAATCCCGAAAAGAATTCTTATGGGATCCGAGAGGGGTGAACTTTCCAGTGCCCAAGATGAGAGAGCCTTTACAAAGCACGTAGTACACCGTAGATTGCAATTTTGTTCCCCGACCATACTCAGACCCCTTATCCAGCGTTTGATTGATGTAGGGGTGCTTCCTATGCCTCGTAAGGGCGTGTTTGAAATTGAATGGAAACAGGATGAGTCGCTTGACCCTGTTGAGGCTTCTGAAATTCTTGAAGCAAAAAGCAAAGCCCTTTCAATTTTTACAAAAGTTTCACCGTCAGCGATTATGACGACCAAAAGGTTCTTGCAGGAAATTTTTGGATTCAGTCCTGAAAAAGCACAGGAAGTTGTGGATGAAGTGATTCAAGAATACGGTGATATTGACGAACAGAACAGCAGAAAATCAGTTATGCCGCCGGACGACGATAGAGGTGGCCTAAGACCAGACGATGATGGTACAAGGGACAGTATTTGATGAAAATTGAATGTCCACATTGCCATGAGGTTTTCAGTGTTGATTCCGATGAGATGCGGAATTTCAGCAATCGAACGGAGCGTCATTTTGTGACTAACCCGGATACTGAGAAACCAAAAGAACGGAAAACTGATGAGTAAGTACATTCGGTGTGAGCGATTTGAGAGCGGGGACGAACTTAAACTTGTAGTTATTTCCGACATGCATGTAGGATCGAAAGCATTCCACGAGGATGCTTTTCTGGAATGCAGACAACGAATTATTGATGAGGACATGTATGTAGCTTTCGCTGGGGATGCTCTTGAGGGAAAGAAAATTGATTCCCCTCACTTTAATCCGGACAGTCTACGTCCAAGACAGTTGGACATAGGTAAACAGCTTGAATATTTCTGTGACCTGTGGAAGCCAATTGCTGACCGCACAGTGCTTTTTATGCCGGGAAACCATGATCAGTACCTTTCACCCAATTTTGACATCCCACGCGCTTTATCGAAGGAATTAGGGATACTGGATACTTTGGGCGGGTATCAGTCATGGCTTAATATTGCAGGATTAACACTTCATTTTTGGCATGGCAAACCTGCGCTACCAAGAGGCGCAAAAGATCCCGTACAACGTGAAGCAAATCAAAAAGCATGGTTGAAAAATCGTTTGGAAAAATTAGCCGGTTCAGCACATGCACAATACATGGGACATACACATGCGTGTTTAATTCTTCCACCGATTGAACAATATGCTCTTTTAGATATTGGTGAAAATTGCCGTGGAAGATTTTTTACTGAGCAGGTTCGTGATATTAACGGGGCTGTGTGGGTACCGCCGGATGCTCGTTGGTATGTAAATACGGGCACATTTAGACGTACTGGCGGGTTTGGTTTTGAGGATTATGCAGAAATAGCCGGGTACAGCCCACTGCCTATTGCAACAACTATCACGGAAATAGGTGATAGCAAGGTACAAAACATTTCCAAGGTGATTTTTTGATAGAAATACATAAAAAACGAATAGATTTCAAAACCAAATTGGCTTCGTCACGATACCAACAAAGTCTTTGTACACGTTGTGGTGAAGAATTGGATAGAAATGGGTTTAGTAGATGTTCTACGTGTGCTGATTATGATAAAAAAATACGTAGCATGAGAAAAAAGAAGCGTCTTTGTACTAAATGCGGAAGTCGTGAACCTAGGAAAGGTCTTTTAGTTTGTGACCGTTGTATTAAATCAGCGAATTCAATAACTAGAGAAAAACGTCAAAGAGGAATTTGTGCATGTGGTTCCCTTATAAATGACAATACATCACGTTGTCCAACATGTTTACAAAAAACAATAGAGAAACAATCTTTGGGAAGATCTTTATGAATATTTGCTTTTTCAAAAAATGGTGTATATTAACACAAAAGTCACCATAATTTTTGGAGTATGAGATGCCAAAACAAGTTCAGAACAATGTAAGAGTTGCGATTCGGAATGAACTTAATATTCAAGCCAAGTCCAAGACAAGGGATGGTGTTGAATATCTGGTTGTTCCTGTTGTTATGATTCTTGAAGGTGTTCATAATGGTTCTCTTGGGCCGATGTTTTATTCAGCAAATGTATTGTCCAAGGATACTTTGCAATGGAATGGTCGCCCATTGACATTGACACATCCGAATACATCAGCTAATGATCCTGATGTTGAAGAAGATTATCGTCTTGGTAGACTTTATAATACGAAGTTTGATTATGATACAAATGCCCTCAAGGCTGATGCTTGGTTTGAAAAACGACTTGTTGATGCTAAATACAATAAATTGGCAGAAAATCTAACTGCTGGTGATTTGGTTGAAGTAAGTACGGGTATGTTTGTAGACCTTGAATGGGAAGAGGGCTCATGGAAAACAGAAGACTATGAAGGCCGCGTGGTCAATATAACAGCAGACCATCTAGCAATTCTCCCGGAGGATATTGGCGCTTGTTCAATCAAGGATGGCGCAGGACTGTGCAGGAATGAAGAACAAACAGATATTTCCAGTTGGGAAAGTTCTGATAAAATACAAAACAAAGAAAATACCAAACATAAACAAGGAGGTGCTACCGTGGATCGCACTGAACAGGTACAATCTCTTATTGATGCTGGTGTCATTAACGAAGATGCCAAGGATCAGTTTGAGGAAATGGATGAAGCAGTGTTCAACGTTTTTGTTGAACTGCACCAAACGGCTTTGGATGCCGATGAACGTGCCCAGAAGGCAGAAACTGAACTTTCTGAACTGGCACTGAAACCGGAACCCAAGAAAGAAGAAAAGAAAGAAGTGGGAAACAAGGAAGACACTGAAGTAGCTTCTTTGGATGCTCTTCTTGAAAATGCTTCCGGCGATCTTCGCAACACTATCGAAAATGCGTTGGAAACGTACCGTGCCCAGCGTCAGACAATGGTAGATGCGATTGTTGCTAATGAAGCGAACACTTTCACGGCTGATGAACTCAGCGAAATGTCACCGAAGGTGCTGAACGGTCTTTATAAGATGTCTCTGAAGAAAGAGACTGTCGAAGAAGGTTCTGACGTTGATTTCAGCGGTCGTGTATCAGTCGTATTGAAGTCCGGTGAGGTTGAGCCGCTGGGTCTTCCTTCTTACGAAAAAGAATCCAAGTAACTAATATAGGAGGTTCAAAATGGCTCGTCCTCGTACAATTTGTGCAAGAATCTTTGAAAAGATTCAAGATGAAGCACTTGCTTCTGGGGCAATAACCCCCGGTATGGTGCTTGAAATGACCAATGCTTCGGCTGATACAGTCAAGGCACACGCTACGGCAGGCGGAAACGTTGCGCCGTTGCTGGTTGCAATTGAAAACGAACTCAAGGGTGATGGTACTGATACGAACTACGCAAGTGGTGATCGTGTTCAGTATGTAATCCCCCGTGCTGGTGATCATGTTTATCTTCGGGTTAAGGATGGTCAGAATGTAGCTAAAGCAAATCTGCTTGAAAGTGACGGAGCTGGTGCAGTGCAGGTTCATACTGCGGATACTGAATCTCTCGGCGCTGACAGTGCAGGAAACCTCACCACCATTTATTCCAATCAGATCGTTGCTATGGCTCTTGAAGCCTGCGACATGTCCACCAGTTCTGCTGGTGATGACGATGGTTGGGTATTGGCACTGGTTGTTTAAGAAAGGAGAATGACAATGCCTACGCAAAAAGACACTCCTACCATTGAAGTTGTGAACGGTGCCAATGCGGTTTCCGGTCGTGTGCAGACTTTGATGGCTAATGATTTCGATGTACGTGCTCTCCGCCCGTATATTGATAACAAGAGCAAGCGCATGTTTATTGACAACAGCGGCGGCGGGGTAACACCTGTCGGGAACGCAGTTCTTCGTAAGGATGAATGGCGTTATCTGGACGAAGAGGTTGTCAACATTTACCGTACCCGTCTTCGCGGTGTAGCTGACCTTATCAATGCGGGACTTTCCATGAGTCTTCCGAATGCGATGGGGATTACCAGTTATGAGTACGAAGATGCTTCGGACATGACCGGTGCTGAAATGAATATGGACGGAATCACCCGTGGTGATGACGACCGTATTGAATACCAGCTCCGCCGTCTGCCTATTCCGATCATCCACAAGGGTTTCCATTTCAACGCTCGTGTGCTTGCCGCTCGTCGTCGTAATGGTATTCCGTTGTCAACTGAACATGCCGCTGTTGCCGCCGCAAAGGTTGCAGAATACCAAGAAAACATCCTTTTCAACGGTACTTCCAACTTTGCTTTTGATAGCGGAACTATTTACGGTTACACGGATCATCCGAATCGTAATACGGGCTCTTTGACAGCCAAGTGGGATCACGCAATTTCCGATTCAAGCGGTGCCGCTGGTGGTGAAGTCATCATCAATGATGTACGTGCTATGAAGACGGCTTTGATTGCTGATCGTCGTTATGGCCCGTATGTGCTGTATGTGCCCACCAACTACGAAACCGTCTTGGATGACGATTATCGTGCCGCTGGTGATGACCGTACAGTGCGTCAGCGCATTCTTCAGTTGGATGGTATTGCTGATGTCCGCGTCAGTGATTATCTGTCTGATGACAACGTTCTGTTGGTTCAGATGTCCCGCGACACAGTTCGCTGGGTTAATGGCTTTGGTGCCACACCTGTCCAGTGGGATGAACAAGGTGGAATGCTTACCCGCTTCCGCGTAATGGCTATCGGTCTTCCTCTGATTCTGAAGGATCAGACTGGACGTTCCGGTATTGCTCATTACACAGGCTGATAAAAGTCTGTTTCGTGGCCCCCTTAGCAATAAGGGGGCCTAGTTTTCCTAACCACAGGAGAGTATACACATGAAAAAGTTTACGTTTGAATTAGTACAGGGAGCACATACCATAAACGGGAAGCGGTATGTAACAGGGGAAACATTCTCTTGCGCTTACGATATTCGTGGCCGTTTTAAGGACGGTGATAATCGTTTTAAGTTGGTATCAAAAGAGGATGTTCCGATATGCCACGTAGAGAATCAAACAGAGAAAAACGAATCCGAGAAAGTCGAGAGCGTTCCTGTAGAAGAAGAGAAAAGTTCGACGAAATCTTCAACAACCAAGAAGACCGAAACGACATCGAAAAGTTCTACAAGAGGCAGACCAAAGGGATCCCGCAACAAATCAACGTCAGAGTAATCAGACATCCATCCGTACCAAAAGTAGGGACGGAATTGATAGATCATAATGGGTGTTGGAAACCGGATAACGCTTGGGAAAATAGAAATATTTTCATTATCGGTGGCGGATACAGTTTACACGATTTTGATTTCAACGGTTTAGAAGGGCAGTGCGTGATTGCCTGTAATGATGGTTACAAATTGGGAGCAGGAATAGCTCCTCTTTGTATCTTCGGAGATCTTATGTGGTTCGTTTATCATTGGGATGATGGTTTTCTCTCCTATTACAAAGGTCAAATTATCACACCCCATCCAGAAGTGCCAAAGTATGCGAAAGAAAGAGAAGCAGAACTTCTTTACCTTCATAGGGTGATCAAAAATGTTGCTAGGGCACCAGATTGTGGATGGTATAATAATACGGGACTGTCAGCATTAAATTTAGCAGGGAGCCTTGGTGCTAAAACAGCAGTTCTGCTTGGTTTTGATATGCATTTAAGCAGTTATGGTGCAAACCTTCCAACAGCAAACTGGTATGGTCAAGCAAAATTGAAAGATAAAGTGACTACCAAGAACAGAGACAGGTTCAATAGTTTGATGAGGAAGCATAAAAATTCATGGACACGAATGGATAAGGAAATGAAAAAAGTATTTCCTAAAATGGAAGTAATTAACGCTTACATGGATTCCGGACTGGATATGTTTCCAAAGATGGATAGAGAAGAGGCCGTAGAAAGGTTTAGGGATGCTTAAAACGTACACAATAAAGGTCATAAATCATTATCTTGTACATAACGGGGAATATATGTTTCCTGGGGATGTATTCACATCAACATTGAATTTGGCGGACAAATATGACTTTGTTGAACATGCAACACAGGAAGAATTGGAAAGATACTTAGAAACTCAAGTAAATATTTCCCGTATCGGTTATGGTATGCCGAAAAAGTGGGATGAAATAAAATACCCAACAGTAGACGTACCAAAACCATACTTGAAAATATTTGATGATGATAGTGTCGGGTGGAACTTTTCTAATTGTTGGAAAGGGAAGACGGTTTTCATTATTGGTGGTGGATACAGTTTATATGATTTTGATTTTAATAAGTTGGAAGGGCACCATGTAATTGCGTGTAATGATGGATATAAATTGGGGGCAGGGATAGCTCCAGTTTGTATTTTCGGTGACTTTTTTTGGTATAAATTACATGCAGAACGCGATGTTTTGGATATGTATAAAGGTATGGTTACTACACCTGCTGAGAATTTTGTTGAGAACCGTTCTTTGTGTATGGATGCATTCACCCATAAATTTGTTCACTATTTAGCGTATTCGGGAAAAGTTGAACAGGGGGGTTCGTGTGTATGGCCCCGTAACGTAGGCATAAGCGCCATCCATCTAGCATGTATCCTTGGGGCTACAAGGGTTATTTTGTTAGGTTTTGATGGTAGTATTGTGAAAGGTAACATGTCAGAGCACATGAACTGGTATGATACTATAAAAAGACTTGACAGATTAGAATACTTTTCAACCGATATTGATGAACACATGAAAGATTTATGGACGGCGGAAGAAAAAAGCCGTGTTGTGAAAGATCTGTTAAGTGTGTATAGTGATGTAGAGATTATCAACGCAAATATTGATTCCGAACTTGAATATTTTCCAAAGATGGAGAGAGAAGAAGCGTTATGTCAATTCATGCGGTAATGGATTTGGTTACTTATTGTAAAAAAGGTGATGAGTTCAAGTTATCCTCTTTTTTGCAAAGACTGAAAAAGTTTCATTCAGATATTGAATTTAATGTCATTGTTATAGCCGAATCTATCTCTAATATCAATTGGGAGGCACCGGAATCGGTAAAGTATTACGGGCTGACTACAGGATTACCGAATGAGTGGTCTTTTCTTGAAGTTTTCCGTGTTGTCGGGCCAGCTATATTTATTGATATGTCTACAGATATTGAAATGTTAAAAGGACTTTCCGATTTCATCCATTTGGTAAAAGAAGACCCAGATCAACACCTTTTTATGAAAAAGTGTAAAGAAGGTCTTTCTGCGGATATTATGGGATGGAATTGTAATATGAATTATCTGATTTATGAATGGGATGGTTCATGGGGAGGGTCAGTAACCGATTACATTATAGCAGACCATACTAATTACAGGGATTGTATGTGTGCCTTTAATGACTCACAGGACAATTCACCGATTGGAGTTGTTATATGAGTTTGGATAATCATTTCATAATTTGTGGTTTCGGTAGAAGTGGAAGCACCATGTTTCATCATATGTTGTCCACTACTGTGCATGATGTTAAATTTTATCAAAAAGAAATACCTGCTATGAAAGTAGCAGACCACCCAAATCCTAAATTGACAAAACGTCCAAGGGATTGTTTTCTTAGGGATAAAATAGAAAAGGTATGCAGGAACCCCGTATTCATTTACATGGTAAGAGATCCACGGGATGTTCTTTGCAGTATTCATTCACATAGTGAAGGAAATTATAAATTTGATTGGGATAAGGGATTAGGAACAGCAAGAAATAGAAAAGATCCTTTGTCTGGGCATTTAACCGGAAGAATAACAGAAGGTGTTTTGGATTATTGTAGGGAAATATCAAAGTGGCCAGAATCTTCATGGATAAGGTATGAAGACCTTTTACTAAATCCACGAAAAGTTCAGCTTATTTGTGCAGAAAGATATGGTTTTACTATGACGGGTCTTTTTCAAGACTTTTATTTGAGACACATGCCTCAAACATATATCCATCCATTGAATGGTGTACGTCCTATTGATACCAATAATATAGGTAAATGGAGACAACATAAAGATAGGATTGCAGATCAGTTCGGGAAGTGTCCCGAATTGTTTGATTGGGTAAAATTTTATGGGTATGAAAATGATAATAAATGGTTTGAGGAGATTGTATAATGACTGAAATTATGAAAAAATTAGCGGATCAGTTATTAGAAGGAGGTATACCACTAAAGGCAAAAGAAGATGCTGAAGCATTTCCTGTATACCCAACCCATTCTGTGTATAAAGCTGTTCAAAGAATCCATGAACGAACACAGGAACCTTTTGCTTATCTTGAATTTGGTACTTGGCTGGGGGACAGTGCTTTAGTAGCCGCTACAGCCAGTGATCGTTGTACGGTAATATGTGTTGATACATGGCTTGGTTCCGCTGAACATTGGATACATTTTCCTGGGTTTTGGGGAAGGAAGGCACTAAATTTGATTCATGGAATGCCAACTTTGTACGAAAGATTCAGAGACAATGTTCAACAGTTTAAGGAAGCGGATAAGATACTCCCATTGAGAATGAGTGTACAAACATCTGCACATATTTTTACATGTCATCTGTTCGACCGTGTACCAATTAAGGTAATTCTTGTAGATGCCGCCCATGATAAAGAAAGCGTTATCCACGATCTTCGATGTGCTGAAGCTATATTGAAACGTAGGGGAGGCGGATTGATTATAGGACATGACTGGCCTTGGGATTCTGTGAAGGAAGCAGTAAAGGAAGTCTTTGGTACAGATACTCCAGAGTTAGATGAAGGAGAGATTTACTTTATGCACGAGGTGGTGGTATGAATATAGACATTGTTCTAATCACATGGCCAAATCACCCAAAAAGGATTGAATACTTTAAGAGGTGTGTGAAAGCCCTTAAAAGTAATCTCCGCGCTTCTAAGCATGATCTTATCTATAAATGTGTAGCAGAGGAACAAGTAGATCCTACATGTACTTGGTGTGGTGATCAATTGGTAAATATTTGCAAGAAGGAAGGAATCATTCTCAGATGGCATCCAGCACCAGCAGGATTAGGTAGGAATATGAATTTTGCAATGGATACAGCAACGTCCCCTACATATTTTATGGTACAGGATGATTGGGAGATGATACATCCTTGTGATATTAGTCTTGGTGCAAGTTTCTTAGAAGCAAACCAAGATGTTTGTATGATTCGTTACTCATGGCCTTCAGATTGGCCAACATTCATCCCGATGGAGGATGGGTGGCGGAGAATTGATATAAATGGTAAATGGCCTTATGGGGACGATCCCTCATTAAAAAGACACGATTTTACAAAAAAATATGGAAGGTTCGTGGAAGATTGTCCTCATGGAGTTAGTGAAGGACGCATGTTGCACAACCTTGTAAGACGTAAAGCGGATATACGGGCAAATGATGTGTGTTGTTTCGGACACATGGGACTAATATCAGCTATACCGGATGCAGATGATCCACGTGGTTATCCACCAAGACGAACAGAATGGATGGAAGAACATGATAACAAATTCGCAGATTAAAGCGTTGCATGAATTAAGCAAGCAAGACAACTTTCAATTGAAAAAGTATGCGGAGTCACCGGAGACCACTTATGGTATCAAAAAAGAGATTGTTGATGATCTTTTTGAAGCCGGTTTAAGAGGTGATTCCGCTTTAGACGTAGGGTGTGGTATTCCTTACATGCTGTATTGTTTACGGGAATGTGGGGTTAGTGATGTTTTAGGAATAGATGGTTATCAAAGTGCAATTGTTTCAGCAGGGATTTTGGGTATACCAACGAAACTTATTCATGTAAAGCATGATATGCCTTGTATAGGTAAGTTTGATATTGTGTCTGCTTTCAGATGTAATTTTGAGCCTGATTTTAGTTCAAGTACTGTATCTATTGCGGAAAAGTACATCCCTTGGTTGTTGTCCAATGTAGCTGAAAATGGGACATTTGTAATTAGTCCCAACAGATGGACAAATGAAGTAAATATAAACAAATGGACAGATCCAGAGTTCATATCAAAGTACCGTAAAGTAGTTTCGGTTAAAACAGGATTTGGTGATGGTAGTGGTTGGAGCATGTTTCAATTAAAGTAGGATTTAATATGAGTAACCATTTTTTTACTGATGAATATTATGAGCAGGCCAAAGAACTCCACCAAAGACTTCCAAAGTATGGTGCCAACGGTCATAAATGGGTTCACGGCCTAAAAGCTATGATTAAAAGATATGGCGGAGACTCTATTCTTGATTATGGCTGTGGTAAAGGCACTCTGAAGGCCGCTTATGATGGAATTTGTGGTTCATTACCATTTTACAGATATGAGCCTTGTATAGAGCCTATTGTGGACGAGAGACAGCCTTGTGACATTGTGATGTGTACACATGTCCTTGAACATATAGAACCACACCTTTTGGATGACGTGATACATGATATTGCAAGATTGACAAAAAAAGCATGTTTTATTTCTGTTTCATATTCGTATGACAGCCATAAAAAGTTATCAGATGGACGTGACAGTAATCTTGTTGTCCTTAAACCGGAAGAATGGCATAATAGACTTACTTCGATTACAGATATGAAGTCTATTATGGTTGAGAGGCGTGTTTTCAGAACGGGTGTGATAGATCCCATTGATGTTTATTTTGATGTTGATTTTGATGTGATATTGGAAGCATGACAAACAAATTTTTACAACCATTCATAGTTAGCGGAGTTCCAAGAAGTGGAACAAGCATGGTAACTGGGTTAATCCATAAACACGGAGCATGGTGTGGTACTTGCAGGGAAGCAGATGAGTTCAATCCCAAAGGTTATTTTGAAAATACTAAAATAAGAGATCTTATCACAAGTAATGATAAGATTTTTGTTAGTGAATTTCCCAATATGGTATATGATACTATAAAAGAGGATGGCTATGATGACACATTTTGGGTTTATAAAGAGAATCTAAACCGTATACATGTATGGTATTTATCTGGATTCAGGCCAATTGTTATTTTTGTACGTAGGGATTTTTTACACTCTGTTGATTCATATACTAAACACATCAGAGCAAATAGTATGTCTGATGAAGATGTTTTTGAGAAATTAAAAAACAAAAAGAGGTGGATGGATTCTTATTTGAAATCATCTTCTGAAATTGTTGTAGATTATAAAGATTTGATAGATGGAAGATATGATGCTTTAGCAAAAGCATTACAAAAAGGTGGTCTTGAATTGAATAAATCAATATGCGACCAATTCATAGATAAGGGATTGAATCATCATGTATAGAAAACTCACAGTGGTAACATGGAAGTATCAAAATAAAGGACTGCACAGACCACGTAGAATGATTCCTACAGCCACACATGTTAATATGTGGGCGGATATGATTGACAGACACCTAACCGTTCCACACGATTTTGTGTGTATTACAGATGATTCCGAAGGCATAGATGAACGAATTCGTTGCATTGATATAAATGAAATTGATGATGGCACTCTCCTTTATGGGGATTGTTGGATTAGGTTGAAACTTTTTGATCCTAAATTTGCAAAAAAGATAGGTCGTCGTATCCTTGAATTGGATATTGATTGTGTTGTGATGAAAAACATTGACCATCTTTTGGATTATGAAGAACCATTTTTGTTGGTAGATAGATTAGAAGCAGGATTGTCCGAGACCGCCAAAACACCATATTTGGGAGGAATATGGCTTATGGAGGCTGGTGTTCATCCTGAAATATGGAGGGAATTTGATAAAACACGAAACCAGCTTAGATGGGATTGGGATGGTAAGTATGATCACAGGAATAATTTAACAAGAGATCATTCATGGCGTGTAGTACATACTAAATCTATTGAACTTGATCATATACCAGGAAGTGATCAAGCGTGGATTTCTACATGTCTTCATGGTAAAAAACCGGCTACAATGTCAGATACTTGTGTAGAGA
>Ga0099850_1001207_pt1 | contig 12013 bp, 15 predicted proteins | sample CB_VirMetaG_5_FD_79182 | JGI IMG/M metagenome (GOLD analysis project Ga0099850, IMG submission 79182) | Freshwater to marine saline gradient viral communities from Chesapeake Bay - CB_1508_1D Viral MetaG | ecosystem: Environmental > Aquatic > Marine > Coastal | place: USA: Chesapeake Bay...
TAATATTCTTTGAGATCTTCTCTTGACTTTTTTATAATTATGAATTTATCATTCTGATTACTCTGATTGTGTTTAATAAATGTCTTTCTACAAAGTTCAGATTGAACTACAGCAGATGAATAGTTTGGATCCACATGACAAAGATAAATCATAACTGATCAATGAGTGTATACAGATAATCATCTGCCATTTCTAGATTAATACATCTTTGATAATTTTCATATATGGAATCCAACTTTGATTCATAAAACTCCCATGTAAGAGATTTTAGATCAATATCCTTTGAAAGCATCACAATGCCATTCATATCAAATATTTCACCAATATCTGATGTTCCCCAATAAATGGGAATTGTTCCTGTCATAAAGCAATCAGTTAACTTTTCAGTATAGTAGGTTGAATAGTTATCATTCTCTATGACAAAGGAAAACATATAATCAAGGAGTGCTGGAGACTTATCCCATCTATCTATTCCTTCCACTCTTGGCGAATCTCTAACCCCACCATATAAATCAATATTGTCCTTAAATATATCTGCTATTCTATGTCTCAGTTGGTGTCCATATGCATATGCTTTTGGGGATGCTATGAGGGAGCATAGTTTTTTCTTTTGTATAATGATGTCCGCAGATTTGGGTTTGATCCATGGAAGATTACTGCCAGCATATGCAAATTGAATCTTTGGGTGAATTGAAAGGTGTTCTTTCTCTGATGTAAATACAACATCATAATGATCACATACCTTTTCAAGATTATTAACCCAGGTATCTCTAGGAACCTTTAAAGCATGAAAAACTGCTCTAGATTCACACACCCAAGCAATCTTTTTCTCTCCTGGTTTCTTCTCATATGAAAGTCCAGGCATAATGGCATCATCAATAAAGACCTTTACTGGTCTATCTTCCATGGTCCATTTGAATTTTTTTGGTTTTAAATCAGAACAAGATGAATGCTCCACATTAAATGGAGATCCTAACGCTTGAAATTCTTCCATAATATAAACCTTTCATATCACTTTCCTATATGGTATTTAGGTATCAATTGCCACTTATCTTTCTCTTTATAAGGAATTATTTTCAATCTAGCAAGAGAAAGTTGAGGAGATGCATAATCATCATCATCAATTGCATTAATCAATCCCCATTCAACTAAAAGTTTGACTATGGTGTTTCTTCTAGCAATATCGTCTTCGGAGATATCACTCTCCAGACCATCTAGGATAAACATCTCTTTGAAATGCATTATTGCATATCTACCTCTTTTGTGTAGAATATGACAACTCTGGTACAGTTTATTTTCTCTTTTCGATGAAACTCCAAGACGAGTCAGGGTTTCTTTCACCTTTAGAAAATTTTCTTCTGAACTTAATTTTATTTCTACGCCCAATCCCTCAAAAATATCTTCTGCCATAATATACTCCATTTTGACAAAAAATATTTATATTTTTAACGCTTTTGACCCCCTTTATTTGCCATAGAACGCAGTTTGTCCATAGGAAGAAGGTCAATTACTTCTCTTGCCTTCTGGTCAGAGTAACCATAAATTTCTTTAATTATCTCAATATCTGCATTCTCTTCTGGTTTGATCCACTTAGAGAATCTTTTTCTTTTTATGATTCCATTTAGATAATAGTCATATTGAATCTTTTTATCCAAAAGTGGATATCTGTTCATCTGATTTGCATAAAAAATAGTATCTGGAAAATAAGAAAGACACTTATTAATAACAAATGGAAGATAATCCTTCTCCTCCAGTTCACCAGATTCCATCAGATTTTTCTTGGATACATTAATTGAATTGAGTATTTCACTTAACATTTTATTTAAATGAGCAGGTCATCATAAGTTGGACCAGACATGCCATCAGGTTAATCTCTTGGTCAGCAACGAACGCACTTCGGTACTGAGACTCTGCTAGTACCATTATTGCCTCTGGAATGCTCTGGTTGTCTAGATAGTCTCCAAGGGCATCGTAGACCTTCCTAAAGAGATCTTGAGGTGCGCTCTCTGCGTTCAGAGCGACCCATCTGCGAACTGTTGCAAAGTCTTTATTTGCCATAGCAGTCATGAGATTCTTGATCTCTATCTCTGCAATTGTGGAAAGAATACCAACATCAATAATTCCAGACACAGAATACCTTTGAAGTTCATTCAAAATTCTCCTCATGTCTGGAAAATACTTCATGATCAATTGACCAAGAACCTTCTTATCGTGCTTAATTCCTTCCTGATCCAGAATAAAGCAGCATCGCTCCATCATTTTAGAAGCGATAGCAGGTTTTTCTCCACTCGGAAGTACAAAATCAATACAAGTACAGCGGGAGTGAATGGGCTCAATGATTTTGGACTTATAATTACAAGTAATAATAAATCTGCAATTATTTGAGAATTCTTCAATAGCACCTCGTAGAGCAGGTTGAATACTATTGGCATTGGAATAATCAAACTCATCTAGAATCACCACCTTTTTAGATTCACTTGTAAGAGAAACTGTACTGGCAAATTGACGAATCTTTGTTCTCAATGTGTCAATATTTCCATCCTCGGAGCAATTGATGATAATCCAATCGCATCCCATCTGGTTACAGAGTGCTTTTGCAACAGTCGTCTTTCCAACACCAGCAGAACCAGAGAAAAGTAAATTTTGTGGTTCCCCTTTAGCAACCATGTCGCTGAATGTTGCTTTCAGCGACATGGGGAGAACACACTCCTCTATGGTCTGTGGACGATATTTTTCAACCCACAAGAAGTTTTCAGATTTCATCTTAAGATCCATACTTCGAAGTGTTCGCTTCCATGGCAAACCAATACTTGAGTTTGATGTTTTGATTTACAAACTCAGCAACAATATTCTTTGCAAAATTAATCACATAATCACCAGGTAGAATTTTAATATTCTCTATCTTAAAATTGAACTGGAAATCAACATCAGATTCATAGTTGTCATCAATTACAACTTTGTAACTATTGCTTGTAGGATCTGAAAGATCAAGAACTTTAGCAATAAACGTATTGTCTTCTGATGTAAACGATAGATCTGGGAGTTGCATGACAGATGCTGCTTTTAGCAGTTCAGAAAATTGCTTCTCTGTCATCTTGGCACTAACATTCACCTTTGGCATTACAACATCTTTTGTTGGTACAGAAAGTAGTTTTGGTTCAGAGTAGTAATATGTTACCACCGAACTTCCGCCATTTCTGATCTTCATGCTCTTTTCACCAAACTCAAAATTGGGAGAAGAAAAAAGACTTACAACACCAAGAAATTTGTTTAGATCCCAAATTCCAAATTCAACATCAAAATTTTCCTCAACTGTTGCAACTGCCATTCCAGTCTTTGAGGGAGTTATTGTTTTGATTACATTTCCTGGACTTACCAGGAGATTTGAATTTAAAGTTGAAAAATTCTTAAAAATTGATAATGTATTTTTTGATAAAGTCACAGATTTCATTTTATATTCTCATTCAAAATCATCGTCTTCGTAATCTTCAGAAAATCCTCTATTAATATATTCTCTGAGGTTTTGTTTTAATCTATTTTTATTTGAAGTATTTTCCTTCTTTTCAACAGACTTAAGTTTAAATTCTTTTCTCTTCTTATTCTTTTCTTTGTCTCTATCGTAATCTTTATGCATTTGTACTCCTACAGTATATCATAACATATTTTACAATTCAACCCATATTAAATTATTTTCCTGATCTATACATGTATATAATACAGAAACGTCACCACGATACCATCTATCTCCAGCAATTGGACTAGTTGGTGGCGTGTCTTGAATGTAAAATCCACCACCTGCTACTCCTAACTTCTGCCATGTTGTCTCGGACAACGCTCCTCCAGGAACAACCGTAGATGTGGTATTTTTAACCGCAACATACTGCGTTCCCTTGTGGTCTACTACATCGCCAATACGATATAAATATGGATTTCCATTTACATCATATTGCTTGTATTTTCCTCTAAAGTTGAGATTGTCGGAATTCAACATATCAATTATTTATCATTTTACTAAAATTGTTTTTCTTTTCAAAAGAAACAATATTTGAAAATTTATCAACCAACTGATCTGATTTGTGACTGATTACATATACATTCGTCTTATCTGAAACAAGTTTGATTAGTTTCATTAGTTCATCCATTCCAACCGTATCCAAAGACGAATCAAATACTTCATCCAAGATAAGCAAATTGCAACTTATGCTATTTTTCATTCTTGCTATCTCTCTCCATGCTAACAGGAGAGCAAGATCAATTCTCATCTTTTCGCCTTCACTGAAATTCATGTATGAAAAATCATCTCTGTGACGAGATTTAATCTTTTCATTGAATTCTTCATCAAGTTCAAACTGAACAAAGAAATCCATGGAAGAAAGAAATTTGTTTATGAATTTGTTCATATATGGCAAATAATGCTTTATGATCTTTGTCTTAACACCACTGTCTTTTAGTAATTCAGAAGCAAGTTCATAATACATCAAGTCTTCGGACTGTGATTGCTTTTCCTCAACAAGAACATTCATTTCCGAGTTGAGAATAATCAATTTTTTCTTTTCCTCAGATAGATCATTCTTGATAATAGAATTTGTTTTTGTCTTATTTATTCGTTCTATTTCATTCTTAAGAGAATTGATCTGACTCTCCAATGTTCTTGCATAAGAAAGATTATTAGTAAGAACATCAAGGTTCTTTTCAAACAATTCAATACTTTTATTATTCTGAGAAACTAAATTATCTATTTCTTTTAAATTATCATTCAGATTTGATATATCAAAATTATTTGTCAGAATTTTCTGTTTTTTAATTGACTCTTCTATTGACTGACTACAAGTTGGACATTTTGAATTTTGTTTGAAGAAGTTTATTTCCTCTTGTTTTTGTTTTATCTTTTCGCCACACGAAATCAAAAGAGAATTTGCATCTTTATTTTTCAATTGATATTCTTTGATATAATTCTTTATATTTGAAATATCCGATATCAAATCATCAACGATTATTCTCTTAGAATGCATTTCATGTGTACATTTAATGATCTTCTGATTGAGTTCATCTATTCTTTTATTTTTCTCATCATCATCTTCGTTGTTCTTTTTCTCAAGAGTAGTCACATAGTTCTCTTGCACACTTATTTTATTCTTATGAATCTCAATCTTTGTATTTAACTCGCGAATAGATTCTTTCAGAATTAGAAGTTTTCCCTTCAAGACAACATTCATCGTACTGAATATATTAATGTCAAGAATATTTTCAATAACATTTCTACGATCAGATGCACTCAATTGCATGAAAGGAACAAAAGATGAACTACCGAGAATTACAACTTGAGTGAATGTTTTATAATTCATCTTAAGAATTTGAGTCTCAAGTAATTCCTGATAATCAAGACTCTTTGCGTCCTGGTTAATTAGATCATCATTCTTGTAAATTTCAAATAACCGAGGATTGATTCCTCTTTTGATTAAAAATTTATCTGATCCTTTTGTGAATTCAACTTCCACGATACAATTTTTTTGATTGATTGAATTTGCCATTTGAGGAATATTAATTTTTCTAAATGGTTTTCCAAACAAAGCAAAAGTTATTGAATCAAGAAATGCAAATGATTTACCACTACCATTATTACCACATATGAGTGTAGTATTGCTTCCATTCAATTGTATTTCTGTAAATGTATTACCAAATGATCCAAAATTTTTAAATCTTACTTTTTCAAATTTAATCATTTAACAGGTTCCTCTGGGACAATCATTGATCTGAACTGAACTTGATCAGATGTGTTATTGTTTTCCTGAGATTTTTTATTTGCCTTTGCAGCACACGAAGCACATTTACCATCTGACGACGAAGAAGAATATTGCATCATCTTAGCAGGAAATCCTTCTGGAATGTCAAAGCGAGGAAAAACATTTGGTATATTCTTGAATCTATCGTGAATATTCTTTCCATAATACCAAGTTATTTCTTCATCCTTTTTGATATTTGTAATTGCTATTACTTTAAGGCGTTTAAATGGTTTTTCAATCTGGATATATGCATTGGGAGTATTGGAGTGATTATACAATAATACATTTCCAGTTGGAATAAATAGAGTCTTTCCATTTTTCTTGCAGATATCACAGTCACATTCCCACAACATTGCATAACGATTCAACACCCAATCTTTGGAAGTTTCTGTAGTTGAATCCAGAAGTATTATTTTACTTTCCTCTATGGTATCACCAGCAACAAAGTCTTTCGCTGCAAATACACCATGTTCGTGTATTGTGGATTTTTTAACATAGCAAAGAGGTGGAGTGTACATTTCAATGTGTGAAAATCCACGCTTTCCATTATCTAGATTTACCATAAGTCCAGCATATGTACTATGCGACTTCAAAATTGGTATACCATTTGAATTGGTTTCAATCTCTGCACCTGTGTTTGGAGACAGTTTAAAATCAATTTCATTCTTATTATCAATATCAATTTCATTCATATTTACACCTTCAGACTTTCCATATATAGATCCTTCACTATATTTTTTAGTTTAGTTTTATCAAAATCTCTTGATATTGCATCTATTTCTCTATTGATGATACTAATGGTATCCTCTCCTTCACTGAAGTCAACATTGCTGTCGGAGAAATTTGAAGCAATTTCATCCACTATTGATATGTCCTGAACACCCTTATCATAAAGAGCATCAATGAATTTATCAAATATATTCTGTTTTGTCTTATGCCTAACAAAAATGCGAATGAAACTTCCGCGAAGATCGCTCTTAGATATAAAATTTGCAATTTGCTTCACCTGATCATCGCTTGAATCATCGTATGTGAATGTATGAAAAATATTATTTTTATTTTCAATGAAATCTAGATTCATTGTTTCTGTATCAAGAACATGAAATCCTTTCTTTGAATTTACATCACCAAAATTCATTTGATATTGACTTCCAAGGTAGAAGATATTTCCAGAACTTTGCTTCAAATGAAAATGACCAGATAGGACCATTTCAAATTTATTGAAATCGGAAACGCTAAGACCATGAGTGTGTTTTACTCCACTCATAACTTGAAACCCAGATATTTCAAAATGTCCACACATGACTCTGCATGATGAATTTCTTATATAGTCAACAGAGGAATCGTGATTTTCTTTTGTTATCCAGGGAATAAGAGAAATACAAAGATTATCAAATTCAATATCCATTGGATTATCAACTAATATAAAAGTCTCATTTCCATGAAATAATTCTTGAATTGAATTTATGTTATTTGTATTCCTATAATAAGTATCATGATTGCCCAGAACCACATACATTTTGATTCCTAGCGTTTCAAATACTTCTATAAATCTTTTTCTGACAGAAGAAAGCGTGCTGAAATTAACATACTTTCTTCTGTCAAAAAAATCGCCAAGGTGAATGACGGTATCAATTTTATTTTCTTTGATATAAGGTATGAATTTATTTTCTAAAAATGAAAGAATGTGATCCAAGAAAAATGGAGAATCATTTCGTACACCGAAATGAGTATCATTCAAAAATGCTATTTTCACTTCTTTTTCCTTTTTTTTCTTTTCTTCTTTTCTGGTTCCATTTTCTTAAGGTCGGTTTCCGACAATGAAAAATGTTTAGTAAGAAAATCAGAGTATGATGCTATGTCTGGTTGTGATTTCAACCATTCTACTATTTTACCATCAAAATCATTCATTTCAAGACACTTATATTTAACATATGCTTGTTTCTTTTCTTTTTCTATTCTTCGTAGAAATGCATAGTAAATTATCTGTGTAAAATAAGAAAATGGATTTGACGATTTATCTGGATCAAAGTTGTGTGCATATAGAAGACAATTTTCAACACCATCCCCAACCATATCCTCTCTAAATGGATAATTTATAAAGTTTGGTCTGTGAGATAAATGCTCTGCAATCTTTAAAAAGCACTCTGCTATATAGTCAGTAATTGGAGGTCTACCCTCTTCACCACTTTCCTCGTAAATCTTAACTTTCTTCTTCCACTCACTCATTGATTTACAAAATTTTTCATTATCAATATAATGCTTTGCTGTTTTTGCTTCGTCTTCAATTTCTTTTTGTTTTTTGTCTTTCATAACGAATAGTATATCAGATCACAAGAAACTTGCAATAGGTAATAGGTTTATATACTTTTTTTTGTTTTCCGCTTGACATGCTCTTGACAAGAATCGCAATGTATGTGTATAATCTTTGTGTGGGATTGAGAAGAAATAGGTCTTGAGTAGCTAAATTAATAACAGTTACTTATAGTCGTCTGATTTTGGATCTGGATTCCAGTCTGAAAGTTTATTCCCGAAGTCCTCGCGGTGCTTTTCATCGCCAGTGAATCTATTTTTCTTTTTGACTTCATCAATCATTTTCAATAGATCACCTGGATTTAGTATACCAGAAGTAATAAGATTCATTATTGCTTCTGCTGGTATCATCATATTGACATATATACCGTGTCTATCCATTTCACTTGAATTCATTTCTGGAGAAGGCATTGATTTCTTTCTCTTATTAGATTTTTTGGGTAACTTTAGGTTTTCTTTGTTCCAAGAATAATCATTTTGATTTGCTGGCATATCATTCATTATTGCTTGGATAAAATCTTCTAATATATTTTCTTGACTAGGAAAGACATCTTGTGGTGAAATATTCATTTCATCATCTGATGATACTATTTTTTCTTCTATAAATTTATCACTCTCTAGTTGTAGATTATATAATTTTTTTGTGTCTTCCTTTGGTTCATATTCTAAAATAATATGATTCTTTGGAATGGATGCTGTTTTATCTTCTGAATTATGCAACCAATCTCTTAAAAGAGTCATATCATATGAACCCATCTTATCTGCCATTGTGGTTGTTTTAAAAATAAATGGATTGATTATCTTTATTTTTGTTTTTGTTACTTCTAAGACTTGACAAATTAATTCTTCACCGCTTCGTAGTTTTAAGATTTTAAGATTCATTTAAACTCCTAGATTAATTTTAATTTTGTCAAACTGAAAGCACTCATTAGTATATATCTGATTTCGTTCATCAGCATGACGAAGCGCGTGATTCCTGTATGACTTCCAACTGAGATCATCTATTATATCATATACTGTCACTTTTGTCTTGGTGTCAGATTTTCTCAATCCTCTTCCAATTGATTGCAAAACACGAATAACTGATTTTGATGGCGATGCAAATACAATCGCATGAATATTTTTAATGTTGATGCCAGTGCTACATGTGCCATAGGATGCTACAAGAACGCTATTTTCACTAGAATCAACGATTTTTCTTATTTGCTCTCTTTCATCAACATCCGTCTTGCCGTAGATGAGATAGCAGTTTTTCTTTTTCTCTTTTGAGATACTTTGAAATAATGGAACTCCGTGCTTATCAACATAATTAAACAGCACAAGAACATTCCCGTTAATACTGTTTGCAAGATTAGTAATAAATTTATTTCGTTTATCGTTAGTCACAATCCATTCTATTTCTTCTTGATATTTTGCTCTCTTGATTTGATTTTTATCTGGATCTGAATAACCAAGTGATACACATTGTATTTTTAATTGAGCAAGAACTTCTCTGTCGATTAGTTCTTTTGTTGATGTGACTTGATGTACTGCTCCAAATAATCCTTCAAGTATCAGTCTATGAACCTGCGTACCATCAAGAGTTCCTGTCGTCCCGATTCTGTAATCACACTTTTTTAGTTTATTCATTATTTTTATCAAAGACTTTGCTTTAAATAAATGTGATTCATCGCCTATTATTGATTCAAATTCAGAGAAAAAAGAATCATCCTGATTGTATAGACTTTGCCATGTTGATATTACGATTCTACGATTCGTTATTTTTTCCATGCCACCATATATCAAATGAATATGTTTTTCAATTTCAGTTGAATTTGCATAGTCAATAAAATCAGATTTTAGTTGTGTTACAAGACCAGTTGTAGGGACTACGATTAATATTTTTTTAGTTGTTCTTTTGATTAATTCTAACAAAAGCATGTAAATAATTAAACTTTTTCCAGACCCCGTTGGAGATATCAGTAAACATCTTCTATTTTTCAGTGCGTGTATTACTGCTTCTTTTTGATAATCATGAGGAAATATCTGTGAGTTATTTGAATAGACTTTTGGAAAGACTACTTCCGAATTATCTGGAAGTAAGGTTGATTCATATTCTACCTTGTATGAACGTTCATTGGCAAATTTAAAAACATACGGAAGAAGACCTTTGTATATCTTTTGTGTCAATAGATTAAACAAACGTATCTTTCCATCCCATTTCTTTTTACGAAACGCTGGATTGTATTGAGAGTTTGGAACATTAAATGTAAAGAATAAACTCAATTCCTTTGCAATTGATTTTTCACAATCAATTTCAATATTAACTGAATCTATGTCCTTTATCTTAATCATGATCCTTGTGTAAATTTAATCCATTCAATGGTTGAACGAATATTCCATATTTTATTTGCTATTATTTTAACTACACTTTCAAGATATGCTACTTTTTCTTTTTGGACAAATAATCTGTTAGATAGAGTGATAACTTCGTTGTCACTTTCAATGAAACGATCAAGATCTTGTTTAAGAATTGCAAGATCAAATGGTTCCCATCCTCTTTTTTCCAAATCATCCTTTGACATCTTTCCAGAATAATATAACCATTTATCTCTTTTGAGTATTTTTAATTTTGATTCTATTTTCTCAAAGATTACTTTTTCATCTAGTAATATACACAGGTATTTATTATGTAACTGTGGAATTCTAAGAGATTCATCATCAAGATGATTTGCGTCAATAACAACATCAAGTTCTGCTTGTAGTTTAAGTTCTTCTAGTGTCATAATAAAAATTAAGGATTTGTTAGGACTTCTATTTCGTAGTGAGTGTATGAGAAGGTTGCTGTGCATATAACAGCATCAGTGTCTGTGAGTGCACTGTCAAAATCTATTCCAGATAAGAATGTTGGAAATATATTTTGATATTTGACTGCAACTATTGGTTTATACTTACTGTCTGTGACAAGCATGATACCAGTTGCAACTTTTTGTGATTCATGTATATGTTCTGTGCTTGTGTCATATGAAATACCAATTTGTTTTATCCAATTATAGATCTCTAACCAATTTGTGAGATTTTCATCTACTATGAAACCGACTTGAAGATCTTCATAGTTATAAGCAGTTCCTGGTCTTTTTAATACAATTCCACCTGGTTGTGATTGAATAGAGACTCCAAAACTCAATGATGGTATATTTGCTCTTTGACAAAAATATGTCATAGTTGGACAACGAGATAATCTAAATTGAAATTTATTATTTGTAAGAAAATTGGTGTTTACTGGTTGATTGGGATTGGTTCTATAAAATTCACCTGGAACCCAAACTCCAAGTTTGTTCATTATATCTTCAAATGTTTGATATTCTGATAATCCCATATCAGTATTTATAAAAGAAAACCCACAGGTTTCCCCGTGGGTTTCTAGACTAGAAAACTATACTATTCAGTTGCCAGTGTTACCGTGAAGGTTCTTAACAGCAAACAGACGGTAGTAAACATTGCTATTTGACTCTAGACCATCAGTGTCGGTGCTGATGACATCGCGACCCTTACCATATGGATTTGCGACAAGACCGTAACGAGTCTTGAAACCAATCTTTGGTTGGAAGGTATCTTGACCAACTGCACGAACCATTTGTAGAGGAACGTATGGGCAGTAGAACATACCAGCATCATAAGGAGAGGTTCCCTTATAACCAACGGTAACAAAGTTTGCATTGTTCTTAATAAATGGATCAATAAATACTCGGTACTTGCCGTTTAGTACGCCAGCAAAGACATTACCAGTATCATCAACATTCATTTGAACGTTAAGTGCTGGGGAAAGATTTAGGAATCCACCCATTGCAAGTGCTGATGCGACATCTGCGCTGCAAAGAATGAAGTTACCACGACCTCTACGAGTCTCTTTAGCAATTTGATTTGCTTCGCGCTCA
>Ga0099850_1001208_pt1 | contig 12011 bp, 5 predicted proteins | sample CB_VirMetaG_5_FD_79182 | JGI IMG/M metagenome (GOLD analysis project Ga0099850, IMG submission 79182) | Freshwater to marine saline gradient viral communities from Chesapeake Bay - CB_1508_1D Viral MetaG | ecosystem: Environmental > Aquatic > Marine > Coastal | place: USA: Chesapeake Bay...
CAAATCCCCCTCCACCCACTAGATAGAACTGTTCTCGCAAAAAAAGATTATAATAAAAAAATAAGAACAATTGTAAATCCAGTAGTAAAAGGTGTTGGGGCTTTTGGGGATATTTCTTACATTCCTGATGATTTTGGATATCAGGACTCCGCTTTTTCAGATGAAGAAAAAAAGTATATCGAAGAAAATGGAATTCCAACATTCCGATATAACACGCAAAATCCCAATGTATTAGATTTAAAATTTAAATTTGGTGGAGTGTATTTTTCAACACTCAAACTAGGTTATCAAAAAGAGATCAGCCGCCTATCATCAGGAATTGCTGAGGGCATCTTGCCAACAGGGATAGGATCTTTTCCAATACGAAGCAGAGGAGCCGCTATAGCTTACTTGAGAAACAAGGGATTCTCTATGGGTCTTGGGGATGATAATAAAAAAGCGATTCTAAAAGGACTGGCAAGCAGACTCTCCCCAGAATTAGCTGAGGAGTTAGAAGTTGACTCAGCGGAAGCAGGGGCAGACTCGTTTGCTGCAATCATTGAAGAATTAGAACAAAAAAACTTGCATGGATTAGTTCTAGTAGATCAAGAACTCCCAGGTAATCCAAATAGCATTTTAGCTGACCAAGCTGAGGACTTATATAGAAAAGCTCTTCAAATGAGTATAACTACTCTCCCAACTTTTCATATATCAAAAACATCGTCAATAAATACTCCCTGCATTGTGTTTGCCCAGGATCAGCCTATATCTCAAGTTATCAGAGAAAAAAGAACTCTAATGAATAGGTTCTTTAGTGGCTTATACAAAATAATGGGATTCAAACATAGTATAACTAGCAGCGCAGTTACATCTGAGTTCAGTTTAGTAAAGAATGCTCCAAATTATAATCTAAAGCAAGACGATTAATATGAAAGACTCCAACGGAACAGTAATATCATTAGCCGAAGTACGCAACCGTGTAGACCCAGGCAGAAGCGGAGCTTTTAGAGCTAAAGTAGACTCTGAGGGTAATACAGAGCAGACCGTATATTATGTCAGCCCCTACGCCTCAAACGGAGTAGGAGCCTTTGTAGCAGTTCCCGAAGTAGGAACTGAAGTTCTAGTCTGTAAACCCGCAGGATCTTCAAGCTGGTACTATATCGGAGCAACCTTCGCTCCAGAGTCAAAAGATGCTGAATCTACTGGAGCAGGTTCTGGAAAAATAAAAGATACTACCCTGATGCCGTTTGATAGGGTGGATCCCGAGATGTATAAAGCTCGCGGAACTCCAATGCGATACTTATTTAGGAGTCCAGAGGGTGCTGGAATTTTAATGTCCGATGAGTATAATCCAGATTTTATAAATAAAAAAACTGAAATAACTTCTACAGGAGCAAAAAAAATTACACTACATGATGCGCCTACTATAGATTCTATCACAATAGATAGTGGTAATGGTAGTCGAATAACTTTGACAGATGATCCTCAGACGCAGGGTTTACCTGCTAGATCAGTTGAGGTTTTTTCTGTAGGACCACAAAAATATATAAATAAGGAATCTCAAACAGATATTCTAGTTGCAGAAGGTGGTAGGGAGTTACAAGTTCTCAATAATGCAAATGGAGTTGCTTGGGGGGAAAGTGCTAATGCAGGAAATGTTAATGTTCAAAGCAAATGGAAAGATGTCAATGTCTTTACTCAAGCAGAACAAGGCAGAATTTTTATTGAGTGCTTAAATGAAAACGGAAGTAATCAACAAATTGTAATTGAAACAAATGGCACTGGTGGGGGAATCATAGTTAAAACAAAAGGTACAATTAGCATTTCCGCTGACGAGGATATCAATATGAAGGCTGGAGGTGATCTAAATATTGAGTGTAGCAAGCTAAGTATCTCAACAGAGTCTAGTGTAGAAATTGACTCTGGATCATCGGTAAATATTGATGGCACAGAAGTTTATTTGGCTAGTGATAAAGCAAATCCAAATCCTGCACAAATTGCTGACCAGCAAAGTACATATGGTAATATAGGAGTAACCACATACTAAAATGGCTTCTTTTGATTTAGAAACCTTTCTAAAGGTACAGGGACAGACTGGAACAGGAGCAATACAGGCTCTAGGCATGTCATTCGGTATGCCTAGCTGTATGCTCAATTTAGCTAATAACGCTATGAACCTCTTACCTAGTTCAGTATTGTCTGACATCTCTTCACAGATAAAAGCTGGAAAAGCTAAGGCTAATGAAGTAAGCAAAGAAGTGTTCAAAAAAATGATGCTCAATACTGGCATCATAGAGTTTGATACAGAGACTGGCACATTTAAGTTTGGATCTGATACAGCTTGGATGGGAGTTGATAACAACGATTCTCAAACAAAGAATAACCTAGCTGGAGTTCTGGGAGCTTTTCAATATGCTGCTTCTTTTGGAGCTCAGATTTATCAAAACTATACTGATGTTGTTAATGAAATTAATGCAATAAAAAATTGCTTAGATAAGTTCAGCCAGCTACAAAAATTTCAATCAGGTAACTCTGCCGATCAAAAAGCTACCCTGCCTCAAGAAGAAATTGAAGAACTTTTTGATAGTATGTATGCAGGAGAAAAAGCCAAGCTAGAACAGGCAGGTAACTTTATTAAAGCTGCTGATAAACAAATTGCAGCGATCAACGATATTCTATCTGCTCGCGCCAAGGATCCATCTCTCGAACCTAAATTCTTGGACTCCGCAGAATTAGATCAGTTTCTATCGGGAACAAACTTTTCAAGAGTAGCTCAGGATGACCCAGGGATTGAGGATGAAGATGCAGTATTTAGATTGACATACGGCCCCCCAATTACTACGGACGGTTTGTATGTTCTTACAAATGATGGTTTGTATTACGATTCTTATTCTGGAGGATTAGATCCTGTATATCTCGCTATTTCTGGAATGGTGCCTGTAGGGGATGCTTGGAAGTATAACTATGATCCTAATTTAGGGGGTAAGGGTCAAGCTATTTCACTCAGAAATTTAGATAAGTTTACCGACAATATTTTTGATCCAGAAAAGATTGATGATAGTAAGGGACTTCAACTTTACTACGACGAAGACCACTTCCTCGCAGTATTAAAGCAACAGCGGGATAAGCATGTTTACGATTTATCTGCTGACCTACAAGGCTTCATTGATGAGTACGGTAGTGATTCTTCAATTGTAACTAATCAGCGAAATTTGATTATGTCAGAGATCGCTAACCACAATACAAAGATTAATAGGCGCAAGAAGCAGATTGAAGTTGCAGTAAAGGCTGGTCAAGTTTACGGAGACCTTAGTGGTCCCCAGTTCGCTCCAGGCAAGATTCCAATAAATGATTTCTCGTATCTACAAGAATATAACCTATCAGTAGATTTAGAGAAGCAAAAAGCTTTAGTCTTCCAGCACGCAGATGTTAATGGTATTGTTTTACCTGTCAATACCAAGTATGTAATACCTGCTCAAGAAAAAGCACCATCTCTAAGTTTTAATCAATTAAAAGTTCCTACGGTTGGAAAAGGTAGTATCCTTTACTCCCCATCTGGAGAAACCTCTGGAACTGTGTTATCGCTAACGGATCAGGTGGTAGCAGACGGCCTATTTGCAATTTATAATTTCTTAGATACTTCATTAGAATTACCATCTTCGACTAACTTCAATGTAACCAACTGTGCTACTGAAAATATGTATAACAATGCACAGTTAGTTGGACCATCTAAGCAAGCTCTATTCTTTTCAGGTCTAGCCATCCCCTATCTTGAAGGCATAGTAAAAAATAAAAGCACAGATCCAGCAGGAGCCTCTGGGCTAGGATCATACATTAAGCTTCCTGATACCAGCGAATTTAGAGATCTAACTTATTCGTCAACAGGTTTCACGGTAGAATGCTGGGTTCATGTTCCCAATATTACAGATGCTGAATTAGGCTGGGCAAGTGGTTCTGATATAGCTACGCCCTCCCCCTCTTCACTTACAAAAGTTCTGTTTGGATGTGAGAATGTGGGGCATAACCCTACGGCTTCCGCCATTGATCACACGGGAGCCTACAGAGATCTAGACTTGTTGAGAAATGAACGAGGGGGTGAGTTTGTCCGTGGACTTCTATGCGGGTTTACTAGAGATAGAAGAATTACTCAAGTCTCTTCATCCTATAGTAATGATAATGAGCTTAATAATCCAGCGTCCTCTTTGAGTTTCTTTATTGCTCCAACTCAGGCTAGGGACTTCTCATCAGCGTCGTTTATCAATAATGATGAGTGTCAGGATTATGAAACATTTTATAAAATGAAAGTGGACTTGTCAGCGACACAATTCGGAAATGTGTCTTCACAATTTGTTTTGTGCGACATAACCTGTGATCCTCAGAGAGACGAGATCAAGATGTATGCAGATGGGGTTCTAATAGCCACATCATCTATTAGCACGGTTTTTGGAGTAGATGTCAGGAAGCCTATTTCACTACCATCATTCAAAAAGAACAATAGTTTCCAATACTCTTCTACAACAGTTGATGGTCCAACAACTATCAAGCAAGGACCACTACTCAATAAGTTCTATACTCCCTGGGTAGTTGGAGGAGGCTACACCGATGGAATGTATCAGTACGGAAACTTCCTAGGAGGGGATCGAGGAGGAGTCACTAGTGGTCTTCGTGGTCACATAGGAAGTTTGAAGTTTTACTCTAGACCTCTAGATACAGGGGAAGTTAAGAAAAACTATGATGCCCAAAAGGGATTCTTCAAAAATATTAAGATCTGATGGCTGCTAATACCACAACTACTACATACGGTTATATCCAAGAAAGATATAATATTCAACCTGTAAAAGGTCAGAAAAAAGAAATATATGGATTGAACTATCCATTAGGTTCTACTCAGTATGGTGGTATTTTTTCTAAATCTTCTGGAATTAATATGATAAAAAACTCTGTTGAGCAATTGCTTCTTACAGAGCGTGGAGAACGAGTTATGCTTCCTAATTATGGATGCAACTTACGAAGATACCTATTCCAGCCACTAGATGAAACTACCTTTCAAGGAATTAGAAACGAAATTGAAACATCATTTAGAAATTACATTGTAGGAGCTAGAATACAAAAGCTGGCAGTCTTTCCTACTGGAGAAGCTGGTCCAGCAGGAGGAAACTCATTACAAGTAATTTTAACTCTAAAATTAGATAAATCTGATTTAGAAGTTTTTGATGTAGGAGTAACCATATCATGAATTTTTCTGGAACAATAGCATCGGACTTTATGAAGCTGGCAAACATTCCAGTTGCTAAAAGACCACAGTTTATTAATTTTGCGGCTACTGATTTTGTTACACTTAGACAATCACTTATTGACTACGCTAAGACAGTATATCCAAACGATTATAAGTATTTTGTAGAATCAGATTTAGGTTTGATGTTTATCGAACTTGCTGCTTACATGGGAGCAGTTATGTCCATGAAAGCTGATATGCTTGCTAATGAAAACTTTTTGGCTACAGCAAAACAAAGGGCTAGTGTCAAAAAGCTGATTGAGCTTATTGGTATTAGGATGCGAGGCCCCTTGTCAGCAGCCTGTGACGCAAAAATAACCTTTGATAATTCTGTTACAGGTAGTGTCGAAATGACAGTAAATCAAAGAGTAGTAAACATTACTTCTCCAGAGGATGGAGGAGCACTTACATATACCCTTTACAAGGTTGTAAATGGATTAGTAAATGTAGCAAATATCAGCGGCTCTATAAGACTAAATCAGGGCGAGGCCGACGATGCAGATAAAAAAGTTTTTACAAATTTAGTATTGCAAGAAGGTGCTTTAGTTAGTGAGACTGGTAGCTTTGCAGCAACTGAGGGAGTCAAAAGTATAAAACTAAATCAAGGCCCTGTGGTCGAGGGTAGCGTAGCAGTCTATGTTAGTAGCCCAACAACGGGACAGACTGGAGCATATAGAGAAGTTCCTAATCTGTATTTCGCTTCTGGAGTCTCTGATAAAATCTTTGAAGTTGTATACGATGATAATTATAATGCCACTGTGTTATTTGGAGACGGCTCTGTAGGCATATCGCCAGAGGATACGGCAAGTTTCCGAGTTGAGTACAGAGTTGGTGGTGGAACAAGGGGCAATATTCAAAAAGACCTGATAAATGCTTCGATTACAGCGGGCTCTCAAAAGGGAACAATTACTAATATTTCTAAAGGAACAGGAGGAGCAAATGCCGAAACAATTGAACATGCCAAAAAGTATGCTCCTCTAAACTTTAGACGCCAAGATCGCTTAGTAACCTTAGAGGATTACTCTGTTTTTGCAAATACTTTTATTAGTAACTTCGGAACCGTTGGAAAGGCTACGGCAGCTACAAGAAAAGCTTATGCATCTGCTAATGTTATTGATATTTATGTTCTAGAAAAAGCTTCGGATCTTCAACTACAAAGAGCAACCACAAACTTCAAAACTCAATTACTAGCAGGAATCAACGAAAAGCGTATGGCAACTGATGATATTGCTATTGTTGACGGCTTGATTAGAACTTTAGATCTAGATGTAACAATCAGGATCGACAAAGAAGATGAAGAAAATCAGGATCAAATTAAAGCTAAAGTTAGAGACAAAATTCTAACTTATATGAATGCTGACAATAGAGACTTCGGTGACGATCTAAATATTGCAGAACTAAATAGGCAAATATTTGAAGTCGATGAAGTGAGATACTCGACTGTTGATAGTTTAGATCAAGATATTACTATTGATTTTAATGAAATTATTCAACTGAATAATCTAACTATTTCTGTAATTTTACTTGACTGATGGGAGTTAATAAGTACACACCTAAATCTAGAAACTACTACAAAACTAATTTTGTAGAGTTAGTTGAACTAATTACACCAGAAATCTATAAACAAAAAGATTTAGAACTTAGTGGTACTGAACTCAATCCTATCTCTGATCTTGTAAATCGGCATGTAGCCCTAGCAGATAATATAGCAACTGTGCTTTCAATCTCTGGAGTTACAAACACTCAAACTAGCTCTCTAGGTAATATCAGTGGAATATCACAATATTTTGTAAAGCAAAATGAGCTTACAAAAATCAATCCGTACTTGTTTGAGTCTAAGATTCTTCTACCTCTAGGTACTAGCCTAGCTAACTTTGATACTAGCGCGGAATTTAATTCATATCTTTCTGGCACCCTACTCCCCCTATTGGTCCCAGCATCCCAAACCAAGCCAGGAGCCTTAGAAGACAATATAACTACTTTATCCGCCCTAACTTCAAATTCGGATGCTAGTTCTGTTCATAATTACTTAGTTGATACTCTAGGGTGGTTTTATTTCTTAAACACTTCTGCTGATGGAGGATTAGATTATTCTCCATCAAGCTATGTGTTATCCTCTCTAAACTCATTGTATATGGGAAAAACTCTTGGGACTCTTGATGGTGTCAGGGGTTTAACTGAGTATATTTGGAGGAATAACGAAACCTGTTCATTCGGATCTTATATCCCAACTAGTTATATCTCTGGTGTTGCCGATAGTATTACTGAACCCAGCGCGGGAGTTCTACCAACATATACTAGTGGTACACAAAAATTAGAAGCATTACAGACTCTTGTAGATATTGTTTACTCTCCTCTATATTTAGATCAGCGTGATTACACAGTACAACAAGCTTTCGACAGCTTTATAGACGCGGGAACTGATCTTAATGATCAGGTAACAAAAGGGCCTCATCGAAAGTTTACTAACATTCTAGGATACCACTTTGCAGATATTTCAGATCAGATAGAAAACATAGGACTCATATACGATATAGAAAATGTTCGTGATGAGCATGTACAATATATTGCAGATCTGATAGGTTTCAAGCTAAGAGGAAACTCTCCAGCGAAGTGGAGACACCAAATCAGATTAGCTTTAGATTTATATAAAAAATCGGGAACTCTACAAGCAATTCAGGCTGCAATAAATGCTTTGATTGTAGATTCAGTATTCGATTTATCAGGACAAGTTCAAGAGCTTTGGGAATCTTACATTCCAAACTTAATTTGGTATGCCTTAGGAACAGAATCTGCATTATTTCATAATTTAAATACATGGACACAGGAATTAGCTATACAGGGCGGTGTTTATCACTACAGCACTAGCAGCCTAGAAGAGAACCTAAAATTAGTAACCGATAGTATACTACTTGATTTATACAAAGCTTTTCCAGATAACTTCTTATTTCATGGAGAACCGCTTCCTGTTCCACAGCTATGGGAAGTAGACAACTTAGGTAATGAAGTAAAGCTCTATACTATTATTGGCGATCCTGCTATGAAGGGTTTCCATATTCACAAGATAACTGATGATGGATTCCAGGCTTTCAAACAAGACGCTAAACTATTTGGGGAAAGCAAAGCTTGGGATGCTGCTTTGGGTTTTGGACCTCTAGGTTCTGGTGTTTATATGGCTGGAGAAGCTCACCCAGAGTCTGGAGAACGCCCAACCTATCTAAAGTTTAAGGGTGACTTAGAATTCTTGTTCAATTACCGAGGTAAGATGAACTATCCTATGCCTCCCTTTGAAGAGGTAAAATACTATAGGGATTCTACGGTCACTAGGCCAATGGTAGATATGTTGGTCGAACGCCTGAAATGCTTCTTAGTTAGAGATACATTTGCCCAACAGGTTGGAGATTTCATTGTTAGCGGAGCAGTAACTGATGAAACAGATTTAGGAGCTTTGAATGAGTTCTTAATGTTCTTTAGTGCTACGCAAACTGCGCCTAACTTTGATGAGGTCATGCTGAGTATCTCAGACTATGAGAAAAATCTTATACCCCTATGGAATGGCAAGTCCTCCCACCTATTCATCAACTTCAAAGATACAGACTTTGATTTCTCAAAAACCACTCTAGAGGGAGATGGTAAGTATGCATTGTATGAGGCTGCGAGGGTAACAAGGGAGTTCGCTCCAGCCCACGCAATAACCAGGGTAAACCTCACTGCAAGCGCAGAAGAAGATTTCACAATGTCTAGCACTAGATTTGAATATCTAGGATTAGATCACGATGATACCAGAGCGGGATATACTTCAGCCTCTATTTTTGGAAATTTTGAATTTAGCGGCACGCAAATGTCCTTCGCTGCTGGAGGAGGAGATGGTGATCAGGGGTCCAATGATGGACGAGGGGGTCTTAATACTTTCAAGAGAAAAGATATTAATGATTTTACAGATGCTCTTCTATCAAGCACCACCACAATTTCTGATCTAGGATCAGTCGCTAGAAGAGCACTTCGCAGGCGTAACCTCAAGTACCTGCTGCCCCATGAGGGGTACTACGATAGGACGGGCTTCAACGGCCCTGTGAGCTACGATCCCTCCACTCTTGAGTATACACTCCCATCGTCTCTAGGCGAGCTTACGCTGGGTTATGTGGCGTCTGCGGGCAGGTTCCACCCTGTCGTGGATCCCGTCAACCCTTCTGGGGTATGGAACGAATGCGAGGGCTTAGAATCATCAAGAACATTCTCTGGAATTGATACAAGTACAACCTTCCCGTACAGAGGACTTTCAGCATTAGGATCTAATGCAAAAATGCCAGAAATAACTTCAGCTACTGCTAGGTATGTTGATCGCGGACAGTTACCAGAAATCTACAATACTATGCATGAGCTATTCCAAGCCAAGGCTTTGGATAATGGATTCCAAATTCTTTCTTCAACCTCTGCGTATGACGCTGATGCTTATTGGAAGAATAATGCTCTTAGCTTGGCAAATACGGCAATTGCAAGTGGCTATGTTCTAAACTCATTTGCTGACTATGAAAATTTCCAATTTGGAAAGGGCATTCACAAGCTGCATAGAGATTATTGCAAGTATTTTGCAAAACACCCACTTGGTTTGAACGAGATTGATAAGACTGGCGGAAACATATTTGCCCATGTTTTCGGACTAGGCTTATTCAACTGTGATTTCAAACTAGATGGATCTGCTGTAGGAGATTTAGTAGCATCAAGTGTTACTACTGCTAGTGCAATCAATGCTGCTAATGTTTGGAAAGAAGACGGAGACGGAACCTTTATCGCAAGTGATTCAGGAGATGGCGTAATCCCACTATCAGGTAGCTGGGTATCTGGAAATGTAAACAATGCAGAGTATAGAAATCCTGCTATCCTTAGTGGCATCGAGTTCTGCGATATATCAGGAGCGCCAGGAAGAAATCAGTTTACTATTTTTGATATTGATTCTAGCTATAGAGTTCCTGGGATGGAGAACTATCTTATTAAAAATCGAGTAATCAAATGTAAATCTTTAGGGGGTCTACCTAGACTACGGTTTGATTTATCCTCCTATGGGGATAGAAGAAACTATCTAATAAAAGATCATAGGTTTAATCTAAATATCAAATCTTTAGTTGCTGAGGAATATTCTCCAGTATTAGGAGGAGGGAAGCTTGGAGTTTGGATTCACACTCAACCAGTAAGTGGCCTTATTTGGACATGGACTCCAAACCAAAAATGGCAGCCCATAATGGAGGACAGACTTTCCATCCCAATAGTAACAAATACCTTAGCTCATATCTATGAATTTGTCACTAAAGATCCAGATCCTGATGAAAAAATCAACTGCTTAGGTAACATTAGTCAAGGCGAAAGTTATATTAATGATGTATCTCTTAATAATATTAAGAATTCTTATTTTGAAAACTTCTCTATAGATTTTGATACTAGAAACTTTACAGATATAAATGGCTCAGAGTATCTTGATATTATTCCCATAAGAAATACTGATTATGAAATAGTAGAACAAGTAAACAGGGATGATACTAATTATATTATTGAAATTTTCTTTGTTCCAAATACTAATATTAAGAAATACTGTTTGATTGATTCCATCGAGCTTCAAGATCTGACCTTACGGGATTACGCTGGGGTCGGAACTGGTCATGGAATAGAAAGCAGTGGTACACCTTTGCGACCTTTCGTAAAAGAAGATAAACTAGAACTATCAAAAGATCAAATTCGTGATGTATTAAAATTCTATAATGGATTGATAGGACAAGGTATTGGACAATATGCAACTAATATTGCTTCTAGAGATGCAACAATTACATCTGGAACGCTAGAGGTTAGTGGTGGCAGCAGACTTAATTATAGAATTCATCCAGAGTGGGGACCACACACCAAAGATGGTACATACGAAAACTATACAGAAGTGGAGTTTGAGAACTGATGAGAGGCGTCGTAGAAATCTGGGAGGGAGATAATCTTCTATTACAAGAGCCCAACATGCTTGTTGACGGTGCGGGAGAGTTATTAGCGGATATAATGACAGTATCCCCCTCCCTTTCAGGTGTCGAGGATCATGCTACTTCTTCTATTTTAGATGCTTCTAACTATAGGGTTCAAGCAATCTCTTTCGGTACAGGTTCTTATTATTTTAACAATGGTGCTAGAAAGTTAGATGATAGAAAAATTAGCATTGTGCTTACTCCTTATAGCAATCTGTTGGCAGCAGGGAGTTTAGGAATTGTTCCACTAGTTTTTGATCCAGCTCCGAGCTTATTTACATCTTACAGTCCAGACTTCAAGGCAAGTAAGGATGGATCCTCGTTACAAATAGATGAAGCTAGATTAGACCAGCTTCCAACAGCCCCAAACCCATCATTAAAAACTTTAGAAGAAAATACTAATACCTCAGCAATTTTTGATGGCTTAAATGTATCTCTAAGCTCTGTATTCCCAGGAAATGGACAGCATTGTAACTTCTTACCTTCTGCGATCATGAGTGCTATGATGGAAGATACAGTGTTTTCTTCAAATATTAATTACTATTATCAAGCAGCTAGTCTTTTAGGAGCATTTCCTGAAGGCAGTAGTGCGCCATTTACTGCCGCACAACAAGGGGCAAGAATATTCTATGGGCCTGGAACAAGTTTTAAGATTATTAGTAAGATTAATGGGATATTCAACGAAGCTAGTTCTATGGATGTTTCAGGCTTTGTTACTAATGTAATGTCCTCTGTGCCTGATGCGACTTACTCAATGA
>Ga0099850_1001209_pt1 | contig 12008 bp, 19 predicted proteins | sample CB_VirMetaG_5_FD_79182 | JGI IMG/M metagenome (GOLD analysis project Ga0099850, IMG submission 79182) | Freshwater to marine saline gradient viral communities from Chesapeake Bay - CB_1508_1D Viral MetaG | ecosystem: Environmental > Aquatic > Marine > Coastal | place: USA: Chesapeake Bay...
GTACGCCAATTGCCCACTTGTTACGATAAAATATCCGTCTTGGTAAGTTAAGTCGCTTGGCGTCGGGAAGTCTGCGTCTGTGATTTGTGTGAAAGTATCTGTGCTTTTATTAAAGATATACCCATACGTGCCGTCAATAATCATGATTTGCGTCGGGTTTTCTTCCATATCAACCCGTGCCGAAGGTGTTAATAGCGTACCGCGTTCTGTGCTTGTGCCGTCTTCAAATACTTCGTAAAACTTATCACCTGATACAAAAAAAGCCCTGTCTGCGCTCTCAATACCGCCCCTAATAGATCCCCCACCAATCGTGGTGAATGAAGAAAGGCCGGACGTACCCCTTAATGCGGCAACACTCTTGCTTGTACCTGTTTCTGATAATATGGGGTATAAATTAACACATCTTTGATTATCGAAGCTTACCGCTTCCATTTGATATGTCGCACCTACAAAAGGAATAATCGGCATTATTCATAACCCTCAAAAATATTGCCTTTAACTCTATCCCTTGATGGTACATCTATCTTGGATGTATAGTAGTCTTTCTGGCTGTTCTGGATTAAAACATTATTCTTTGTTTGCTTTGCGATACGTTGCACCGTCATATTGGCTTCGCGCTCATATTCAGGGGCAATCCATACTGCGCCATTATAAACCAGCGCCGCTTCGTACTCAGGGGGCAGGTTATACGCCGTGTCAAGTGTAGAGAACGCTGTTAATTGTTTTAGGCTGTTAATCGTAACAGTGCCGCCGGTAGGCTTAGGATAGAAATAAATCGTGCCTGTAGGGTAATTAGCATCATAATAAAAATAATAAGGGTCACTACCTGCTGTATTCTTAGATGAGATATACGAATAATCCGTGTTGCTTATCTGTAGTACAGGATAATCAATGCTGCCTGATGTGGTATACATGCTGGTAATTTTAAGCGGTCTAGACGTGTTAAAATCCGCACCAGAGCCTATCGTATAGCTTGCAGCCGAACCAAGGTTAAACGTTTCCTTTGTTTCCGTAAACACATACCCGCCTTGCACAGACCAACTGGAAAGCATTTGATTTAATGTGCCTAAAGCGTCCTGCGCCTCATCATCATCTAAGGATGAACCTTTACCTAAGACATGGATTTTACGCAGCATGTCCTTAATTATATCTCTAGCTGTTGTCATCCTTCTTTACCTTCTTTTTTTTAGGCTTTTCTTCTTTTGTTTCTTCCTCAGCCCAGCCTTGTGCTTTTAACGTCGGAATAAGCTTGGAATCGTCATCCAGTATTTTAACTTTATCATCTTTAATTAATTTCATTCTAACCTCCGTAAATTAGGCTGCGGGGTTTCCCCCGCATACCATTATGTATCGGCTGTAAATATAGCCGCCCAGTTTGTCGTATCAGTAGCAACCAAGATTGCAAGCGTCTTGCCTTCAATCGTAATTGCTGCATTAGCAGAACCGCCGTTAATCGTCCCTGAAGTGGCTGGATAAATAGGAAGCCCGTTTGTCGCAACAGAGTTATAAACTAGAATAACTGTGCCTGTCGTCGCTGTTGGTAGAATAACGCCCTTTGTGCCGTCTGCCGCCGTTACATTATTCAATGTATAAGCAAGAGATGCCGCAGTACCTTGGTTAGAACCTGCCGCCGCTACGCTTCCGCTATCTGTAATAAATAACGAACTAATAACCGCTGCATAAATCTCATCAAAGTTTGCGTTAATTTGCGTTCTTACTGTGTTTTCGAACGCGCCTTCGTTCTTAATCGTGACTTGTGTCATTTTAATCTCCTTAAGGTTAAAGAAAAGGGGCGGGTATTTCACCGCCCTCTAATATTAAGCAGTTAATTTACAAGCCCATTCTGGCCGCACCGGATCAAAACCATACAGCACGTCAAGACGTGTTATTACCTTACGGGTAAGGACATCAAAATCACGCACAAGGTTTACTGTAATCCCATCCACTGTTTCAGAGGCCACAAGGTCTACACCTTTTGGTGTATACAAGGGAACCGTCACCATCTTGAACGCCGATGGGTGGAAAGCAAAATTTTGCTCATATGCACCTGACGCCGCGCCAACGATAGTAATCGCATCACCATCTGCAGGGAAAGCAGAGATGTTCTGCAAACCACCATCAGCACCTGACGTATAAAACGCGGGGCTTACAGATAGCGTGGCATAACCAGAAGCATCCGCTGTAGCATCTGCTGTTACCACAAATTGCTTTAATCGTGATGTCGTTTCCTTAGTAATAGGGTGAACTTCAAATACAGTGTCGATTGTAAATACTGTCCCCTTTTTCACTGTACCTGTTGTTGTGGTAAGTCCCTCAACAACAAGTGTTGCCTGACCTTCAGTTGATACGGTTGTACGAACCTCAAACACATCATCGTTACCGTTGGTGTGTGTATTGAGAAGCTCTGTTTCATACCAATCAAAACCGTCCGCGCGGCCAACCATACCTTGCTTGTATTGTTTGTCAATTTCTGTAGAAGATTGAAACAAACCTTTACGAGCATCAACAGCCAATGCACCACTTGCTGAACTCATAATAAGCTTACGGTTTCCACGTGGGGCTAATTGTTGATTAAGTTTGGTACGTGCAGCCAAAACATCAGCAACAGTAAATGTATTAGAACCTGCCGTACCAACACTGTTATAAACAGCATCAGACGCAATTTCTAAACAACGGCTTTCAATATTGTGTGCAATACTTTCTGCTGCTGGCATACCAAAGCGTTTTAACGCTTGCTTTACATCAATATCGGTTGCCAACTCCAAAGAGTCCATTTCCATACCGATAGTCGCTGTTTTGTTAAGCGTTAAGGCCGCTTTTTCTTCCACACTATCCTGTATTGTACTTGTAATATCAAGACTATCCTCTTGCGGGATATAACGAGGTGGGATAGATGTATAAATCACATCACCTGATTTGAAGTCATTTTTTCCGTCAAAATCCGTAGCGTCTGCTTTATCCACCATCCCGCAAAAAACAAGGTTGTCTTTTAGGGTCTGTGCAATACCACGGGCAAATACACCACTGGCATCTTTAATATTATTAATTGTGTTCGCCATTGTAAAAACTCCTTTTAACTAGCGAGCCACTTTCTAAAATCATCCTGACTTAAATCATCAACAACTTTTTTTGTTTTAGCTGTCGCTTTTATCTTAGTAACAGGTTTATCAAGTGGCTTTGTTTCTTTACGTTCGGGAGCCTTAAAGCCTTTTTGAATTTCATATATAGCAATCGCCGCTTTTCTTGGTGACATCTTAGCAATGTCCTCAAGTTCGCTTAACCGTTCGCCGCCGTTAGAACCAAAATAATCAATGACTTGTGCAATATTTCCGTCGAATGCCTGATCCACTATGAACCTTTCCACAGCGGGGTCAACATCCAATGTCTTGACAAAATCCTCAAACTCCGCTTTTGACGCTTTGTAATTAGGATTAATCTTGACATATTCGGCTTCTTGCTTCGCACGAATACTCTCACGTTCTGCCATAGCTTTTTGCGCGGCTTCTCGCTGTTGCTTTAGCAAATTCTCTTTTTCGCGTTCTGCAATCAACTTCTCTGCCTTGTGCTTTGCTAGTGCGTCGGTGTATTCCTCGTACGTTTCAAAGTCATCAATATTAGGCTCTTGGCTTTCAGGTTTAGCATTTTGTTCTAGCTTTTGCTGTATAGCTTCAAGTTCCCTATTGCGCTGCTCCAGTAATTCTTGCGTCTTACGATTTGCAGCGGTTTGTCTGTCAATCTTGCGTTGCTTGGCTTCTGCTTCTTTTTCAAGACGCTCCAAACGTTGCTCGACTGTTTCTTCTACTTCTTCACTTTCCGCTTCAGCTTCAACTTGCGCGTCACCTTGACTATCTACTTCGTTGTCTTCCACTTCGGTTTCTGTAGTTTCGACCGCTAGGTCTTGTGTTTCGGCTTTAACGCCTTCTATTTCTTCACTCATTTACGTCCTCCTCAAGACTTTCAGGTGTTTCAGGTACACCAGTCACCTCATTAAGCTCAGACTCTTTCGCGTCCAGCATAATACTTACAGCCTCACCCATATCTTGCACTTGGGCAGCAATCCCATTTACGGCATTTCCTAACGCCGTTACAGCCTCAAGATTAAAACCCGTCGTTTCTGCGCGCATCTTTTCAATCTCGGCCATTGTCTTTTGTATATCTGCTTGTGTTTTCTGCGCGTCTATCTGTAGTTTCTCGCGCTCCATATCCAACTCGCGAAGTTTTACCGTTTCTTCAAACTGTTGGTTTTTCTTCTTATCTTGCAAAGCAGCGTCATACATCTCTAGCTTTGATTGCATATCCTGTAGGGCTGCTTGTGCTTCCTGTAGCTTTGCCGCCATAGGGTCATCACCTAACAAGGCAGGTGACATTTGCGAACGTATACGCTCGGCAATCTCTTTCGCCATTGGTAAGTCTAAGCTCTCAAACACCAAGTCACCAACCACATCCATAATTTCAGGTCTTGCGGATATTAGTTCGTTTAGCTTATCAGCCATTTCTTGGCGCTTAGAACTATAAGACGCACCAATATCACATACTACATCGTATTTTCCAGCGGATAAGTCATAAATTCCATCATAATCGCCGCCTTTGGCTGGTCTTAAATCATTACCTTCTTTAACAAACGGCTGATTAATCGGTACGCTTTTCTCTATACCGTCATCGCCTAAGATACGGCGTATCATCGGGCGGTTATATACACGGGGGATTAAATCAACAATCAATCGCCCTAATTGAGAAATACTCGCAGCTAGATTAGCAGAGAAGTGAAACGTCGCGTTATCGCCTTCAATCTGGCGGTTACGAATAGCAATACCTGATACTTCCGTTCCCTTTTCCCCCATATTGGCAGGCGGTATGCCGATTGCGTACCGGATATTGTCACGCGCCATTGATGCAGATTGCATTAAAGCCATAGAGCCTTGCGGGGGTTGGCTACGCTGTGGTGGTTCAACCCTATTCCCTTCTTCGTCATACACAATATCATACTCTAAAAACGCCAGGTTTTCTGTATTTGCCGCTGCCCATTTATCTGGACTAGACTCAAATGAACCAACCGCACCCACCCAAGGGGTCTTTGGTTGTAATGCCATGTACTCAACATTCGCACTTTCAAGATAATTGTATATCTTTTGGCCATCCTTAGCTTGGCGGATAAGTGAGTGAAACTCCCGCACATCATTAAGATAAACTTCGCTACCGATAACAGGGATAAGCGGTATATACTGGCTCGGGAAATCTCTTTCCTCTAACGGTTCATCTTCGCCATTTAATATACAGTGCTTAATATAAGGAATTTGTGTTGTGCGCTCATCTATAACAGTAAAAACAACTTCGCTCGGCGTGCCTTGCGCTTCCTCTAGCCTATCCATTTGTTCTTGGTCTATAACCTGATAACTTCCATCAATAAGCTGTATCTGGTATATTTGCTTTTCTTCGTAGTATCTTGAATAATATTCTACAATAGAAACCTTGTCTTTATCATCACTACCATCTTGAAAAGATACAGGCTCAGCATCCTGCCATTGTCCCTCAAATTCTTCTTTACTTATATCTCTACGGATAAATGCATACTCCGCATCACTTCCGTCAATCTCTGTGGATGACGGGTCAAGATAAACGCTTGTAAAGTCAAGTACCCTATCAATGTAAATTTCTTGGTCAAAGCTCATTGGCGTGGCGTAGTCAAGCCTTACATGTATCCACCCAATCCCCGCACCCACCGCATTAAGTGCAGCCATAGCATAAGCATTCTCTGCCGAAGACTGGCGTTCGATGTTTCTGATTATACCTTGAAAGACTTCTGCCGTGTCTATATCGGCGTTTTCATCAACCGGACTAACACGTATCGCAATGTTTGCTTGGCGTATGTCATTTACGACTTGGTTGGCATAAGGGAGTAATTGGTTTAAAACAAGGCAAGGACTACCGGATAAACGTCTATTTTCTTTAATCTTTGCATCCCATTGGCCTATACCATGTAAAAATTCCCAGTCTTCGATGCAACGTTCGTATTGTTCGGAGTACGCATCCTCGCACGCCTGATACTTCTTTAAAACTTCGTCTTTATCGTATTTACTCAAAGCGGTACTCCAAAATGCATAAATAGTGTATTTTATTAATTGTCAACTGTCAATTATATAATCCCTGCCGGTCTGTATTGCCGTGTATCAACTGGTCTTGGCCTGTCTGTCATTCTTTCTTTGTTTTGTAGTGCTTGCGCTAAGTACCCGAATGCGTCTGCTGGATCGCTTGCCCAGTCATGCAACGGGGTTTTTTTAAACATGTTTTTATTATCATCCCATTCGTACTGATAATTAGACAATGCAAATAACCCGTCCTTGCATTTTGTATCGTCAAAGTAACATGTCTTTAAAAGCGCGCGCCCTTGCTCAATACGGGCAGGGATGCTGCCTATCTTTAATATCTTGTTCGGTATACCAAGCCCGCGTAATTGCGTTGATATACTACCGCCGTTCATACCTAGTCTTTCCTGCCCCGCGTCATGTGGCAAATAATGCGCTTCGTACTTATACCCGCGCTCACGAATAATATTGGCGTAGTGCGCCAAATCCTCTTGGTTGTTTGCGTAATAATCAATAATGCGTGTTTGGAAACCAACCATCTGGGCAAACCATATCACCGTTGCGTCTGATTTACCCAAGTCCCAAGCTGTTATAACTGGCACCCCGTCCTTATACGGTACAGGACATATTCTGTCTTCTTTGCGTGCTTGTTCTACGTAATTGGCATAAATACCTCCGAAATGCCGTTCGTCAAACTCACCTTCCCATATGTGCTTATACGCAACAGGGTCGTTCTTTTGCATCCGCAATCGTTCATTGTTTAGGGTATCGGGAAAAAACGGATTATCTTGCCATGATACTTTTTTAACCAACATACTATCGTCTGCATTGGCCACGAAGTTAATATATGTAGGGTCTGTCGGGTGTTTCGGGTTAAATGAGATTAATATCTCTGAGCCTTCTTTACGGATTGTAGGTATAAGTATTTCCCATGAGTTCTGGCTTACTTTTTCAGCTTCCTCAATAAAACAATAATCAATATTCGCCATTGATTTTATTTCAGTGACGTTATGTTTTAACCCTTTAAATATAAACTCACTATCATTTTCACCACGAATTGTATTTTGATACACCTTAAAAAATGTTAAATTATGCTCGTCAATAATATCTGCCATTAGCTTATGAACACTATCTTGTATTGAAGATTGCAGCTCTCGCGCGCAAAGGATGCGCACCTTACTTTTAGCAGCCATTGCTAATAAAAAACGGCATATACTCTCACTTTTACCCCCGCCGCGACCACCGTAATATATTTTATACCTATATGGTTCGAATAAATCTTTAAAAGCCGCGGGTATTGTTAATACAGTCATAACAACCTGCCGTTTTCTTGCGCAAAAACAAAAGGATCTTTATTGTATTTTTTTTGATTACAATTAACACATAGTATCTGTATATTTTCTTTAGAATTATCACCACCTTTGGATAAGGGGTAAATATGATCTATATGATATTTACCCAATACATCAAGACAAAAAGCACACTTGCTATTTTGCTTTATAAATAATTCCTCAACATCTTTACCGGTATAATTTTGACCTGATAAACCCTTTTTAAGGGCTCGTCTTTTGTTTTCTAGGGCTGTGTAATATGCTCTATTTTTTTTCTTATGTTGCTGCGCATACTCCAGTAAAGTTTCCTTGTTTTCTTCCCTATACTTCAAATTGTATAATCTAATATGTTCTTTATTTTTGCTTCGCCACTCCCTTACACCTTTATTCTTTTCTTCTTTGTCGCGACTTTCGTAATTTTTTCTAGATAACTCTTGAAATCTTTCTAGATTATCTTCTTTCCATTTTTGATTAGTGACGTAATTACATGAGATACAAACACATGTTGATACTAGTCTTTTATCTTTATGGCCTCTTTTACAAGGTTCGCCAGTATAATAATGGTTTAAGCCTTTTGCTTTTGCTTCTTTTCTACTTATTAATTGATTCAATGATGCGAACCTCTAGACTAGCGTTTGCTTTATTACCGTCTTCGTCTAAGTGTTGTATATCTGTCCGTGCAAGCTTTGGCAATACAAACTCAGCGTAATCTTTAATGACGTTTAAGGCTTCCTTAGGGTTTTCGTCTATTAACTGCTCCCAAAGCCCTTGTATCTTAGGTGAGGCGTATCTTAAAAATATTGCAAATTCTTCGCGTATCTCATTATCAATACGGTTCTTAGAGCCTTTTTTTCTGCCGCCTGATTTATTGCCTAATTTATCAACCATGTTTATGTCTATTATAGAACCTTATGTATACTAAGCATCTAGCTCATAATAAAATTTATAGTAATCGTGCATTTTATATTGCTGTCATTGTTATTGTTGTTTTGCCGGGCTGTATATTTATAATTTCAAGGGGTATGTTAGCTGGCCATACAACTTCTTTTGTTGAACCTAATCCTGACGGGTCTTTTAGATTTGTTGCTGTTACCTTAAAAACTGCAGTCCCCCAAATACATGCATATAAAGCCCCTTCTGGAGCCACGCCGGAGGCAACCCCATCTGCTGGCGATTCATAGTCATCTGCAGGATTGCCTTGTGTTTGTAAGGTATCAGCAGCTTGCACTTGGTTCTTTTGCATCCAGTTGATATAGTGTGTCATCTAAAGCCTCGCTAAAATTTTGTTCGGTTTATTCTAGCAAAGTTTTTAATGGTTGCAAAGTATCTTAATCAAATGTGTAAAAATAATGTGTAGCCACAATCCAAGAGTAAAAAATAAATAAAACAGGTAAACCTACTTTAGGGCCTAAAAATTGTATTGCCATATAGCTAGTAAAAATAATAAAAAAAATGACGCAGCAAAATAGAAGTGCATATTTACTTGCCTTTACTATACTTTTTAAAAGCTTTTCTTTATCTAACATGGAATTTCCTTTTTACGCCGCCCTCGGTGGATTGTAAGAATCGTTATCATTCGTAACAAACTTATCATACGCTCCGGTTTCGAATACGTGTCTTACAAGGTTTTCATTAAGCACGTATGGAAAGTCGCACAAATAGTCGAATTCCTTGATGTAATTACTCGGTTTCATCGTCTTTCTCCCATGGCGTTTTAGTTGTCATTAACCTTTTAAACCCGTCGTTTTCCTTCGGCGGTTCATCAAGAAACTTTAAAAACCCCAACCACTGCTTTTTATTCGGCGTGCATTCTATCATAGTGTACTTCATAATAACCCTTCCTTTCCCTTTAACTGGTGGGGCGGCAAGGCTTGATACTTACTGGCAACGCTTCAGTGATTTGCCGTTCAAATGGCTGCGTTTCCTTCAACGCCGCGCCCCTTATTAAAAATCATATTTTACTTAAAATATGCATAACGTGATTATATCCTACACCTGTTTTCCTTTTAATATTTTCAAAACTTTCACCTCTTGATTTAAGGAAAATAACCTCATCAATAACTTCATCTGGATATTCTACCCTTATTTTTTTGGGAATACTGTACTCTTTTGCTTCTCTAGGAAGCCGCCACAATCTACCAATTACCGAATTTCTTGTAACGCCAAGCCTATCTGCAATTTGTGAGGACGTAAGCCCAGCTTTTCTTAAATTATACATTCTCTTTGTTAAATCATCCGTCATGGCTTCCTCTCCGGCTTTGGTGTTAATACAGAACCACCTTCTAAAGCGATCACTAGCCTGTTTTGTATTATCTCTGCCTTTTGTTCAGGGCTGCAAGTGTATTCCTTGACGATTTCAGGGGGGCTGTGTGAGTTTTGCGGGTAAAAAGCCATAATACACCCACCAATAATTAACCCTACTGTAAGCGTCTTAAAATGGTTTACTGCTGCTTTCTTAAATTGCTCTCGGCTGTAATGTTCGCCGTCTAGGTATATCTTGTTCATAAATCCCCCTTAAACTAAAAATCCGCATTCATCTAACTCACTCTCATACGCCAGCTTAACGTCAAATATTTCTTCAATCGCCTTGGCTGTGTAGTCGTACAGTGCATTAGCAAGTGCATCTAGCATATACGCTGTTGTTTCATTCACGTCTGCCACATCGCCATTGATATACACCTCATGCGGGTGTAAATCTTCCAAATCTGCTAGAACCTCATCAAGATAATTAACCGCGTCCTGATAACCCTGAGCTGTTTTATCCCATGTCATTGCATCGGCTTTTTTCAAAACACGCTCGATATAGTCGTATTTCATAAAATCGTTTAACTGTGTCATGACTCACCTCGTGCCTTAGCAATTGCCTTATCAACGATTTCAATTAAATGACTTTCACCAAAATTATGAACGTATTCTTTGACAGATTCCAAAGCCTCTAATAATTCATAGTGCGAATTACAGGCTTTAACCACAAATTCAGCGTTTGCTTTGGCTTCGGCTTCATCGCGCCAAAATGCGCCATTATGTGATTGAATTGCTTGTCCGCTTTCTTCGCCAGTGCCTAAAATAAGTTGGCCGTTATTTTTTGCGTAATAAACCTTCCATGGCAGGGGCGTATGTTTTGTTTTCGTCATAAGAACCTCACTTTCTATGCTAACAATTGCGTCAATAACTCATCATCTGATATTGCATCAAACTTAACCTTTGGTGCTTTTCTGATTTTGTACCCTGCGTTTTTAATCTGGGCAAAAATACTTTCCTTCATGTGTACCGGAAACTTTGCTACACCATCAAAAGCATTTGCTATTTCATTCCATACGTTTTCAGCGTCTGTATTGTTTGGTATGAGGGTTATATAAAAACCATCGTTTGTGTAATATAAATCAATCATCTTGTCCTCACTTTCTTGAACCTATAATACCACAATAAAATAGAAAGTAAACAGATTTTTTTATTTATTTTCTAATTCCTCATGAATTATTCTTTCTTGCTGTGTGATATACCCGTACTTACACCGTAGCTTGTATACATGTGCGTCAAGCTCCCGTAAGAACCCAAGTAGCTTCTTGGCATCCTCGTTCGTGCTGTATGGCTTTGAACGCTTCGGGTTCATCCAGTTGAATAGTGTATTTTGGCTTAGTCCTGCAATCTTTTCCAGCCATACCGCCTTTATGCCGCATCTGGTTATTAATTTTTTAAACTCAGTCATTTTGTTTTCTCTTCCATATACCGCGTTAATCTACTTTCTTGGTGTGCAGTGCTATTTTACCATTAATCGGTTTTGCGCCGATTAAAGCTTCTCCACAAGACCCGTAGTAAGCAACCCAACAAGGCACATCCTCAGACATAAGAAACTCGCCGCCTTTATATCCTTCCAGTTCTTTATTAAGAACGTTAGATTTTAATTCTTCAAGCAGCTCGGAAGCTTTAATAGGTTCGCCCCTCTCAAAGGACAAGTCACAGTAATATCCTCGATAACTATGGGGGGCCCCGATCTCAATTAAACAATCTGGGTTTTCTTCTAAAACCTTGATAAGGTCGCCGAGTTTTAAGTAATACTTCTTCCTTTCATCCTGACACGCTTCGTTAATAGCGTCTACCAGTCCTTGTATATCCATTTTAATTTCCTCTCTTTTCAAATTGTTTAACACATAGCCAGCAATACAGGCGGGCTATGTTTATTGTTTTCCACTACCCTTGCAATCTGGACACTTATTCCATTCATATTTTTTATTGGCGCGATCCCAATGACGCATCCTTTGTTTTTCATCATGCCCACAACAAGGACAACCAACACGACCAACATCGCCAAAGCTTAAAGACACAATAAAGCCATGATCTGGGTTATCACACCTCTCAATTCCATCGCCAAAACAGCTAGTGCAATCTACACCTTCAATCATATCTTTAATGGTTTCAATCTCGGTCATGTTTCCTCACTTTCTAACCAATTAAAGCACATGATAGAAATAAAGTAAACAGATTTTTTGATAAAAGAAACCCCCCGCCAGTGAGGGTAGCGAGGGGCTTACCATAGAAACGCATCAGATATACGCAAGGGTATATTAACCAGTTATTAACCTTAATGCAATAA
>Ga0099850_1001211_pt1 | contig 12005 bp, 17 predicted proteins | sample CB_VirMetaG_5_FD_79182 | JGI IMG/M metagenome (GOLD analysis project Ga0099850, IMG submission 79182) | Freshwater to marine saline gradient viral communities from Chesapeake Bay - CB_1508_1D Viral MetaG | ecosystem: Environmental > Aquatic > Marine > Coastal | place: USA: Chesapeake Bay...
GAGATGGTACTGACTACCCACAACTGGGGACCAGCGTCGAGCAAGTACTTGTGGAGTTCGGACGGGAAGGCGGCCAGTACCGGGGCGACGTCAGGGAGACGCAGATCCGAGAACTTCGTCTCCCGGTAGCAGGTGACATCGAAGGACTCACTGTGCAGGGAGTGGCCGATGTAAGCATTGCCCCAGTCGTCGAAAGACACGGCGTAGAGAGCGTCGTCCGTCGGCATCTCCCAACGGTCACGATAGTGATCGTAGGAGAACAACGTCTCCTTCCGCTCCCCTGCGATTTTCTTGTCCAGTTTGAATCCTGCGATGATCTCCAGTTTCATTGAAGACATGAGTTACCTCCTCTTTTCTTTGCCATGGAATGAGTCTCCTTGAGCGTTGAGTAGTTCAGATCAGCGCATCAGCCGGAGCTTAGACGCGGCTTCCGAAGGCACGGTAGCCGTTGATCCGAGACAGAGGGAAGGTGTCACTGTAAGTCTCTGGGACGCCTGCAACCACACGGCTGCAGGTGAAGGTGAGGTAGATGTTGTAGTCTGCGAGGGAAATCTCGATCCGAGACAGCGCGGAGTATCTCCCCATCCACTCAGACTCAGTACCCGTGGAGACGAGGACATTGAACTTACGCTGAACGGTCTGGGTGGCCAGGAGGTGGAGAAAGTGTCGAGGGACCCGTCCGAGCGCGTCGAGTGCCATCGGGCTGCTCATGTCTTCAGGCCCCTCGAATGTGAGGTGAGTGACCCCTTCCGGTCGTTCGTAGAGAGCACCCAGAGGAATGCGGCTGATAGACATGACGAACAGCTTTTCCTTGTGCAGCTCTTCGAGCTCCTCTCGCTCCAGCTTGCGTTCCTCCTCCTCGCCGAGCAGAGACCACAAGTGGTCTCTCAGAGCTCTCTGTACCGTGGCATGGTCTCCGACCGCTCGAACGTGCCGTTCGCCAGGGATTGCACTGATTGCCAGGCCGACGTACAGGCACGGAGAGGCTGCCGTACTCTCACTCGACAAAGCTCGGATGGTAGTGTTCGTGCGGTCGCGCAAAGAAGCGGACCACCGGCCCTCGATCTCCACCGAGAGAGCTTCAGCGATCTCCTGGAGAGGATAGCCCATACCGGTGATTGCATTCAGGAAAACATTGAGGTCACCCTCTTGGGGGCGGTGGCTGAGCAAGCCTTCCAACTCCAGTGCTCCGGCCGCTCTGCTGAGGCCGGTGTCGAGGCCACGGCCTCGCTGCGAGGCGCGCTCCAAGTCGTAGGAGTCCATGCCGAGCATGGTATATCTTCCGGCGGGTCCCTGAGCCGAGCTCATCATCAGGCTTTTTGCTAACTTAGTCATCAATCTTCCTTTCGTCCGTTCAGGACAATCAAGTGGGACTGAGGGCCAGTCCCGACGGTTCTTCTCCGACTAGGACAGTCGGCTCAGTGCTTCGTTGATTTCGCTCACGGTCTTCTCGAACTCAGGACTCCCAGGCTCCATCTTATCGAGTGACCGTACCTTCTTGTAAATCTCCGGGTGCTTCTCCTGGAGGAACTCGGTTGTCAGTATCTTGAGTTTGCGTTTGGGGAGCTTCTTCGCCTCGAACTGCGCGTCCTTACCGGACAGGAAATCGGTACCGTGGGTGGCCTCGCCGCCCTTCTCAGGAAAGAGGCAGTGAGCGCAGATCACGTCAAAGGTGGCGTAGGCGATGCGATTCAGGCAGACGTTCCAGGCTCCCGGCTCCAACGGTACCGGAGGAAGGTCGATCTTGCCCATGTTCTCGTAATTCATCTCAAGCTGGATGGAGATTTCCTGAGTATGGTGGGTGTCTGCAGCGAGCAGGGTGTATTTGAATGGCCCCGAAGCCATGATCATGGTCAGGAGTCCTCCTCCCGGAACGGCGGTGAAGGAGTGTACCACTTTGGGGTGGTACCTCTTCTCCTCCATCGGGTAGGGGTCGCTCAGGTAGAAGTTGGTCGAGACTTCGTCCAGGAAGTTCTGCAGGCGTTCGGTCATGGGTGCTCCTTGTGTGCTTGTATGTATACGGCCGTAAGCTCTTGATTCCAAAGGGAAAGTAGGACGGGCGTAACAGGGAGGGGCAAAGAAGCCCCTCCCTGAGTGCGTCGATTCTTTCTCGGGCCAGTCTGTCAAATGTACACGAAAGCGAGGGTCAGGGGGCGGACATAATTCGTGCGAGTTCCATGATGTAGTCGTTCCCGACAACGTAAGACACTGCCACGCCCAAAAGCTGACGTAAGGTGTACTCGGTAATGGCCTGAGAAGAGGCCAGCAGCTCGACACCTGTATCGGGATCGGTGTCAGGCCGGGTCACTTTGAACAGGGTGGCTCCGTGTCGCTCGGCTCCCCAGACCACCTTCAAGCGGAACTGGGCGGACTCGCAGAATCCGGCAACCAGTTGTCCGTCGAGATGACCGGCCCTGTTTCCGAGTTCGAAGAAGAACCCGCCGATGTGGTACTCGCCTGTCTCGTTGTACACGACCTGACCTGTGAAGTGCTGCAGGTGAGCGGTGAGGAGGTGTTCGATCTCTTCCGGGCCAATGAGGGGCGTGTTGTCGCTGACTTCAATCTTCAGTTCGTTGATTTCCATGGTCGTCCTCTTGTTTTGGGTTCAAGGTTGTCGGTGTAAAAAAGGTACCTCCGAGACTCAATGTCTGCTCCCGACACCAGCCCATCATTTCTCCAAGGCCACCTGCGTGGTACGGGGTGGTATGGTTGTCGAGGAACTTGAGCTGGGGGTACTCGTGGTACAGCAGCTTCATCTTCTTTTCGAGCCCAGCCCGGTACATCTTTCCTGTCAGCCAGACCGTCTCTCGTGGAAGGCTGACAGGTTCGACCAGGTAGCTCTGCTCGAAGTCACCACCCCACGGCTCCATCATGGCTGCGGCGACGAGCTGCTCTGCAGTCCACTGCGCCCATTCCTGTCGTTCGCGGTTGGACATGAATCGTAGAGCCTTCTCGTAAGGCTCGATGAGCTTTTTGGAGGAGAGAGGGATGAGTCCATGCTCTGCGGAGAGGATGAAGGCTTTGTCGGGGAAGTCATGGCCGTGCCTACGCTCGTAGTCGTTCCGGACGGCCTGGAAGTAAGAGAGGAGAGAGCAGAAGTAGATGGAGGCGGAGTAGAGTCCGATAGCGTCAGCGGCGAACTCTCTCTTGGTCTTGGTGCATGGGAGTAACCAATAACGCATGGTAGAAGTGGGGACGACGGGGCGGCAAGATGAATGGTCGAAAAGAGTACCGCCCCGTCGTCGGGAGAACACTCAGTATACCAGAGTTCAATGGTCGATGGAAGCGGGAACGTCCTTGTACCAATTGTCAAGAATGTCATCCCCTTCGGGCTGGTACCCTCGGCGACGATACATCTCGTACAGCTCAGCCTGCGACATGTCTCCGTCGTCAGTATACTCACTGGACGGAAACAAAATCAGACGGTTTCCCGCGTATTCTCGCTCAGCCCACTCGAGCAGGTACGAGGCCAGCCCTCTCTGTCGATAGCCGGGAGCCACGTAGAGACGGTCGAGTGATGCCTTTCCCTCACAGAAAGGCATCAGGTCGACGTCGAGGTGTGCGACCACTCTGGAGGTCAGGTCGCACACAATCTCAAGTGTGTGGCGGTGGTACCCGTAGATGACGTCACCTACGTCAGAACGAGCGGAGAATCCGTTCATCAGGACCGTAGTTGAATCCTGTGATGAGATTCCGTCCGGTGAGTTTGGTTCCTTCTTCAAAGTCTCTGTCCTCATGGAGAGGGGGCAGGAAAGCTCCTGTCCACGTCAAGGAGTAGAACATCACTCGCTCTTCCGGATTCAAGTACTCCAACGCAGTCTCGATACGCTTGAGCTCCTCTTCATGGTTGATGAAGCGGTACCGTCCGCTGTAATGGTAATCGGTCGTCCAGAAGATGTCTGCCAGATCGCCGTGATACACGACCATGGACAGAAGGCGGGACATCCAGAAGTCCAGGCACAACGCAGCAAAGGCCAGGTAGTGCAGCCTACGATCTGCTGGAGCAGAGAGGAGGTCCACCTGGACACTACGGTTGGTACTGTCGTAGGGATTGTCCACGTACAGACGGATGGACAGGGGGAGGTCGTGCTGACTGAGGTAGACTGTGACTTCCAATGCATCGGGCAGACTCACGTCCAGGTCCTGCTCTCGGGCGTTGCACCCAAAGGGCAGCTCATCTTGAGCAGGATGAGCGTGCAGGCTTTCTGCTCGGGTATGGTCTACCGCTACACCGAACTCGTCGCGCAATGCGAGGTAGTTGATGAGAGTACGGTACGAATGGAGCCGGGATGTCAGGGGAGCGCCATCGCGTATCTCGCTGAGGACAAGTCCCGTCTCGTGGGGGGTAAACTCTGATACGTTGTAGAGAACAGCAGACTGCAGCCACCGAATCAACCAGGCCGACAAGTCTCCTACGCCGTACCAGGGAGAAAAGCGGTTGTCTTCCAGCAGGGTTTCGAGAGCACGCTCGATGGGAGCGTTTTGATCCAGCAAGGTCAGACCGGTGAAGATAGAGCCGGCAGCACCGGGCTCCACCGTCTCTGCCACCTCATAGGCCAGTGCTCTGGGGTCGTGGGGAGCAAGATAAGGGTCACGCATCAATCACCTCCGGGCAACGTCTGTCCTGCAGCCTCCGCGATCACCATTGCCTGTGCCTGGGTCACAAAGGTCCCGTCGTTCAAGAAGTAGCCGTAATGCTCCGGCTCGAATTCCACCTCGGGGCCGCCCGGAGCATCACGAAAGACAGAGTAGAGAGTCCGCTTCAAGTCCTCGTGCGTGCAGAAGCGCTGGTCATCTTCCAGGTAGTAGTGGCAGTCGGTACCAGGGTAGTACAGTGCCGTCGCGTACACGCGGACACCCTCGCCGGGATCTGCGTCGTTGTGCGCGCCCTGGGGGACGTGGTAGAGGGTGACGGCCATTTCGGTGCCCTGGTAGAGAGACGTGACTCTGATGGGTGCGCTGCGTGCGAGGACGATCAGTTCGTTCATGATAGTTTTCCTTGAAAGAAAGAGAGCCCCGAAGGGCTCTCGTAGTGCTGTAAGAATCAGTCGATAGTACGGACAGAAGGCATGGCTCCGGAAAAGAGCATCTGCTCAATCAAAGCCACGTTGGGGACACGAGCCCAGTTCTTACCGAAGTAGCGTTCGGCTTCACTGCTACTGGTGGCCTCAAAGAACTCGGGGTCTTTCCATGAGCTCACAGTATCACTGGAGGGAGCCAGGTACGCCACGCCCAACTGGAACTTGTCTCGGTGCTTGGCACGGAAGTACCCCACACAGATGGCTGGAGGAGAGGCGGCGACACTGGGAGGGAGGTAGTGTTCCATGTTCCCGGTACCGGGGATCTGGTACAGCTCCAGTCTTCCCTTCCAGTACTGGAGCTTCTCGATGGCCTTCCAGTGTGTGCGGCCTGTAGGGTCTTCGTACTGAAGCATGGCAGAGGAAGGATTGAAGGAGGCCGTCGTCGGTACCAGTCTCCGGTAGATGGAGTCTCTCTCCATAGGGAGAGTCTCCTCCGTCCAGGAGGCGAGGTCGATCGGGTCACGCCCCATGCGAACCACCATGTGCGGCAAGATGGCATGGGTCAGGTCACCCTCCGGGGTCGAATAACCAGAGCTGAGGTAGGGGAAGGCGTGAGGGGTGCGAGAGGACCGGGGAACGGAGGAAGAGAGCGCGTCCGCCACAAGAATTCGAGGTTGGACCTCTTTGGTGGGAGAGTCCGGCTGAACGCGGAGGCGGCTCGGGTACATCTTGACCGTCTCGACGTAGTTCAAGCCTACCTGCATAGGAAACAGGGGAGGGTGGTAGTTCTGCTGAAGCAGGGTGTGGAGTGCGCTCGGTGTCATCCGCTTGACACCCGCCTCCGCAAAGTTGTTGGAGAGCAGCGCCTGACTCAACATCGACAACGACTCCACCAGAACAGACTCCGGCTTCTGGCCGGGAGCACTGGCGACGTACATCTCCAGGAGGTAGGACGGCAAGTGCTGGTCGTCTGACTGGAAGAGGACGGACAGCACCTGGCGGACGGGAGGTTGATGGAGTTCAATCACTGTGGAAGTCCTTTCGTTTGACTTGGAAGGTGTTGGTGGCAGAGGCGAGCGCATCGAGAGTCTTGTAGTGACCTACGCTACCAGCACGCTCCCGTAACGCTTCCCATCCACGGGAGTATGCCGCCATGTCGTCGAGGTTGGTGAGCAGGTCGCCAATCAGCACGGCGTCCACTCCCAGAGAGGAAAGGTACTCTTCGGTACCTTCCTCTCTGAGCTTGTCCACCAGGGCTTCACCCACGAAGAAGGCGGTGCCCATAGAGGTATTGAGGATACAACGCACCAGACCTTTGAGCTGAAGCGCGTCCAGTTTGGGGCGAGTCGGACGAGCACTGCCTTTGAGTCCCTTGAAGTGGAAGGGATCCACGAGGGCAAAGGTAGTATAAAGATCGTCCGCATACTTCTCCAGGTACAACAGGTGGTGACGGAGCAAGGAGACCAGCAGCAAGGCGGTCGGCTCGTCACAGGTCTTGTAGAACTTCACGCTCCACCTCCTACAATTTTCTGAAGGGTGAGGAAGGGGACATCGACTTCGTACTCTTCCATGTCTGCGATCATGTCCCCGCGACCAGGAAAGGGTGACTTCTTCACGCGGTACGCAGTCGCAGAAGCAGGAGTAGAGTGGATGGACGCAGGAGCATACAGGATCTTCGGCAGATAGTACATCTTCAGAGACAAAGAACTACTGTCCTTGCCTTCATTGGCGAAGTAATGACGAAGCGTCTGGCGAAGCATACCTGTACGCTCCATACCGAGGTCATCCATGAGGCGGACGGTCGCCAACGCCATCAACGCATTGCCCTCCTCGCAGTACTTCCGGAGCTGACGGATGAGGTCTTCTCTGGTCAAAACGGCATCTCCTCTGGAGGCTCACCGGAGGGGGCGATCTGCACGTATATCCCCTCTCCCGTATCAGTGCTGTATCCCACCAGGTCACAGGTCGCGTCTCCAAACATGGGAAAGAGGTAGTACCGACCGTCAAGCAGTAGAACGGTAACATCCCTGACGGGGAGCTCCTCCTGCTTCATGACCGTGCGTGGAAGGTGGCATACGTCTGTGATACGCATCCCAGCCACAGACTCCAGCTCTGGGAGGTACTCCTCGTACTCTTCCACTCTACAGGTACGGCCTGTCTCACTGTCATGCATGTACAGGTGTCCCTGGAACCTCATGTCGAGTGAAGCTCCATACACGACGAAGGTATCTGTCTCGATACAGAAAGGCGGTGGCTCCTGGTACCACTCCTCTCGACCTTGCTCCCCGCGCGATGATCGCCGGAGTCGCTGAATCACTTGTCCTCGAATGTTCAAAATCAAATCTCCTTGAAAGGTAAAGAGAAGGGGCCGAAGCCCCTTCTCAATGACGAATGAGTACGCCAGACTACATCAAGCCTTCGCCTCCGTCCTTCGTATGAAGGAGAGGTACTTGCGAGTAGACGAAGCTACCGCTCAAGCCGACTCGACCCACGATAGACACAGGAATCACAGTAGACTTCTGGTAAGTCGGGTCCCACTTCGGGATACGCAGATAGACGTTGTCGTAACGGAACAATCGTACCACAGGTGCAAGAATCTGGAGGTTGAGCAGGCAGTGGTGGACGCGCTCGCCCTGCAGGGCAGGCTCGTACCCACTCACCCACGGCAGCAAACCATCGAGGTTCGCAGTGACCTTGGCCTCACAGGTGGAACGAAGGTACGAACGCTCAGAGACATGCAGACCTTGCGGAAACTTCTCCATGTAGAAGGCCCATCGATGCTCAGGATTGTTGCGGTACGCCTCTTCACGCGCCACGAGTATGTCGTACAACTGGCTGAGGTTGGCCACGCCCCAGCCCGCCCAATCACGGACAGGCTGTGCGTCGCGGGAGCGCATGTTTTCCGGAATAGGCAGATCCATCACGGGAAGGTAGTCCGACAGCTTGTGCCCTCCGTAGGAGAACTCCTTGCCGATAATACCGACCGGACGCACCTCATGGCCGGGGAGAATTGCTTTGACCGAGAACGACTCATACGGATTGGAGGCAGAAGGCTCCATCACGATGACAGCCTCTGTAAGCTGCATCTCACGCAGACGAGTGAGAGTCTCCATCAAAGAGTTCGGGTCGAGGGCGAATGCCTCGTCGTGCATGAAGGGAACAGGCAGACGAAAGCGCAGCAGTGAGTAGGAGCTGCAAAAGTAGACGTAGGTGGATGCACGATCTGTAGACGGGCACATCATGATGGGCATCGGCGCAATTTCCGAATGTCTACGCTCTGTGTCAGAGGACATAAACATGTCGACGCCCACGCCGAAGACGTGCAGGAACGTACCGAGCAGGAAGCTCGGGTACTGGGGGACGGATGAAGCCACAACATACGGCTTCGCATGGTCGCCCACTATGGACGGTTGCAGGAGGGTGGTCATGAATAATCTCCTAGAAGTCAGGGTGGCCATCCTGCGGCATGCAGGTGGTAAAGAGTAAAATGTCGGCCACGTCAGCAGCCAGCTTCTTGAGGTGGATCTCCTCTCCGGTCAGGTAAAAGGTATGGAAGGCACGGACGGATCTGGTCAGTATCTGCCACCGTAACGAAACATCCATATCAGAGTCAGTGACTTGCATCACTTGCCGTAAAAAGAACATACGGCGGTACGCCATCAGCAAAGCGTTGGAGCGTTCTGGTAGAACGTCGGCGGGTAGAAAGGAAGGGTCGGAGAGGAGGCTTCGACGCAAGGATTTGTAGTCCACATCGGCCTCCGGGTAAGGGGTTCACCGCTCTTATGCCAAGAAACCTCCGGTTTTCTCAGGCACCCGCGAGTGAGAGGAAGGCAGGGTCGAGAGGGTAGTGAATCAAGGACACACCGGGCATCTGCTTTGCTACCTCCAGCGCGTGAGATTCCCGGTACTCCTCTGCGTAGTAAATGACTCGCACCCCTGCCTGGATGACCGAATGGAAGCAGGTCAGGCAGGGACAGACCGTCACGTACAGCTGACAGCCTTTGAGGGACAGGCCGTTGTTCGCTGCGTGGGCGATCGCGTTGGCTTCCGCGTGAGTGGTGCGCTGGCAGCCCTTGCGATCCTCCAGGATCAGGCATCCTTCGTCCGTACAGTGGGCCAGGCCCGGCATGGAACCGTTGTACCCCGCAGAGATACATCGGCGGTCACGTACGAAGACCGCTCCTACCTGCTTCCTGAGGCAGGTAGAGCGGCTTGCGTACAAGTGGGCCTGAAACATCCAGAACTGACCCCATCTACGCGACAGGGGCCGCATCTTCTCCAACCACTCCCTGGTCTGCATTTTCTCTCTCCAATTGTAGTTCGTACTGTACCTTCATGGCCTCCCAGAGATTCATCTGGTCGTGACCCGGAGCGTACAGGAAGTCAGAATAGTGTGCCCAGTGGAACATCCTGTAAGGAGGGGCCGTGTTGCTGAGAGAATCCCCACAGTACACGCCGCCCACGCCCCACGGAGCGTAGACCGCCATGTTGATGGCAGCGCAGCGGGCGATGTCCTTCTCCAGCTCCACACCGTAGAGGTACACCGTATCGTTGGAAGACGCCAGCAGTGTACGACCCGTACCGAGACATGGATCCATGTACGACTGAGTAGGCGGTGCAGACGCTGCGCGCACGATCTTGTGCATCACCATACACAGATGCATCGGTGTAGGAAAGAAGGCGGTCGGGTTGTGCTTTCCGTTGCTGAGCCATTCCGAGAAGATCAGCCCCAGGTGATCAGCAGGACGGTACCCCCAATGCTCCAGGTTGAAGGTACGGTACAGGTATTCCTGCTCCTTCTCGGTCAAATCCGGGTACATTGAAGTCAGCCCCAGACCAAAGCAGAGCCAGTCCAGAAAGTGCCGCATCGAGCCCCAGCTACCGTGCCCATTGTAAGAGAGGTGGTCGAGGCACTCCATGATGTTCTTGTACGCATCACAAGAAGTAGTGGAGTCCTTGAAGTCAACGTGAGGAGGGAGGTCAATCACGGCAGCTCTTCCCTCTACCTTGAGCTTCTCCAGCTGGGCTACCCAGTAACTGAATCGGTCGGGGAAGGGCATCGGAGGGTACTCTGAGGTGGGGATATCCATTTTCTTTAACTTGGCGTGCATCTGCTGGAGGTGGGACCAGGTCTGCATCAGCCATCCCCGGTAGGACCAGGGTCTTGGGGGAGCAGGGTGATGTATAACGAGCATCCCCGTCTTCAGCGCGTACTCCGACGCCGTCAGGGGCGCGGCCCCTGTGTCTTGTTCTTCAGTCATGGTGGTTTTCCTTGAGTGGTTAGAGTCAGATGACGAGCGCGCAATCGTACTCGTCGAGGTAAGTGTTCTCGCAGGAAGAGGGCAGGATCTCGAAGTCTTCAGAGCAATAGGAGGTCGACTTCAGTTCCTTGTAAAATCCGTCGAAGGTGAGAGAGAAGTGGTGGAAAAGGACAGTGGTCTGTGCAACCCAACGCTCCATGTCTGGAGTATCGGGAAGCCCGTAAAAGGAGAGGAAGGTCGAGGAGGGGAGCCAGTAGTCCTTCTGGAAACCTGCCTCCATCCAGAGAGGCAGGTCTTCCAAAGGCGCGTCAACACAGTCCATGGCCGCCAGCACCCCCACACCCCAGATGTCTGCCATGGGTAGAGAAGGTGGTATCGCTATGTCGCACGCTGGAGGGCCATGAGGCAGGTATACGGGGGGACCGTTGTGGGATTCCAGTAGATCGAGGTTACGCCAACACCGGGTCGACAACAGGCGCAACCATTGCCAGCGATACGAGATGCGGCGGAGGGGATTGGCGGGGGCAGGGAAGGCAGGCATGGTCTCTCCGTAAGGCGATTTTCTTTGAAAAAAGAGTAACTACCGTACATACTATGTCAATCGTTTTGTCACACGACGCAAGCAATGTTTGCAAAAACCACAGGAAGGTGTGTATGGGCAAGAAGAAGTCGAAGAAAATCCGCTTCCCAGAGGCAGACGTCCAGGAAGTCAAGAAGTTCGTCCTCCAGGTCAAAGAGTTGACGTACCGGCTGCAGACCGTCGCAGGTACCGACGCCAGGCAACGGGTGGCAGGAGAGTACTTCACTCCCTCTACATGGGCTGAAGCTCTCCTGCGTATCGACACTCTGCTCTGCGGCAAGCCGGCAGAGCGGGATGCAACGACGGACGGTGAAAAGTACGACGAGTTCGTCTCCAACCGGAAGAACATGAACTTTCGCCTGTCCGTGGACTCTGGACGGATCTTCCTCGCAGACGAACCCCGATTCTACGCTCCACAGGGGTCGCCCTGGAACAAAATCATTGGCAGTGTCCGGTACCGAGCCAGTACCACAGTCAAGTTCAACCAACGCTTTGGTACCAACCTCAGTCAGCAATAGCCACCATGCCCACGAAGGCGTCGAGGTCGGGCATCTGTCGAACCCACCTCCCTGCGACAAGGTACCTGTAGTCCACCACCTCAGCACCACCACCCGTCGTACCCCGTACAATCCCTAAGAACGGAAACAGGTGAACCTCTCCGTTGAGTACCAGCTCGATGGTGATAGGAATTCGAAGCTCCACCGACGTCTCTGGGTCGAAGCAGCTCCTCCATCCGTGTAGAGCAGTGTCGAAGTGCTTTGCCATATTGATGGAGAAGACGCGGATCAGGTTACTCTGCTCCAATTGGTCTACTCGGTCGATGCGGGTAGAGATGCCCCGGGCGTGAAGCACCAGCAACGACTGGACTACCGAAGCCATGGCAGGATTTAGTAGGACTCTCCTCACATCGGTCAGGTAGTCTACGTCCAGAACAAGACGACCCCCGGGGGCCATCGCCTCCAACAACGTAGCCAACGTTCTCGACGCAACATTCTCGGAGAAGACCAGCTCACGAAAGTGAGGCAACATGGCTCTCAAGTCCGCAACACTGTCGATCTTCACGGAGTAGCGGGTAGGTCGGAAGTATATGGATTCCAGAGTACGCCAATGCTCCGGTTCCAGTATCTTCTCGATAGAGGGGGA
>Ga0099850_1001212_pt1 | contig 12000 bp, 13 predicted proteins | sample CB_VirMetaG_5_FD_79182 | JGI IMG/M metagenome (GOLD analysis project Ga0099850, IMG submission 79182) | Freshwater to marine saline gradient viral communities from Chesapeake Bay - CB_1508_1D Viral MetaG | ecosystem: Environmental > Aquatic > Marine > Coastal | place: USA: Chesapeake Bay...
ACGTAATTCGTCATCGCTCATGTTGGCAACTTCTGCGTCAGTGGTACCTAAATAATCAATAAGCTCTGCACGGCTCATCTTACTAATAGGAGCATCACCTGAACCGCCTTCTTCAAGTTCAACAGCCTCTACTGCTTCTTCAACAGCTTCTTCTTCATCATCCAACATTTTCTGGAAGGCAGCTTTTTGAGCTGGGCTTTGAGCTTCTGCAACTGTGTGTTTGCCGGCAGCATCAATACCACGCTGGATGTCTTCGTTATTGTAACCATCTTCTGCAATCTCTTGCAACTTTTTCATTACATCAATCATGTGCATTGTATTAATCCTTTTTAGCAAACTCGTATTTGCGAGTTTCAAGTTCTTTTAACATGTTAGCATTGTATTCATCTCCGAACACTTTGGCAACATCATGTTTTGTAGCATCTGTGTATTCAGCATCATCAAGTTTAGTAACATATTCGTCACCCTCTTCTTTGAGTGCTTCTTCACGTGCAATTTCTTCTGGATGATCCTTGTTGATTACAACTAGCTGATTAGCAGGAATGCCCACTGTCTGGCTAATGTATTCGTATAACTGATACGCTGTTGCGGGATACTGTAGCTCTGCATCCATGATGTAAACTTCAGCATTTGATAATGTCTGAAAGTCCATGGGGTGTTCTTGGATAGGAGTTTTCTTAGGCTTGCTAATACTCTTCATATCGTATTTTTCTAGAGCAGTTTCTAACTTGTCCATAACTTCATCTTCGATCATATTAGCGATCTTAAGTCTAAAGTTATAAGTGCGTTCGCTCTCAGTTAAGTAGTGTGTCAAACTTTTCATTTTATATAATCATCCTATATTATATTTATGCTTTTTTGCCCAGAATTTCATTAAGAAGAGCGTTACGATCCATGATCACACCCTCGCCATCTGCTGCAACACTAGCTGGGTCATCTTGTTTATTCTTTGCATCCAGGGTGGCCTTCTTTAACTGTAGCTCAACCATTTTTAGTTTCTTGTTAATTTTATTGGTTTTTGCTGTTAGGGCAGTGTCTAGCATGCGACTAGCATTATTGAAGATTTCGCCGCTGAACCTAGCTTCCACGTTCATTCCCAGATCCATGAGGTCATCAAACGTTTTTCTAGCTGTGGCGGCAATGTCATCTAGTTCATTGTCACTAGTTTCTAAATCTCTAATAGTAGGCAAAGCAGCGTCAATTTTATCTACTTCGCTCATAATAGTTTCTTTAAACACAAGAACTCCAGTATTGTCCTCATTGGTAATACTTAGATTTTCTTCAACAGTTATCTCAGGAGTATCGTGGTCTTCAAGGTCAAATAGTGATTCTAATTTCTTTGTCATACTAATACTTATCTACGCTTTTTACCCTGGTGAAAAATGTCATTTTCAGTGACCACTCTAAAAGTTAACCCTTTAAGTTTGCAAAAGTTAGCAGCGGCAGACCATTTAGCATGGTTAACTGCTAACGCCATCTTGTCCCTCTGGCTTGTTTTTTCTGTAAGCATGGTTTGACTCTGTGGCTTTATCTCAATTAATTCACCACGGCGAGTTCCGTTTTTATTTTGATACACAATAATAAAATCAGGAACATAGATTGTTTGTTTACCAGTTAAGGGATTTCTATAAGGTATCTGTATACTTTCACTAGCCCATTGTATTACACTGGGGTGATTATCAGCAAACTGCATGAACGCAAATTCCCAACTACTTCTATATCTGGGAACCTTATTTCCAGCATACTTCGCTGGATTCTTAACTTCAAATAAACCGTTTGCCCATTTATTGGCCATGTCTTATGTCTTTACTTGCTGCTGCACTGTTGCTGGTGGGGTCTTGTCATTAATATACCCAAGTAGACTAGTGCCTTTTCTACTTGCATTGAGCAACAGTGGCACAGTAACTTTCGTATCACTGTTCTCAAACTTGTTAATTACATCACTAGCGTATAATCCTAGTTCGTTAACAGCATTTAAAATAGCTGCGGTTAAACTAGCGGCTGCTTCGTCATTACTAGTACGTCTAACACAGAAACTCTTAACCAGTTCATAGTCATTGTCTGTAAATTTACCCTTGGGACTAAACTGTGTGGTAAAATATTCATTAACTCGTAAGTCAATGTTATCAGACGTGCTAATAATAGGCAATGCTGTATTTTGTGTTGTCATATTATTACTTTCCGGTCTCTTGCACTCGTCTTACAATAAGAGCATCTCTTTCTTTTATTAAAACTGTATTGGTTGGATCATTGGTAATTTGATTTTGTAATTGTTGGATTCTGTCATTTATTTGTTGTTGCCTTAAAATTACAGAAGATGTCTGTGGGCCAACGGGAGTAGTAAAGTCACTGAGCCTTGCAGGAGTTGCAGGAGAGGCTGTAGTATTTGGAACTGTTGTTGCATTTCCTAGATTAAACGGATTAGATACAAAATCACTAATGTTGTCATATACTGTTTGGATAATATTACTGCCGTTACTGGTTACAGCATTGCTTGTGTTATTGCTGCTTCCTGTAGATCTGTCCACCGGAGCACCAGTGCCTGTTCTAGGCTCACCAGTATTGATTCTGTCAGTACCAAACACATTAGGCAATATAACATCAGTAAGGGGATTCTTTCCACGAAGAATACTACCCGCAGCTCGTTCTAAATCTTTTTCCAGTACTCTACCCAAGTCTAAATCTTTGGTATTGTTAAAAATAACTCCGCCTTTAATAATAGCACCAAGTATATTTCCATTGGACAGGTCAGTTGCTACAGTATTTGCAGCATCAACAAGTCCTCCCTGATAAAAGACGCTATCCCCAAGACCGCCGCCAAACACACCAAGAGGACTAGGTGACTTGTCGTAGTGTATGTCACTAAATCCTTTAGGGTTAATGTTGTTTACAAATCCAGTTGCATATTTGACAGTTTCGTATTGAATTGTCATGGTATGTTGCATAACACCAGTGTTTGCATAACTATGACTGTCATGCCCAAAGGCAGTAAGCATGGGATTAACCAGGGTGTATTCAGCAAATCTTTTTTGCAACATAGAATAAACTCTAATGTCTTTAAAGAATCGTTGATTACCGTCGCTCATACCATAATCTTCGCTTGTATATCCGCCATAACGATCATTTGTACTATAACTACCGCTGCCCAAATTATACTTACTATCGTTGTAATAAAAGTTAGCATACGTATGCAGAAAACTTCTAATTAAATCTTTCTGATCGTCGTGAAAAGTAATTGTTACCGGATTATAGTTTAGCTTGTGTTGACTATGCACTTGTCTGTTATACTGATTGTGAGTCTGAGTATCAATGTTAAATGTAGGCAAATCAATAGTTTTAACCAACATGTTGATTTCCATCTTATCAACAGAATTAAATAGTGTTGCTGCTTGTGGAGTGAGATTAAAAACTACATGAAAGAGATTGCTGAAGCGAGGCTGTAGTTCATAGTTATTATCAACAAACAACCTGGCTGCATGCTGAAAGTCTTTGATCTGATCGCCTTTTGCAAGGGCATTTAAAATAGTATTAGCACTAGCCACAGATATCTCCTTATTACAACTATTTATGCTGTTAGATTATGTGTATACTTTACAAAAAACCCCCCGAACGATTCGGAGGGTCTTTGTAATTCTATAGTAAAGGGCTATTAACCAGTAATTGTTTGTCCAAGAGTTCTTGCTACTGTAGCACCTACACCATCGCCAATTGGGCTTTGGATAGCATTATCAAACCTAATGCCTGCAGCAATTGTAACTGGCTCATTTGATGCATAGTTAAGCTCGCCATAGTTAACGCTAGTTAGGAAACAACCGTATAATTCCCAGGTTTCAAGGACGTTTGCAACACTTGCACCGTTGCCACCGTCAAGAATTTCAAAACGGGTAATAAACTTATAGTCAATACCAGAACTTGCACTGGATTGTTCCATAACGTCGAACTGCTTCTGTACTTGCTCTCCAAGTAGTCTGCTAACGCTGCCGTTGACATCGTCACGGAAGTTAACTGTAATTGCTTCCCAAGAGTGTTTACCTGCAATGTATGCTCGGCTGTTATAAACTGGAATTTCAATTTCTTCAAATGTTAAGCTTGGACGAGTAATGTCCATGACCTGCTTAGTTAATTCTGTACGGGGAGTAGACACACCAAGATTCTCAAATAACGCACGGAAGCGATACTTTAGCTTGGGCATTAGCAAGCCCTGTGCAGATGCTGATTGATCACTGTCTAATGGTACAGTAAATTTTGTTAATGATGAAACGGACATGTGTCGTGTCTCCTATAATATATGTTAAAAGTATTTATCTATTCTGGGCCACAAAAAATGGGGGGTAAAACGTATACCCCCCATTAATTTCATTATTCTTTGTGCTTTAAACAGCGTTTGCTGAGGCTACGTTACCTGCTCCAATTTCACCTGTGTTCTTTAGGCGAATCGGAATAAAGATAAATTCAGCAGCCTTAACTGGCTCAATCGCAACATCAACATATAGTTCGTTGCGATCAATTCTTGTTGCTGTGTTATTTGTTTCATCACAAACTACCAAGTAGTCGTAAATGCCACGCTTTGCAACCAAGTCGTTCATAATCTGTTCAACTCGCTCTTTAAGCTCATCACGTGTAATCTTGTCGTTTGGCTCAAACACATAACCTAGTGCTGTTGCTTGTAATTGACCACGTAGATAACCTGCCAGGCGCGCCACGTTAATACGATCCAGTGAACTTGAAGTTGCTGCACGGGTCTTGTTACCGTAGTTCATTAATCCAACACCATTAAAGAATGTAATTGGGTTAACTCTATTAGCGTAAAGTGTATCACGTAGTGATTCTCTAACGTTGTCTACAACAAACTCACCAGTTGCGCTGTTGATGTAACCAATAGCACTGGCATTGTCAACTAGTCCACGGCGTGTTCCTGCTGGAGCAAACCATGGGAAGCTCTGATCATCGCTTCTAGCAATGGTTCTTAGCGCCATATGACTTGCTGGAACAACAATAGTGTTACCACTGAGGTCGGTTGTCTGACCAGCTGGATAAAATACACCTAAGTAAGGATCTGCACTTGTCAATCCGTCTTCACTGTTGTCTGTTACTGCCGCGGTATTGCTTGCCCAGTTCTGGATTGCAGTACTAGTAGCAGCAAGTCTCATGCTTGTGTCACCTACAACAAACGCTGTGTTACGTCTATCGTTATTAAGTGATACCATGTTATTAATTAGTTCTGGATATCCAGGTGCTGCAATAATGTTAAAGTTACGTGCATCTTCCCTGAGTGCTTCACTGTTATCAATAGCTGATTTCAAACCTGCAACAACAATTTTACGAACAGCCTTGCGTCCCATATAAGGACTACCGTCATCTTTGTTGCCACTTACTGATACCCACGCATCCTTTTCTGTTGGAAGTGTTGGGTAAAGTGTAGTGTCACTGAAGTTTGTTCTGCTAAAGTGGTTGCTACGGAATTCTTTCACGTTGTATGAACTACGTCGTGTGTTGAATAGTAACATGCCTCTTGGATATAAACTAGCATCTGGTGCATCAATGTCAGTAACATCGCTGGTTAACAATGCGGCTGTTGTTGTAAGTGTGCCAGTAACTACGTCTGTAGTTGTGTCGCCCATAAAGCGAGCATCAGCAAACAAGATACCATCTTCAGTTGTTTGGTCTGTTTTATCGACTAATACCCAACGGTTTTCACTGTCTACAACCTGATAACGATAAAGCATTGGATAGTTTTCCAAATCACCAGTATCGATCCACAAATCACCAACTACTAGTGCAGTTTCGTCAATTTGTGTAGTAGGCTCTGTTGCAGCAAAAATAACACCAGTTGAATCAGTGTTGCTCAAATCATAACCACGAGCATCGCTTGTTACATTCTGATAACCTTTCCAGTTTGTGCCGTCGCTGATCATAATATCAGCTTCTGTACCGCCATGATACCAACTACGTGTGTTACGTGGATCTGAACTTGGTGCGGTGCTGCTTGCAGTGTAAGTAGGTGCAACCCAGTTACTTAGGATTAAGTTACTGTCGTTACCTGCTCTAACTTGCCCAGTTGTGATTGCAGTACTAAATCCTGCATCAGCTACTGGAGTACCACTAGTGTCTTTAAGTACAACAGTGCCACCAAGTGCATGTGTGATTTGCAAGTAACCTGAACTAGTTACACTTGCACTAACGTTTGCTACACCAGCACCAGTAATGTCAGCAGCAATATCTGCAATGCCTGTTCCACTGGTTGTTACTGTAACTGCGGTTGAAAGTGCAGTGCTGTTTGCAACACTAGCTTGGATTGTAAATGTGTTACCGCTTGTAATTGGAGCGGCTGCATTTACTGTGCCTGTAACATCCATTGCGCCAGTTGCATATCTGCGGAACAATTTAAAAGTTGCCGTGTCATTTTCAGTAACATCAAACTGCATATAATAACTTCCAACAGCAATTGCTTTTCCGCCAGTTGCATCAAGGTTTTTGTTTGCAGTGCGATCGTTTTCATAAAGTGGAACACTTACGCTTTCAAACTGTGCAGTTGTTGAGTTGTATACACTAACATCAACAAGTGCACCTAGGTTACTTGAAGTTGTCTTAACCCAAGTACTGCCTGCTGGGCGCGGTGTTGTGTCTGTGCTCTTCCATTCTGGAACAGTGTAGTGTGCGCTCTGCTGGATGAGAGGACATGCAAATGTTCCTGCTGATAAGCCAGTGTCTGTTAGGATTGTTCCTGTACCGTTAGCAAGAAGGATTTTACCGTCGGTTGTTGAACCATCACTAGCTGCTGAACTCGTAGCATAAATTTCAATCTTGTTATCAACTGCGGATGCTGTAACACCAGTAATAGAGGCGTTTACAATACTTGATGCAAGTGCAGTAACAGTTGTTCCACTAAGTGTAACAGTTGAGCCGTTAATTGTAATAGTGTTGCCGTTTGTTAATGTTGGGCTTGCTACTGTGCCAGCAGTTGTTGGCCAGCTCTGCTGCCAGCTTGCGCTACCGACTAGTACCCACGCATTGCTACGGTTTTTGTAGTATACTGGATTGCTTGTGTTAGTTGCTACAATAGCATAGCTACCAATTGTTCCAATCGATGCTTTAGGAATACCGCCAGATAAATCGTCAGTGCTAGTAATAACTGTTGGAACCTTGTTTGTAAATGTGCCAGCTGTCTGACTCCATTCGAAAATCCCCCAGCGGCTATCACTGCCAGTGTCTAACCAAACAACACCGTTGCTTGGAGTACCAAGTGGTCTGCTAGTGCTTGATGTTAGCTCTGCTAAGTCAACATCTGCACGGGTTACATAAACTCGGTTACTGGATCCTAGAAGGCTATAAGCAGCCATCAATCCGTATTCGTTAATTTCGTGTCCATTAATAGGAGTACCACTAGCAGTCTGATAAAATAGTGGATTACCAAAGGTTGATACTAGTTCTCTCTGACTACCAATTAGATATGTGTTACCTGCGTTTGCAGCAGTTGTTCCAGGTGCGGTTCCAGTTCCGGTTCCACTGGTCTTGTCTTGGGCTGTTGCTACGATAATTGATGCTACTGTTCCAGCTGTATTAGCAACATAGTTGCTTTCATCAATTACTGTAACTTCTACGCCGGGTGATACTAAAGCCATGTTTTTTGCTCATCCTTCATATAAAGATTTATTAAATATATTTATCGAATGCAACAGAAAACACTGTATTTAGGCAAGTTTGGTAAAGGTAAAGGAAAAAAATATTTTTTTAAAAACTACAAAAATAAATTTTTATTTTTTATATAAATAGTAATGTAGGTCGCGAGCCCCAACTCCACCTACTCTAACTGCTAAAGGGAGCAATCAGCAATGGAAAATATCTATAGTATATATAAAATATCAAATTCTATCAATAAAAAAGTTTATATAGGATTTACATCTAACACAGTAAACTCAAGATGGAGTATGCATAAGTATCAGGCAAGATCAGGGAAGTCAAAAACAAAACTTCATGAAGAAATGCGAACTCTTGGGTGTGATAAATTTTTTATTGAACCAATTTACCAAAGTTATGATCGTGAATGGACTCTCAAAATAGAAGATAGTTTCATAGTTGAATATAATTCTATTGCTAACGGTTATAACAAAAGACCTGGCGGTCAAAAAACTAAAATTAAACAACTTACTGATCAAGAACGCCAGGAAAGAACAAAAAAGGAAGCTGAAAAAGAAAAAAGAAGAAAGGCAAGATTAGAAAAAAAGAAACTTATTGATGATAAACGAGAACAAAAGAAACTGCAAAGAGCCAAGCGTGAACTAGAATCTAAACGACTAAAAGAAAGTCGTGACCAACGCCGGTTAGAGAAATCTAGAGAAAAAGAACGTCTTAAAAAGATTCGTCAAGAAAGAAAAGAAAAAATTGAACCACATGTTCGCCTTTTATGTAAAACATGTAATATAAACCCGCGAGCTGTTAATTTTCATAAAAATAACAAAGTCTATTATCGTTCACAATGTGATTCATGTATTAAATATACAATAAATGAAAAAAAGTTAGGACCAATTTGGTATCGCGCTGGGTATCAGAAAAAGGCGGCGTGTGAACAATGTGGATTTAAACCTGTGATGGCTGGCCAACTAGAAGTATTTCAAATCGACAGAAATCAGCAACACGTTGCCACTACTAATTTAAGAACAGTTTGTCTTAATTGTAACTATGAGTTGTCTAGGACGGGATGGACTCAAGGAGATCTGACAGAAGATCTTTAACTACTTTATTTAAATCTTCTATGGATCCGTCATTTGTAATTAAATAATTTGGTGTAATGCCAGCCCAACTGTATTCACTGGCATGAACATCTGGATACATTACATGCATATCATCTGGTTGCTTGGCTGCAAAGTCAAACCACAGTGGGTCATCTCCGCGCTTAACACGAACAATTACCCCGCCCAGTCTTCTCACCATGGCAATCTCATTGGGAAATCTAACATCAGTAATTACTTTATTACTCTTGGAGTCTTTAAGCCTAGATTCCATGCTTAAAATCCAAGTATCTTGGTGGAAGTGATTACGGAAAACTTCTGTGCCTAATAGCTGCAATGCAAGTCTTGGACTAAAATCTGGAATATTTAAACGGTCGCTCCACCAAGAATCAACTTGCTCACGCCATACTCTACTAGCAGGAGTAGTTCCTTCTAGCAGTGTTCTATCCCAATTAAAAATACTGGAGGCTGCATCTTTAAGTGAACTGGCAAAACTTTCATGCTCAAAACCTTGCTCAATCAGCATATCGCCAACTGTGCCTTTACCAGAACCTATTAATCCAATAATTCCTATTAGCATGTGTTTATTATACTACGTTAAGATTTAAAAGCAAATAAAAAAATAATTAACCTATTAGAAAGCTGAGTGGATCGGAACCATCTACATAGTTCTTTAGATCTTCTTCTAGTTGCTGCATCTCTGCTTGTGCTTCTGCCTTTAGTGTGTCACCGTTGAGGCTCGTGCCGCCCTGTGGTCCAGCAATAGTGCTAAACTTGGATCTTGCTTCACCTAATGTAAACTTAGCAAGTGCTAGACTGTAATCCTGTATCCAAGGCTGGATCTGTTGATCTTGTAGCAATCCAGATTCTGGTCTTGTATTATATACCCAGAGCACAACCTTTTCACCGCTAGCACTAAACTTACGCAAGAGTGTGACAGTTTTAGTTACTGGGTTAAATTCAAAGTTAACAAAGCCACCGAACATTCTAGCACTGAGTTCTTGATACTGATAATACATTTCGTAGGTTGCTTGACCACCCACACGCCCTGCTTGAAGCAAGTAAGTGTTAACGAATGCTGCTTCAAAAGGCTCAAATTGTGTTCCAGTATCTGAACTACCACTGCCTACACTACGACGAAAAACCTGTCTTACTTCTTGTACTTCGTCAGGAAGAACATATTCCTGCTGATTTTCAAGGATAGATAAAAATAGATAACTACTTTCAACACTACTCCCGGCTCTTTGTCGATATTTACGCACCGCTTGGTTAATGCACATATCATAGTGCTCTGGATCCAGCTCAACGTCTACCATTGCCCCGCCTAAACGAAGATAGATGTAATCAGTAATATCTTTTCGTAGTGTAGTTAGATCAGCCATCGATAAAAGTTCCTAAAACAGCAGGGGATTAAATTCCCCTGCTTCATATAGTATTTATTTAGAAACTTTAAGTAGTACTATGTGCTCGTTGAGGCGACCGTTCATTTTTGTCTCGGTTGCCTTGATGTCATCCATAAACTTCCGTAATACTACTTTGCCAGCTTTTCCAAACTCTTTAAGTTGTGCTTCTGGCTTCCGTAGGGTCTTTTGTACACTGAGCTTCTCATCATAAAACTGCAATGTAGTGCCTTTAACCATTAAAGTTGCATGCTCTTGTGCTACATACTTGCCTAACTTGCGGTTCTTGGTATTAAATACCCAAAGTTCTGTAGCACCTACTACTGTAGTAGGATCAACACTAACAATTTTGTAACGATCATCGTCCTTTTTAAATTTAAGTTTAGCAACCAGTTTATCAGCACTCTTGGGCTTGGGCTTACGAGTTGCTCGTGTTGCTTTTTTAAGGTTAGCATATGCATCAAGGTCGCCAAACATTGTATCAAAGAATTTGATCATCTGTTTAATATCAGCCTTGCTAAGATGTTTATAGCCTTCTGCAAGATCTTCAGGACAATCTTTCTGTGTCAGAGCCTGAAACTCTGCTGCCACTGGCTCGTAGTAACTGCGAATCTTTCCGATATGTGCCTGGGCTACAGTGTTGCTCTTGAGATAGTCAAACATTGCAGGAATGTCGTTGCTAGGTTGCAAGTCTGTCCATTCTTCAAACTGCCCAATAATGTCACTGAGCTGCTCACGCATACGTTCTTGTATGCTGGGCTTGTAGACACTACCTTTAACTTTTTCTTCTACCTTCTTTGCAGCAACAAGTTCTTTACCAGATTCTGCTAGTGCAGCAAGTTTATCTGTGTAGTATTTGGTACTCTGATTATACTGATCTTCATCGTTCTTTGCACCAGCAAACTCAGGGAAATCACCTTGAGCAAATGGTTTATCACTGTAAATGTTAGTCCAATAACACCAAGCAGCAAATCCACTGTTAGACATTTTGTAGTCTGGGTTGGCAGCAATAGCCTGTGCAGTTGGCTTGTCATACGCCTTGCGCACATAACCCTTGACAATGCTAACATATTCTTTAGATTCAACTTCACTATGCACTTTCTGAAAAAAATGCTTGTAGCCTTTATCTGCAGAAATAGCACCAATGCCTGATTTAACTCGTCGGGGGGTCGATTTCTTTTTCTTCTTAGTCGTTAGTAGTGAGTTCTTTGCCATAAAATTTCTCTATGCCTTCTATGAGGTCCATAATGTCAGCTATGTCCAGATTATCCACAGCCTCGTTTGCTACCGTTTCAACCCATTCTTTTTGAATCTGATTTAACGGTAGCACACAGCCTGTGGGAAAGTCAATAACCTCTGCCATATTTAAGCACCAATGCCCAGGGCTGGGCTAACCATGTGGCCTGGTACACGCCATTTGGTCCCACAGTTAAGGTCTCGAACAACCAGGTTCTTGCGGTTAACTTTGGTGATCTCGCCAACAACCGTCCCATTACGTCCGTCAAACTTGACACGGTCACCAACCACAAAACTACGAACAGCCTTTTTCGCTAGGAAAGCGCGGCGCATCTGAACAGCGTCAACTACATCTTGTAACTCTTCGTGGCTCATGTGTGAAATGGCAGCAAGTGTGGAACGCATAAAATCTTTAGATTGCTCTGACATGTTTAACTCCTTAATTTCAACTTATACATCATAGTAGCACAGATGCCATAATAGTCAACCAAAAAACCTAATTTTTATTAGGGACAACTTTTACGGCTCGTTGTACCACTGCCTCAAACTTATCTAGAGCTTGAAACATCGAGGTCAACTGGTCATGCAGGTCATAAGCACTATCACTCGTAGTGTCACGATCCAAAGCATCCAAG
>Ga0099850_1001213_pt1 | contig 11998 bp, 15 predicted proteins | sample CB_VirMetaG_5_FD_79182 | JGI IMG/M metagenome (GOLD analysis project Ga0099850, IMG submission 79182) | Freshwater to marine saline gradient viral communities from Chesapeake Bay - CB_1508_1D Viral MetaG | ecosystem: Environmental > Aquatic > Marine > Coastal | place: USA: Chesapeake Bay...
AACACCTTTGCTGGTACTATCAATGGTAAGTATCGCGTCTACATTGACCCATATGCTGCTAACGTTGCTGCTAACCAGTACTACGTTGTAGGTTATAAGGGTTCTTCACCTTATGACGCTGGTATCTTCTACTGCCCATATGTTCCTCTCCAAATGGTTCGTGCCGTTGGTGAGAACAACTTCCAGCCTAAGATTGGCTTTAAGACCCGTTACGGTCTTGTTGCTAACCCATTTGCTGAGGGCACTGATCAGGGTCTTGGCAGACTCCTTGCCAACCAGAACCGCTACTATCGTCGCGTCAAAGTCACTAACTTGATGTGATATAAATATCCTTTGTGTGAAGGAGGTGCGAGGGACCCGAAAGGGTCCCTTTTTTTATCTAAATAATATGTTACTTATATGAGGTGATCGTGACCTTGTATGCCACGTGAATGGAATACCTCTTTTAGGGAACCGTGGAACCCTATCATAAAGAGGTGCCTTGATGGAGTAGATCTCCACACAGAATTATATCTTGATACAAATGATCCCTTCCACGAAAAACAGGCAGAAAAATTAAGAGATTACGTAAGAAACCTCAAAGATTGGATACACGAAACAGAACCAGAAGCATTTCATAGAAAATAACTCATGGCACGTTCAATATACGATAAGCAAATACAAAATAGGAATTACCTGGCACCAACAGGTTTTAATTTCACTTTGCAACGCTGCCCCAAAGTAAGTTTCTTTTCTAATACAGCACAGATTCCTGGTATTGATCTTGGTGTTGCAACTCAACCAAACTATTTGAATGATATTCCAAGACCAGGTGAAAAGTTACAGTTTTCAGATTTCAACCTAAGATTTCTGGTCGATGAAGATCTTAAAAACTACATGCAGATTCAAAACTGGATGAGAGGTCTTGGTTTCCCAGAAAGTTTGGCAGAGATATATTCGGAATACACCGAGTATGCAGAACTATACAATAGAGAATTTAACAAATCGGAAGAACTTTTATATTCCGATGCTACGTTAGAAGTTTTAAATAGCACAATGAATCCACAGTTTCTTGTGAAGTTCAAAGGAATGTTCCCGATATCCTTGACAACTTTGGATTTTGATGCTACCCCAACAGACGTTGATTACTTTACAGCAGAGTGTACTTTCAAGTATACTGTATATACTATCACTGACTTGGCTGGCAATCCTTTATGAATCTTGATGATATACAAAGTATGTGGGAGAAAGACTCACAGATTGATAAAGATAATCTTCACGACGAATCATTAAAGATACCTGCACTTCATGCGAAATATCATGAAATGTTTAACAATACTTTGTTGCTAAGAAAGAAAGCAGAGCAACAGAGAAAAAATATTCGTCATGAACGATACGAATATTTTTCTGGAAAAGCAGATCCAGAAGTTTACATTGAGAATCCATTTCCAAAGAAGATTCGTGACAAAGATACAATGCAAAAGTATCTGGATGCTGATGAAAAGTTGATGAATGTCAATCTCAAAATCGACTACTACGAAACTCAACTAAATTATATTGAGAGCATTCTAAAACAAATAAGTAATCGCACTTATCAAATCAAGAATGCTATCGAGTGGCAAAAATTCGTAGCAGGTTATGGTTGAACTCAGTATTGAAAAAAAGAACGAAGTATATCTTAAAATAAAAGCAGAACCTCATGTCTACCAGGAACTATCTGAGGAGTTTACATTTGATGTTCCTGGTGCAAAATTTATGCCTCAGTATCGAAACAAATACTGGGATGGAAAGATTCGCCTTTTCTCTACGGCAACAGGTGAAATCTACGTTGGTCTTTTAGACAAACTTATATCATTTTGCAAACGCTACGGATACGAATATAAGTTTGTTGATAACAAGTTTTTTGGAACTCCTTTTGAAATCAATGAGTCTATCTCAAAGGAGGGTGTAAAAGATTATATGAAATCTATTTCCGTTCACGAACCACGTGAATACCAAATAGAGGGAGTATACGATGCTCTAAGACACAATAGAAGATTATTGATAAGTCCAACTGCATCTGGCAAATCTTTGATGATTTATTCTCTCGCCAGATATTATACAGAGCACAACAAAAATACCCTGGTAGTTGTTCCAACGACATCTCTGGTAGAGCAGATGTATAAGGACTTTGAGGATTATGGCTGGGAGGCAGAGGAGTATTGTCACCGCATCTACTCTGGGCGCGAAAAGACGGATAATCGGCCAATTGTGATTACTACGTGGCAATCTATCTATAAACTTGATAGGAAGTGGTTTGAGAGATTTGATGTTGTGATTGGAGATGAAGCTCATCTTTTCAAATCTAAGTCTCTTATACAGATCATGACGAAGTTACATACTGCTAAACATAGATTTGGGTTCACAGGGACATTAGACGGCACACAGACGCATAAATGGGTCTTAGAGGGACTGTTTGGACCATCATACAAGATCATCCGTACAGAGGAGTTAATGCAGAAAGGATATCTTTCTAAGTTAGATATCAACTGTATCCTACTCAAACATCCACCACAAAAGTTTGAGAACTTTGAAGATGAGGTTCAATACATTATTGGACATCAACAACGAAATAAGTTTATCACAAATCTGACATTAGATCTAAAAGGAAATACTCTTGTTCTTTATTCAAGAGTTGAATCTCACGGTCAGGTCCTTTACGAGGAAATAAATAACAAAAAAGCAGATGAAAATCGAAAGGTTTTCTTCGTGCATGGTGGAGTAGATGCTCAGGAGCGTGAACTAGTTAGGGAAATCACAGAAAGAGAATCAAACGCTATCATCGTTGCCTCTTATGGAACTTTCTCTACTGGTATCAATATTAAAAATCTCCATAATGTTATCTTTGCCTCACCTAGTAAATCCCGAATCAGAAACCTTCAAAGCATTGGACGAATTCTTAGAAAGGGGAACAACAAAGTAAAAGCTGTTCTCTATGACATTGCTGATGATTGTACACATAATCAAAGAAAAAACTACACATTGAATCATTTAATTGAACGTATCAAAATCTACAACGAGGAGAACTTCAATTATGAAATCATCACAGTTAACTTAAAATGAATATGGAAGACGATTTTTACGCATCAATAAAATTAATCTCTGGTGAGGAAATCTTTGCAAAGGTTTCTGTATGCGAAGAAGATGAAAGAACACTTTTACTTCTTTCTAATCCAGTGACACTTGAAGAGGTCAAGATGAAAAAATGGGGAACCATTGGTTATAAAGTAGAACCATGGATAAAAACTTCATCTGATGACATGTTCATTATTGATATGAATCGTGTTCTTACAATCAGCGAAAGTGATAATATTGAAATAATTGAAGTCTATAATTCATATGTTAGAGAATCATCTTTCGATTCATCTAGTAGCAGATCTTCAATTAATCGTGAAATGGGATATATATCTAGTGTAATCGAAGCAAAAGAGGTATTAGAGAAGTTATATAAGCTATAATTTCTCTTGAACCTCCACAGAGTTATTCTAGTGGTATTTTGAGGACTTGTCAAGCCCCTAAAATATGGTATAATATTATTAATAATAATGGTTATAAAACATGTTAATAACTAATATGCCAAAAACACGTAAGAGATCAGAACATTACGTCAACAATAAAGATTTTCTTGCTGCTATCATTGAGTATAAAATCAAGGTTCGTAGAGCTGCTGAGAAAGAGATTCCTAATCTTGCTAGTATGAGTCCTGATGAGCAGTTTGAAATCTTAAAAACCTGGAAGAGTCCGAACAAACCAAGAATCACAAACTATCTTGGTGAATGTTTTTTGAAGATTGCAACACACCTTTCATATAAACCAAACTTTGTCAACTACATGTTCAAAGATGACATGGTTTGTGATGGCATTGAGAACTGTATTCAATATATTAATAACTTCAATCCAGAAAAATCACAGAATCCCTTTGCATATTTCACTCAGATTATTCACTACGCTTTTCTGAGACGGATTCAAAGAGAGAAAAAGCAAATGGAAATCAAGAACAAGATTCTTGAACGCTCTGGATACGATGAAGTATTCGTGGATAACAATACCCTTGACAGCAGCAACTATTCGGACTATAATCAAATCAAAGATAACGTCCACACAAAACTTCGTTCGTGAAAGTCGCAATCATAACAGATCAGCACTTCGGTGCTCGTAAAAATTCTAAACTGTTTCACGACTTCTTTTTGGAGTTCTATAATGAGGTATTCTTCCCTACCTTAGAGAAAGAGAAAATCACCGTAGTCATAGATATGGGTGATACCTTTGATAATCGCACTGGTATTAACTTCTCAGCACTTTCATGGGCAAAGAAGAACTATTATGACAGACTTCAAAAGATGGGCATTAAGGTTTACACAATCGTTGGTAACCACACTGCCTATTATAAAAACACCAATAGTATCAATGCAGTTGATCTTTTGTTGCGAGAATATGATAATGTATATGTTATACCTGAGTATGAAGAGTGTGAAATTGGTGGACTGAACATTGCAATGGTTCCCTGGATCAATCAGGAAAATGAAAGTTCAACTTACGATTCACTTAAAAAAACTGAATGTCCTGTTGTCATGGGACACTTGGAACTGCAAGGATTCTATGCTAATCGCCAGCACTTAATGGATCATGGTGCTGATCGAGCTCCTTATGCAAGATTTAAAAAAGTTTTCTCTGGACATTATCATCACAGAAGTACAGAGGATAATATCAATTATCTTGGAAATCCATATGAGATTTATTGGAGTGATCTAGAAGAAACCAGAGGGTTTCATATTTTTGATACAGAGACACTTGAAACAACTCCTGTCAATAATCCTTTCAGGATGTTTTATCGTCTCTATTATGAGGATACTCCATATCAAACATTTAATACCGCAGAGTATAAAGATAAAATTGTAAAACTCATTGTCCGTAAGAAAACAGATCCAAAGAAGTTTGAAAAGTTTGTAGATAAACTTCTTGATTCTGGTGTTGCTGATTTGAAGATTGTTGAAAACTTTGCTATTGCTGAAAATGAAGATTTTGATATCCAACAATCGGAAGATACTCTTTCAATCCTGAGTAGATATCTTGATGAATCTGAAACTGATATAGATAAGAATGCGGTCAAAGATATTATAAAAAACATCTATCAGGAGGCTTGTGAGGTAATCTGATGTTTGTTCTTACCATCAAAGGAAAAGAAGACGAGGGTGCATACTCCGTAGCAAATGAAGATGGTGAACGTGTGCTTTACCTCTTTGAAGAAGAAGATGATGCTATGAGATATGCTATGATGTTAGAGGAAGATGATTGTCCTCTCATGCATGTCATAGAAGTAGATCCTCAAATGATGGTTAAGGCATGTGAGTTTTCTTCGACAAGATATGCTATTATAACCAAGAATGACATTGTAATCCCCCCGCGAACTCCATTTCATGATAACGTTTAAGACTATTAGATGGCAGAACTTTCTTTCCACAGGCAATCAATGGACAGAAGTTGAACTGAATAAAAATAGCAATACAATTATTATTGGAAGTAATGGATCTGGTAAATCGACCATTCTAGATGCCCTTACTTTTTCATTGTTCAACAAACCGTTTCGTAAAATTAACAAACCACAACTGATTAACTCAGTAAACGAAAAAGATTGTTTGGTTGAAGTTGAGTTCGATATCAAGGGAAAGGAATATAAAATCGTTCGTGGTCTTAAACCAGCAAAGTTTGAGATTTGGGTGAATGGAGAACTGCAAGATCAAGATGCATCTGCGGTTGATCAGCAAAAGAAACTGGAACAAAATATTCTTAAACTCAACTTCAAGTCTTTTACTCAGATTGTGATCTTGGGTAGCTCCACCTTTGTTCCTTTCATGCAGTTGCCTTTGGCACATCGTAGAGAGGTGATTGAAGATCTTCTTGATATCAAGATCTTTTCTTCAATGAACATGTTGATTAAAGATAAAATCAGATCTCTTAGAGATGAGTCAAGAACTCTTGAACTTAAAAAAGATTCTCTGAAAGATAAAATCAAAATGCAAAAAGATTTTATCGATAAAATTCAGAATCAAGGAAAAAGTGATATTGATGAAAGAAAAGAAAAGATCAAAGAACATGCAAAAACAGCAACTGATCTTTTGAAATCCAATGACAATCTTTCCAAAAAGATTGAGGAAATCAATTCTTCAATGCAAGAGTTTCAAGGTGCTGGAAAGACTCTATTTAAATATGCTCAACTCAAAGCACAGATTCAGACAAAAAAAGAATCCATTAATGAAGAAACTGTATTCTTTTATGAGAATACGGTATGCCCTACCTGCACACAAGATATTGAAGAATCTTTCAGATTAAATAGAATTGGGACACTCAATGCTTCAATAGAAAAGTTGCATGAGGGTTTGTGCGATTTAGAATCCAAAATACAAGAAGAGGAGTCAAGAGAGTCCCACTTTACTGAACTCTCACAGGAGGTTGTTTCCCTAACTAATGAAGTTTCTCAAAACACTGTTCGGATTTCTGGACTGCAACGGCAATGCCGAGATCTGGAATCGGAAATTCAAAGAATTGCCGATCAACTTGCAAACAGAAATACTGAGCATGAGAAGTTAAAAGACTTCAATGAAACTTTACAGGGGGTTTATGAAGAGTTAGCATCTAAAACTGAATCAGTTAAGAATCACGATTTTGCATATTCCTTATTGAAGGATGGGGGAGTCAAGACTAAAATTATCAAACAGTATCTCCCCTTTATTAATCAACAAGTGAATCGTTATTTACAACTGATGGATTTCTACATCAACTTTAATCTTGATGAAGAGTTCAACGAGAGTATTCAATCTCCAATTCATGATAACTTTTCTTATGCCTCTTTTAGTGAAGGTGAAAAGATGAGGATTGATCTTGCACTGCTGTTCACTTGGCGTGAAGTTGCAAGATTCAAGAACTCCGTTAGCACAAATCTTTTGATCATGGATGAAGTGTTTGATAGTTCTCTTGATGGACTTGGAACAGATGAGTTCTTGAAAATCATCAAATATGTTATTAGCGATGCCAATATCTTCATTATTTCGCATAAAGATAGTCTATTCGACAAATTTGATGACGTGATAAAATTTGAGAAGGTGAAAGGTTTTTCGCACAAAGTCCAATGACAACCCCAAACTGGAAACACAACTCTGGTAAGGAAAAGAAAGGTAAAGGCACCTGTAAAGGGAGACTTCGATCCCGAAGGGAGTCCCTTAGACAGTTGAAGAAGCGTCACATGGATCGCCCAAAAGGCGATCCTTCGTCGTATTATGGGTACATACCTGAGAAAACAGTATGATCAACCTGGAAGTCAAAGGCACGGTCGCTAAACTGCTGGCACAAGAAAATCTTATTGTTGAACACCGTAAAGTTCAAACGGCACAGTTCAATGTCGATACCAGAGTTCTAACGCTTCCGATTTGGGAAAAGGCAACAGATGCCATCTTTGATATGTTGGTGGCACATGAAGTTGGTCATGCCCTTTATACTCCAAATGAAGACTGGACAGAGAATGTTAAGGTTCCTCAACAGTTTGTCAATGTGACTGAGGATGCTCGCATTGAGAAACTCATCAAACGCCGTTTTCCTGGACTTGCCAAGACTTTTTTCAAGGGTTACAAAGAACTTCATGAAATGGATTTCTTTTCCATTGCAGATGAAGATCTGAATAAAATGAATCTTGCTGACCGTGCCAATCTTTGGTTTAAGATTGGAAAGTATAGTGATATTCCAATTCAACGTGGTGAAGAAATGGATATCATCAATGCGATTGCTGATGCTGAAACTTTTGAAGATGCTTTGATTGCTGCTGAACTTCTCTATGCCTACTGCAAGAAACAAAACAACTCTCCGAAATCTGAACAAAAAAATCAAGAGGATCTGGAAGAACAACAGTCCTCTGAGAGCAACAGTGCTAATTCTTCTTCTAGTTCCAGTGGCAGTGATTTTGATTCCAATGGGACTGATTCTGATGATGATTTTGATGAAGGTGATAGCAATAATGACGATACTGATGGCAACATGGGTTCTGATCAATTTGATGAACCTAATGTAAACACTGCCGATAGTCTGGAAGATAAACTTCAAGATCTTATTAATCACCAAAGTCGTGATTACTATTACTACGAACGTCCTGTATTTGATCTTGAAGACACCATTATCTCTAATGAACAAATCAATAGTGATCTAGAAAAACATTGGGCGACTGTTTATGTTGAGCAAGAGTTGAAAGATGAATTTTTGGGTCGGTGTGATTCTCTTTTCAAAGAATATAAGAACTCTGCTCAGAAAGAGGTCAACTACATTGTGAAAGAGTTTGAATGTAAGAAATCTGCGGATTCTTATGCACGTGCTACAACTAGCCGCACTGGTATTTTGGATTGCACTAAACTTCACACTTACAAATATAATGAGGATCTATTCAAGAAAGTCTCAGTTGTCCCTGATGGAAAGAATCATGGATTGATTTTTGTTTTGGATTGGTCTGGATCGATGGGTAATATTATGGGATCAACCGTAAAACAACTCTTGAATCTGGTTTGGTTCTGCCGTAAAGTAAATATTCCTTTCCGTGTTTATGGATTTACTTCATCTTATTGCTGCTTGAATAACGAAAATGGTATTCATCCCAGTAAACCCGTAAACAATAGTTTTTGGATTGATAAAGAATTTCGTATGCTTGAATTTCTGACAAGTGAAGGCAGCAATAAAGATTTTGAACGTCAATGCATTAATTTCTGGCGTTTGGTTTCTTCCGTTTCAAACGATGTTGGAGCATACTGTCACATTCTTCATCAGTATGGTTTGTCTGGAACTCCTTTGAATGAAGCATTGCTATCTCTTCATGATATCATTCCACAGTTTAAAAACGAAACTGGCGCTCAGAAAATCCAAACAATCATTTTGACCGATGGTGATGCACAACCTCTTCTTAAATCTACTGAGCGTTACACCTATAACAAAGATAATGAAATTTGTCCTGCTCGCTTGCGTGAAGATGGTAGTGAGTTTCTGCGTGATCGTAAACTTCGCACCACTTACAAATTTGAAAGTTGGGTAAGTCACACAACTTCTATTTTGAAAAACCTTCAAGACAACTTTTCTCAGGTAAACTTCATTGGCATTCGTCTTACTTCACCTAATGAGTTCAATCGTTTTGTAAAACATTACACTTTCCATAGACTTGACTGGCAGCAATATGAAAAATATTCTACGGATTTCAAAAACAATAAAGCAGCTGCAATTGACATCCCAGCATTTGCTAAGTTTTTCTGCATCAGTTCTAACAATCTGAATCAAGATGCATCTTTTGAGGTTGAAGAGGGTGCAAAGAAATCAACGATCCGTGCTGCTTTTAAAAAATCCTTGACAAAATCCAAGTTCAATCGTAAAATTCTATCGGAGTTCGTGGAGCTGATCGCGTGAATATATTTGTCACCGATCCAAGTCCGTATAAATCGGCAGTTGTATTACCAGATAAACACATTGTTAAAATGCCCCTGGAAACTTGTCAGATGCTTGCTATTGTATGCTCTGACAAATGGGGTCATGGATTTGGTACTCTTCCCAAAGCAGATGGTGCTGCATACATAACTGAAAAAGGTGCTTTTCGTAATCACCCATGCACAATATGGGCAAACTCATTTGTCAATAACTGGCAATGGTTACTTGCTCATGGTCTTGCATTATGCGACGAATATACGCATAGATATGGTAAGAGACATACTTGTCACAATACTCTCTTAGCAGCAAAAGAGATACTACCAACTGCTGATCCACAAGGTCGTAGTGGTAAAGATACAACGCCATTTGTGAGGGCAATGCCTGATGAGTTTAAATATGACGCAAGCATTGACACTTTTACTGCTTACAAAAATTACATTAGCAGCAAACCTTGGGTTGCATCTAATTATCTTCGTGACAAATCCAGAAAACCAGATTGGGTGTAACTAATGAAACATGTTCTTTTCACACTTTACGACTGTGATCCAAATTTTTTAAATGATAGAATTTATATTGAGAATATGTTATACGAAACATCACGACAGTGTGGTGCTACGTTTTTAAATACAGTATCTCATCAGTTTGAACCTCAGGGAGTTACGGCAGTAACACTTCTTGCGGAATCTCACATTAGCATTCACACATGGCCAGAAAAAAAGATGGCTGTGTGTGATATCTTTACTTGTGGTGATTGTAATCCAATGCCAGGATTTGATTACATGACGAGTAGACTTCATGCTGGCAAGACTGTTCACCATGAGTACACCAGACCATTTGACGATGAACCGACTGTGACACTTCGGAAACCTGTCTACCCACCCGTCACTAGGACCGATTCCTCCGTTATAATAACGGAGTGAACAAAACAAACTCATGTCTCTCTCCACTCAATACGTCGTCACCTCACTTCAAAATCTCTACGGAGAATCTGTAACCACTGGTGACGTTCGTGCTTGGTGTGCAATGAACGGCACTAGCTATCAAACTGTCACTAAGCGTCTGGAACAATACAAAATTGGTCGTGGTAAGTGGAATCTGACTGTGCAAGAAAAACTAGAAAAAACTTATCAGGCACCTGCTGCTATGCCTGCCGTAGAACAAAACCTTATTCCAGAAAAAAATGATTCCTTCATCAAGTTTGGTAACTTTGGTGATCTTAAAAAAATTATTGAGTCCCGCCTTTTTTATCCTACGTTCATTACGGGTCTTTCGGGTAATGGTAAAACGTTTGGTGTTGAGCAAGCTTGTGCTCAACTGAATCGAGAACTGATTCGTGTAAACATTACGATTGAGACTGATGAAGATGATCTTATTGGTGGATTCCGTCTTGTCGGTGGTGAAACCGTTTGGCACAATGGTCCAGTCATCGAAGCCCTGGAACGCGGTGCGATTCTACTGCTTGACGAGATTGACTTGGCTTCCAACAAGATTCTTTGCCTTCAATCGATCCTAGAAGGAAAGGGAGTCTTTCTGAAAAAGATTGGTAAGTACATTCAACCAACTGCTGGTTTCAATGTGATTGCCACTGCCAATACTAAGGGTAAGGGATCTGATGATGGTCGTTTTATTGGAACTAATGTTCTGAATGAGGCATTCCTTGAACGTTTCTGTGTGACCTTTGAGCAGGAGTATCCTACTGCTGCTACTGAAACTAAGATCCTGAATAAACTGTGTGATGATCAACAGTTCTGTCAGCGTCTTGCTGATTGGGCAGACATTATCCGTAAGACTTTCTATGATGGTGGTATTGATGAGGTGATCTCTACTCGTCGTCTGGTTCACATTATTCAGGCATACAAGATCTTTGGCGACAAAGCAAAGGCAATTCAAGTTTGCCTGAATCGTTTTGACGATGAGACCAAACAAGCTTTCATGGATCTCTATGATAAGGTTGACACTGACGTGCAGTTTGATGTAGAATCCTGATGATAAACTCTTCTTCTTTTTATTATGCCATGACTGACACTGCAACAAACATTTTTGAATACAACTATGATGAAAATGGTCCACTCGCTGCTGCGGAAGTTTATATGAACTATCTTGGCGAGGATGAAGATTGCATCTCCTTTGATCTGAATATTCCCGATCTTCCAGATGCTCCTAGTAACACTAACGGTTTTTGGAAGTATAATGAGGATGTAATCCTCAAAGAGATTCGTGAGTATCTTGGTGGAACTTATCATTCCCATTATGCTTCTGAGGGATCTAAGACTCAAACTCTTGATTTGATTGAGGGTATTGGTGATGCAGAACCTTTCTGTCGATCTAATGCTATCAAATACCTCTCACGTTTCGGTAAGAAGAACGGTAAGTCCAAACAGGACATTCTGAAAGCAATCCATTATTGCATTCTTCTCTATCACTTTGCTGGCCTTTGTAATGAAAACCCCCAACCATATGAAACTTTCTGATTCCACTCTGACTCTGCTCAAAAATTTCAGCAACATTAATCAGTCGCTGCTATTCAAAGAGG
>Ga0099850_1001216_pt1 | contig 11971 bp, 23 predicted proteins | sample CB_VirMetaG_5_FD_79182 | JGI IMG/M metagenome (GOLD analysis project Ga0099850, IMG submission 79182) | Freshwater to marine saline gradient viral communities from Chesapeake Bay - CB_1508_1D Viral MetaG | ecosystem: Environmental > Aquatic > Marine > Coastal | place: USA: Chesapeake Bay...
AAAAAATTTACACTTTTACCAACATTCAAATTCCAAATAGCATCAGCCATAGTTAAATGAATGTAAGGGTGTATATCCCTAAATTCAGTATGGCTTTTAATATAAGCAACCAAATCACTTTTATTTAAGAATGATTTAGTAACTCTGTCAGTATCAACTGATATATTTACTCTTCTCATATTTTCTCCTAGTTATAGTTTTCGTAATTTAGCTAACATCATCAGTATAACTTGCTAAAGGTTATAGAACTATAATAATCACAAACTAAATCGTAGGTCTTAACACACACTCTTTGAGGCTCCCACCCAGATTATGAAACAACTTTTTTCTCAGTCAAAACTTAGAATTAACTTCTGAGGCTCTGAATTGGTTTTTATAAGTTTATAGACGAGTACCGAATTACACGTAGTCTTTTTTATAAATAAAGTATGCTAAAAATAGCATTTACAGTAAAGAAGTAATTATTCAGTAAAATAGGTGGTTTTAGGAAAAAAAACCTTAAAAAAGTAAATTTTTAATCAAATCAAATTACAACTTTTAATTTATATAGACTTTAATGGTTAAATCGGTTAAACGTAAAAATGAGTGTATTCATTATGCTCCCTTTCTAGTTATACATGGGGTGGGTTTTTACCGATTTCCCACCCTAAAACTTACAGGAAAACAATCATGGATATAAAAACAAAAATAGCATCTATGTTGATTGCTATTCGTTACGATAAAAAACAAACACAAATGCAAGTGGCTAAAAAGTTAAATGTTACACATCAACAAATACAAAAATATGAAAAAACAGTTAATGGATTATCAGCAGAAAAATTAATTGATTTTTGTTTAGCTTATGATGTGCCAATTAATATTTTTCAGTATGGAGACCCGTATCAAATTTTAGATGCTTCTGATATTTCCATTTTGAAAAAAGAAAAAGCTATGTATTTAATAGATAAACTAGAGGAGAAATATAATGATAAAGGTAGAAGTAAAAAAAATATGGTTGGGCAAAGTATCAGTTCGGGAACATATTTATAAAAAAGCACTTAGAAAAAAAGAATCTTTAGGTATAACTTATGGTAATGAATATATGTTTATTCCTTATGAAAAATTAAAAACTGCAAAAACTTATACTGATCAAAGTTTTAAAAGTAAATTTGACGGTAAGGAATATAGACTTGTAGATTTTGATTGGAAACCTTATAAAGAAGAAAATACAAACCAAAGGAGTTTATTATGAGTGGAGAAGATTTTTTAGATATACCTAAAACTGATGAAACTCAACAATCAACACCCGAAGAACAATATTTTAGTAGATCAAAAAATACTTGGTTGTATGTTTCTGATATGTCAGATATGCATGTTCGCAGGGCATTTAAAAGATTGTTAAGAATGATTAGGTTAGGTCAATTAATTGAACTTTCTGATTATGATGGAAGTGATAATAAAAACTTTGTTAAAGATGAATTAGATTCAATTATACATCATTGTGAAAAAATTAAGAAAAAAATTTCAGAATGAACCTATGAGTTATTTGGAATTTAAGCTTAACAAAGAACTTAATTATGAAGATACTTTTGAGAAAGACGATAAAATAAGGATTGAATATCAAAAATATTTAAACCAATGGCAAAAACGATAACTCTTAAAAACTATAAAAAATTTTGGATTAGTGATACTAAAAATGGTCACATAATAAAAATTTGTTATGGAAATAATGATAAAAGATTAGATATAAAATGTTGTTGGTTAAATAGGATAAGAGGTACAGATGCAAGACCGAAAGAAAAAAAAACAAAATAAAAAAGCTAAAATTAAAACTTATGTTGTTGAAGGATATTATTTTGACGGTAAAGACGCATATACTGAAATAAGATACACAAAAACCTTAAAGGGTAAAAGAGTTAAAGGTATTATATGAAAAAAAAGGATAAAGAGAGATTTGATAAACTTAAACAATTAGGTTGTATAGCTTGTAATCAAAAAGGTATATTTAGCGAACCTATAATACATCATATTAGAAAATTTACAGGTATAGGTTTAAGACCTCCACATGACCAAACTATACCATTATGTCCTGAACATCATAACATGGGTAATGAATCAGTACATCTTAATAAAAAAAAATTTGAAGAACTGTTCGGTACAGAACTTCATTTACTTAACAAAACAAATGAACAATTAAAACAACTAGAAAAAGGAGATATATTTTATGGAGAAAGAAACGAATAAGTTCCATGCACTTCAGCTTTTTACAGATACATTTACTGCTGAAACAGTACACTTAACTAATAATAAGATAGGTATTTATATAAGACTTTTAAGTTTTGCTTGGACTAAAAATGCTAAGCCATTTACTACTGAATCAGCTTTTAGAATATGCCAATGTATTACTGACGAATGTCATATTGACGTTTATGAAGTGTTACAAGAATTTTTTAAAGTTGATCAAGAATGCGATGATAGAAATAAAAAAACTTGGTACCATAAAAGATTAGTTCAAGAACATGAATATTTAACCCAAAAATATAAAAGAAAATCAAGTGCTGGTAAAAAAGGTGCTGAATCTAGGTATTCTGCTAATAGCAACATCATGGCACCTATACCTATACCTAATCCTATACCTAACAATAGAAATGATTATTGTGATTCATTTGAAAACCTTTGGAAGAACTTAAAAATTAAAAGAGGTAGTAAATTTAAAGCATATAAATTATGGCAAAAATTAGAACATGATATGCCTAGTATTGATGAAACTGTTTTAAATTACAATAAACAAACCCAAAATATAGAAAAAAAGTTTATTCCACATTTTGCAACTTGGCTTAATGAAAGAAGATGGGAAATAGAAGATGATACGCAAGATGCTTTAAAAACTGTTGTTTCTAGGCTTATTAATCTCGGATATGATCATGTTGGAAGGGTTCAAAATTATGAAAGATTCGTTAAAGATGGTAAAAAATTTAAAATAGATATATTTGATGAAAAAAATATGATATTGCCTGATGAATGAAATTAACCCAAATCAAATATGGTAGGAATATTATAAAAATCGAATTAAAAAAATTAGTTAGATATGACGGTTATTTTGAAACTAAAAAAAACTTGCTTGTAATTGACAAAACTATTAAAGGAGTTAAATTGTTTAATACGATAATACATGAAATATTTCATATTATAATGCATTTTGAAAAAATTAATGTTCAATCTAAAGGCGAAGAACCAATAGCTATTGCTGTGGGTAATGGTTACACTAAAATCTTTAAACAAAACCCTAAACTATTTAAACAACTAACAAAAATTATGCGAGGATAAAATGGAAATACAAGAAATAAATATTGATGAAATCAAACCTTATAAAAACAACCCTAGAGATATATCGGTAGAAGCAGTTGAAAAAGTTGCTAATTCTATAAAAGAATTTGGAAATAATCAACCTATCGTTATTGATCAAGATAATGTTATAGTGGTAGGTCATACCCGTTGGAAAGCACTTAAAAAATTAGGCAAAACAACAGCTTCCGTAGTTAAAAAACAATTTAACAAAAATGATTCTATTGCTTATCGTATTATGGATAATAGATCTAATGAAGAATCTAAATGGGCTAATAAATTATTAAAGGAAGAATTAAACGTATTACAAGATGAAAATTTTAATTTAGATTTAACAGGTTTTAATCCAAGCGAAATTGATCAATTTTTTTTACCTAAAGAAGATAAATCAGATTTACCTGAAATTGATTTAAACTTAAATGAAAATGACGTTAAAATGATTCAAATATTTTTTAACCCAGAACAAGAAACTAAATTTAAAGAAGCTATTGAAAAATTATATCAAAAATATAATGTAGATAATATTTCTGATGCAGTTTATCAGGCAGTAATCAATGAATCAAATAATAGCTAATCAAATCTTATCAGATACAGAAATAAAAAAACTTGAAGGTAATTTTATTGATGAAACTTATATTAAGCATTTAGTTAATAGAGATACTATCGTTTATAATGAACAAAATAAAATTATAGCTGTATTAGTTAAAAATACAGTTGATAAAAATATTTTAGATTATTGTAGAAAATCATTTAGGAAAGCTTCTAAACGTGGTTCTAACAATCGTGGTATGGCTTCTGGTAACATAGAAAACATTTACAAAGTTGGCGATAAAATAGGCGAAAGAACTATCGGTAAAATAGCTGGTTATAGATATACACCTATCAATATTAAAAATGGTAAATTATCAAAAACAAGTTACGCATTAACGGTCAATAGCAGTACTGTTGGATTTAGTGATCGTTACCCAAGAATACCTTATTGTAGAACAACTATGTTTACACAAAAAAATTTACAAGATTATAAAAAAATGATCCCTTATATACAAAAAGTAAATGAAACTTATAAAAAATTTGCACCCAATCAATACAACAAACAAAAATTATTGGCTGATCAAACTAATAAAGATTTTGTAATAACTGATACAGCATTTACTACTGTAACTGTAAATAGAAATTTTAGGACTGCTTGTCATTATGATAAAGGCGATTATAAAAATGGTATGGGAAATTTAGGTGTTTTAGGTATAGGCAACTATAAAGGCGGATATACAGTTATACCAAAATATGGCATCGGTTTGGACGTTAGAGATGGGGATATAGCACTATTTGACGTACATGAATTACATGGTAATACTAAAATTGAAAAAAGAGGATTTGCTGAAAGAATAAGCATTGTATGTTATTATAGAGAAAACATGATTTATTGTGGTAATTCTGAATATGAACTAAACAGGGCTAAACAAAATATCAAAACCATGTTTAGTGAAGAAGAAAAATTAAAAGCAAAAGAAATAATGGGGAAAATTGATGTATAAAATTATTGTACCAAGTTTTAAAAGGCATGAAACCCTTAAAAATAAAACTTTAAATTATTTAAGCAAAACAAATGTAGATAAAAATAATATATATATTTATGTAGCAAATGAAGAAGAAAAAAAAATTTATGAAGCAAATTTAGATAAAAACACTTACGGTCAAATTATAGTAGGCAAAAGAGGTATTCCACAACAAAGAAACCATATCCAAAAAACACATGAAATTGGTACTTGGTTATTTATGATTGATGACGATATTAAAAAATTATCAGAAAAAATTAATGATAAAAAACTTGTTGATTTGATTGATTTAGACGGTTTTATAAAAAATGCGTTTTCACTATGTGCTAAAAGAAATATTAGATATTTTGGCACTTACCCTGTGGATAATCCTTTTTTTATGAAAAAAAACGTATCATTTGATCTTAAATATATAGTTGGAAATGTAATAGGAATTATCAATAATCATGAAGTATTAAGAGACGAGGGTCAAGAATGTAAAGCTAGAGCAAATTATACAGCTGGTAAAGAATCCCACGAAATGACTGTAAAATATTATATAGCTGACAAAGGTATAGGAAGATTTAATTATATTGCGCCAACAACTGAATATTGGAAAGGCGAGGGTGGTCATCAAGTATCAAGAAATCAAGACGGGGAAAAAGAAGCTACAGATTGGTTAGCAAATAAATATCCACAATACTTTAAAAAAGTGTTAAGAAAGAATGGTATGTGGGATTTAACATTTAGAAGAATGAAAAAAGGACAAAACCATGGCTAGACCAATGAAACAAGTAGACGAGCAAACTATCCAAAAACTTGCTCAACTGCACTGTACGTATGACGAAATTGCCTCTTTCGTAGGTGTGTCAACAAAGACCTTACAACGTAATTATGTCCACCTAATAAAAAAGGGTAGAGAGACGGGCAATATAAGTTTAAGACGTGCACAGTTTGAGAAAGCACTAGGTGGTAATGTGGCTATGCAAATATGGTTAGGAAAACAACATCTTGACCAACGAGATAAAATAGAACAAACTAATTACAATGAGCCTTTACCACTTATCATAGAAGCAGAAAGTTCAGATGGCAAAGAAAAAGGGTAATTTATTTGGTGCTACTGTTACCTACACAAAAACTGAAAAAGGTACATCAATAGGAAGAAAACCTATTACTAGCACTATGAACAAAAACAAACGAAGACAAAGAGGTAAGAAGAAATATCGTGGACAAGGAAAATAAAAGAATAAAACAGTTAGAGTGGGAATTAAAAGCAGTCAAAGACCAAAGAGATAAATTGCTTAGAATGATAGCGAAGTTAAAACAAGTTTTAGAAAGTGGAATCAATAGTTAAACAATTAGACGAACTTGCTAATCTCTACAACAAAACTAAGCAAGAAAAATATAAGATAAAATGGTACAAATTACTTAAACTTATGCCTAAACTATGATACAAGCCTTTTATGGCTAAAGCAAAATACAAAGGCAGATCAGTAAGACTTAATAAACCTATGCGTGGGGACGTTAAGAAATTTAAAGTATTTGTTAAAAACAAAAAAACAGGGCGAGTAGTCAAAGTTAATTTTGGAGACAAAAACCTTTCTATCAAAAAAAATATACCAGCGAGAAAAAGATCATTTATGGCTAGGTTTAGACCTATTTTAAACAAAGCTAAAAGATCAGGAAAACAGTTAAATACAACACCTGTTTATTGGGCAGTTAAATCATGGCAAAAAGGGTTTAAGATATGATTGATAGATGGTTATATACATTCTTCGGTTGGATAGATATTTGGTTTGATTGGGTTGATAAGCAATTTGTAAAACCTAAAAAGAAAAGAAAAAAAAGAAAACCTACACAAGAAGACTTATTTAACGGAGAGTAACATGAGAGATTCAAAATCGTTAGAAAGTTTTTTAAAGAGAATAGAAAGAGAACTAAAAGAAAAGAATATATTTAAACTTCTACGTAAAGAAGTAAATACAGGTGCTAATGGCACTCAAAAGTATGTTATTAAAAAAGGTATTAATAAAGGTAAAGTTGCAGAATGAAAATTGATTTAAAATGGATTGTAGGGTTTATAGGAACTACATTATTTGGATTATGCACGTGGGTTCTAGTATCTGTTGTAGAATTAAAAGAAGATACACAGTTCATTAAAGGGGAATTGTTTGGAATAGATAAAGCTATTGGCAGAGTCTATAACTATATTAACAGTAATAATTAATTTATGAGCATATCAATGTACGATTTATTTTATATCTATTTAGTAAGGATTTGTTATAAAATTATATGGTGGGCTACAGGGAAAAAATCAAAAAGAAAAAATAAATGAAATTTATACTTGCATTTACCATTTGTTCTGCAGTTACAGGTTTTTGCAATAATACAATGACAATCAAGCCAGCTTATGATACTTGGACAGAATGCGTAGTTGCTGGTTCTCAATTAACTATTAAATTTGCAAAGTTAAAAGAGAAAGAAATCAATAACGAAAAATTATATATATCTTATTTCTGTAATGAAAATAACACTAACAAAACCCCAACATAAAGTTTCATCAAGTAAAAAAAGATTTAGAGTTTTAGTTTCAGGTCGTAGATTTGGTAAAACTTATTTATGTATTACTGAAATGATGAAATATGCTTGTAAAGTAAAACAAAATATATGGTATGTTGCACCTACATTTAAAATGGCTAGGGAAATCGTTTGGTCAAAGTTAAAAGAAATATTACATAGTTTTAATTGGATAGAAAATATTAATGAATCTAATTTAACTATAACAATAAAAAAAACAGGTAGCAAAATATCTCTAAAAGGTTGTGAAAATTATGATGGTCTTCGTGGTACAGGTTTAAACTTTTTAATTCTTGATGAGTTCGCTGATATTGATGAAAAAGCTTGGACAGAAGTATTAAGAGCATCTGTTGCTGATACTGAGGGCGATGTACTAATGTGTGGTTCGCCTAAAGGATATGGTAATTGGGCTTATCGAATGTATTTAAAAGGCAAAGAAGATACTGAATGGGATAGTTTTCAATTTACTACATTAGAGGGTGGTATGGTATCTGCAGAAGAAATAGAACAAGCTAAACAAGATATTGATATTAGAACTTTTAGACAAGAGTTTGAGGGTACATTTGAAAACTATGCTGGTGCAGTTTATTATAATTTCCACCCTGTAGACAATGTTAAGAAAAAAGAAATTGATTGGTCAAAACCTTTACACATTGGTTTAGACTTTAACGTAGATCCAATGTCAGCTTCAGTATCACAAATAGATAAGGATATTGTTCATTTTGTAGATGAAATAGTAATTTATTCATCAAACACAGATGAAATGGTAGAAGAAATTAAAGATAGATACGGCAGTAAAACAAAAATATTCGTCTACCCTGACCCAGCTTGTAGACAAAGGAAAACTTCTGCTGGTGGCAAAACTGATTTAACTATATTACAAAACGCAGGATTTAATGTTAAATGCAAATTACGTCATAGTCCTGTAAGAGATCGTATCAATGCCGTGAACTCAAGATTAAAGTCAGCTGATGGAAATAGATATATTTATGTTAATCCAACTTGCAAAACGATCATAAAAGGGTTACAAAGGCAAATATATAAGGAAAATACAAATATACCTGATAAGGCAGAAGGATTTGACCACATGAATGATTCAATAGGATATTTAATAGAAATAGTAAAACCATTAATATCTCAAAACACGTCATTTAAACCTCAAAGGTGGGCTATATAAAATGGCATACGAAAGAAACGAAATAATTAATACACATAAAGATTACCAAGAATCAATTAACAAATGGGAGTTCTACATTCGTTCTTATAACGGTGGCTTTGATTATTCTGCTGGTCAATATTTACATAGATACAATCTTGAACTTGATAACGAATATGCAAAGAGATTAGGTAACACAGCTTTAGACAATCACTGTAAAAACGTAGTGCAAATTTATTCATCATTTTTATTTAGAGTTAAACCAAGTAGAGATTTTGGAAATATGCAAGACGACCCTATTTTAGAATCATTCTTAAGAGATGCTGATTTAGAGGGAAATAATTTTAACACAGTAATGCAACAAGCACAAAATTATGCTTCTATTTATGGACACACTTTTTTATTTTTAGATAAACCAAATTTTACTACAAACACTTTAGCTGAAGAATTAGAAAATGATATTAAACCTTATGTAAGCATAGTTACACCTGAAAATGTTTTAGATTGGAATTTTACTAGACAAGTTAATGGCAGATATATTTTAGATTATGTAAAAGTTAGAGAAGAAGTTGATAGAGAGGGTGGTACTTATTTTAGAATATGGACACCAGAAAAAATAGATACAGTTTATCAAACTGCTGATTATGAAGAACCAAAATTAATTGATAGTATTCCTAATAGATTAGGTAAAATACCTGTTGTAATTTTATACAATACTAAATCACATAAAAGAGGTTTAGGTTTATCTGACTTAACTGATATTGCTGATCTTCAAAAAGCTATTTACAATGAATATTCTGAAATAGAACAATTAATAAGATTAACTAACCACCCATCATTAGTTAAAACACCTGGTGTAAATGCTTCTGCAGGTGCTGGTGCAATTATTGAAATGCCAGAAGAAATGGAACCAAATTTAAAACCATATTTACTTCAACCTAGTGGTCAATCTTTAGATGCGATTATGTCATCAATCAGGAATAAAGTTGAAGCAATTAATAGAATATCTCATATCGGAGCAGTAAGAAATACTAAAACACAAGTTTCATCTGGTATAGCACTTCAAACTGAATTTGAATTACTTAACGCAAGACTATCTGAAAAAGCAGATTACATGCAATTAGCTGAAGAACAGTTGTTTAAATTATTTGCTATGTTCCAAGACAAAGAATTTGATGGGGAAATTAATTATCCTGATAGTTTTAATATTAGAGATTATGCAAGTGATCTAATATTTTACCAACAAGCTAAATCAATTAATATTCAATCGCCTACTTTACAAAAAGAAATTGATAAAGAAATAGCAAGATCAGTAGTTGATGATGATGAAAAATTAGGTGTTATATTTGATGAAATAGAAACTCAAAAAGAAATAGGTCAATTTACACAAGATGAAGTAGAAGAACCTGAAGTGGTAGAAGAAGTAGAGGCAGAGGAAGTTTAATGAATGGCAGATATAGTAGAAGATTTTGCAAATTATCGAATAAGGCAAATAGAAATAGCTGAAGCTGAATATTACGAACAATTAATCAAAACATTAGATAGAATAGAAAATAGAGTAATCGCATTTGCTTCTAGGGATTTGCCAATTAAAGATAATGAATTATTTGATTTAAAATCTGCTGTTGCATTTCAACCAAAAATTAGACAAATTTTAGACACAGAATATTTAGCTTGGTCAGATAAAGTTGTAAGAGAGGGTTTTAATAAACAAGCCAAAAGGATTGAAAAAGCATTTAAATCTATAGGTAATATACCTATTGAGTTTCAGCAACTAACTGAAGCTGATTTAACATTAATTAAAAATTTAAAACAACAAGCATTTAGCCAATTTAAAGATATATCTAACACATTTACTAGGAACTTATCAGAAACTGTTTATCAATACACTTTGATAGGTAATACTAAAGAAGAATTACAAAAAGAATTAAGATTATCAATTAACGGCATATATTCTAGTGCTGATGATAAGGAAATAGATAAATTAGTTAAATCAATCAAAGCAGATGAAATACGATATAGAAAATTAGATAGAAGATCAGCACAAGCTTTATCATTAAAGAAAAAATTAGACTTAAATATTCAAACCTTGCAATCTAAATATGCTAGTGATAGAGCTGGCAATAATATGAAACGATATGCTGGTCAGTTATTAAATGACAGTTTAAGGCAATTTGATGCTACTTTAAACTTATCAAAGTCAAAAGATGCTGGTTTAACATACGTTAAATATTTTGGTAATGTCATACCTACTACTAGGGAACATTGTAGACTTGTCAGAAGTGGTAATTATGATAAAAGAAAATCAGGACTATTTACGATTGATGAAGTCAAAAAGCTTTGGGCAAGTAAAAGTTGGTCAGGGAAACAATCTGGCGATCCTTTAATTGTTCGTGGTGGTTATAATTGTCGTCATCAATGGAGTTACGTCAATCCTGATTGGTATGATAGTAACGGAAAATTAATAATTGAATAAGGAGTAATATGTCAGAAGAAACTAAGGTTGCTCAACCTCAAAATGAGAATACAGAAGCTAAAACTGAAGCTACTGAAACAAAAGAAGAAACTAAAACTTTCACGCAAGATCAACTTAATAACATTATTGAGCAAAGAATAATGGCTGAAAGAAAAAAATACGAAAAGAAAATACAAGAAGAAGAAAAGCAAAAAGAAGAACTTGTAAAACAAAAACAACTTGAAGAAGCTAAAACTAAGCAAGACTTAGAAAAGATTATGCAAGAAAGATTAGCTGAAAAAGAAAGAGAACTTAATAATTATAAGCAACAAATGAAAATGGAAAAAGTAGATAAATCAATATTATCTGTTGCTTCATCAAACAAAGCAGTTAATCCTGATCAAGTCGTTGCTTTACTTAAATCAGAAGTACAGTTAGCAGATGATGGAAGAACAGAAGTACTTGATAATAACGGAAACATCAGATATAACGAAAAAGGACAACCTTTAACAATCGAAGAGAGAGTTAAGGAGTTCTTAGATAGCAACCCACATTTCCGTCAAGGGTCTTTGTCAGGTTCAGGAAGCCAGAGTGCTATCGGTGGTAATAGCCAACAACCCAAAAATATAGGCGACTTGGATTTGAATAATCCTGCTGATAGAAAAGTTTATGCAGAAATGCGTAAAGCTAGAGGTGGGTTTAAGTTAAATCCTAAATTAACAATTAACAATTAACAATATAGGTAAATAAGATGGCTAACGAAACAACATCGTCTACACTATCGGAACTGTATACAGAAATTATCCAAGAAGCTATTTTTAACTTCCAAGAAACTTCTGTAATGAGACCTTTGGTTACGACTTACAACATAAGTGGTGCTGGTAAGCAAATCGCTGTTCCAGTATATCCAAACATCAGTGCATC
>Ga0099850_1001217_pt1 | contig 11966 bp, 19 predicted proteins | sample CB_VirMetaG_5_FD_79182 | JGI IMG/M metagenome (GOLD analysis project Ga0099850, IMG submission 79182) | Freshwater to marine saline gradient viral communities from Chesapeake Bay - CB_1508_1D Viral MetaG | ecosystem: Environmental > Aquatic > Marine > Coastal | place: USA: Chesapeake Bay...
AAATGAATCGACAGCGCAACCTGAAATAAAACAGTAGGGGAAGCAACACCCCTATAGGAGTATGAGGGGTGTCATACTATAAAGCGCATTACGGTGTTTTAAAACGAAGTTCAAAGTATTCGATATACCTGTCTCATTTTAATAATTTAATTTTTGATGTTGATTTTGAATCTAAAAAGGAATCTGACGATATAATGTCATTTTTTCTTTTTGCGGACAATATTGATGAATTTAACGATGCAATTGATTGGATAGAATCCAACACAGGATTAGAACCATATAAAACAGAATGGATTGAAGAAAAGAATAAATAGTGATATGAAAGAATTTCGCATACTCAAAGAACAAACCCAGCAACAGGATTATGCTCAAAATTTTGAGGATCCTAATGCTTCTCGTCAGCAAAAAATAATCAATCACTCTTTGCGTAAGAAAAGAGCAGATATTCGTCGTGCTTTAGAGTACGATAGGCCAACATTTATACGACATGTTGTTACCCGAATGGATACGATTGCGCCAATGTTAAACAAAAGGTTATATGAGGTTACAGTAGGTGATCTCACCGCATTGTTTGATCGTGGCATTGATTATATTCGCCAAAATACTGGAGATGACGATTTTCTTCGTGAATATAACCAATATGGTCATAAGTTTATTCGTTATTTTTACAATATCAAACGAGGAAAGGTTCTTCCTCCTGAAGAGAATCCGTTCCTTCCGCCACAATAATTGCATTTTATAAATATTAAGTATAATTAAAATCAGAGGATAAAAATGGAAAACAGCACCAAATTAGATCAAGCAATTGATACCATCGTAGAAGAAATTGATAATAATATTAAATTTTACTCTGAAGAAGCCAGAGAGTATTTCATCGAAAATGTTGTGTATATACTGCTTGCTTCTCCAGAAGATCGAGTACAAAACAATTTGAATTTCTTCTTGGAAGAAAATTATCACAATTATGCTGATATGAGTCGTTCTTTGAATGAAGGTATATTGTCTGGTATTGGTAAATTTGTTGGTGGTGCTGCAAAATTAGCAGGAAAAGCAGTTGGTACAGTAACGAGAGGATTCAGACAAGGACTCGTTGGTGGTACTGGTGCAGAAAAATATGCATTCGGTCCTCCTCCCACAACTGCTGTTGCTGGCAAAGATGGTAAGGACGGCAAAGGTGATGGTGGCGGTAAAGGCAGTAAAGATGGAAGTGGAGAAGGTACTAATACAAATCCTGCGGGTTCTGGTGGTATACACCAGCACTTTTATATGAGTCAACAACAGCAACAAGCACAAGGACAAGGAAATGGAGGCGATGCTCCTGTTTCTCTTGCACCTATGCAAGCGGTACAGGGTTCTCCTGACGCTAGAGTTGCACAGAACGGTGATAATATTGGTGGAGATAAAGCAGAAAACGGCTCTCAAATTATTAAAAATAATGCGGGAGATATCGCAGCGCAAATTGGTAATAATACCAAAACACAAAATTCTGGTGGTCCAGTTATAGCACAAGAAACAGATGCTGCTCAAAAATCAGCAGATGCTAGAGTAAAAAGAAGAAAAACTGGGGGAAAGGTTCCTGGTCAAGTAAGCGATACTCCAAATGCTATAAGAAAAAGATCAGAAAGAGCTGCTAAAAGGGGTGCTTCTGGTACTAGTTCATCCCCCTCTTCTGTTGCACAAACAATGGGCGGAAACGATGAACAAGGTCCTCGTATCGTAAAAACAACGAAAACAGAACCCGCTAAACCAGAACCAAAAAAAGCAGAACCAAAACCAAAAGCGGAACCAAAACCAAAAGCGGAACCAGAATCAAAGAAGAAGAAAACTACAAAGAAAACAGCGCAACCAACAAATGATGATGTTTGGACTGATGTTTATGCAAGATATATGGATAGATTCTTACAAGGATAAATTGTGAAATTTTATAAGCAACTCATAAACGAACTTACGGATAGAGATATCCGAGATCTTGAGGATATTCTTAAAAAAGAAAGATCTGAGAGAGAACGAATTCCTATGCGTGGTAAATTGGGTTCTGATCCAGAAACCTATTTGAGTAGACCCGAAGGAGAAAAAAGAGCTCCATCGCCAGGAACTGGTATTGCGTATACTCAAAAAAGAGAAGAAGGAAAAGCGAGCGGTCTTCTAGGAGGACTAGCAGCGGGAGCAATGCGTTATGCTTCTAAATTCTATGCACAACACGGTTATGAACCTGTTGCTGCTAGAACAAGTAAAGCAATACCTACATATGATTACAAGAAAAGTATTGAATTTCAGCATGGTGAAGCGGAAGGTGCAAAGCAGAAAATGCTTGATCTTCGCAAAACACATGCAGCAAATCTAAGAGCGCACAACGCAAAGAAATCAACAATGGATCCTGTGGTTTGGAGAAAAGAATTAGATGTAATGAAATCCAAATTTAAATCTGCATCTGGAGAAATAGATGCTGCACTGAGAACCGCAACTGCAAGAAAAGCAGATTTGGAAACATATGGTGGATACGAAACAAGTGCGTCTGGAAAAGTAAAACCAAAAACAAATCGTGGATATGAAGGCGGTTACGAAAGATATTGACATGAGAGATGAAGATAAAAAATCTCTCAATGCAGACGGAACTCCTATGATAACGCCAGGGCAGGAGTTGGATATTTCAAAAAGGAGCATCGGATACCCAACTCCTCCTTGTGCGTTAGATTCTACAACATCTTCAGTTACATTTAAAACTTTCAAGAAAAAACTTGACAAAAGAACAAAAGTAGGGTAAAATGTTTAATAACCTTTTCAACGATCCTATCATCAAACAACTTTCCGAAGCATACTTGGATATTCTTTCCGAAGATCATACTCAAGAGCAAATAGACAAGTTGAGTGTTGAAGAGCTTAAAGCCCTTGTATCTGAATACAAAGATAAAGTAGAAATGGCTAAGGACGAAGAAGAAGCCAACAAGAATAAACAAGAACTTCAGATGATCCTTGATGAACTCAAATCAAGAGAAGATAATGAGGAAAAATCTGAAGAATAAATGTAAGTATTTGTTATGAAAAAATTTGTGAAAAATGATCTTAGTATAGAACTCCCCGATCTCACAGTAATAGAAAAAGATGGAAAAAGAATGTATGTTACCCCAGAAGGTAACAAATATCCATCTGTTACCACGGTTACTGGATGGAAGAAGAGGGAGTTTTTTGCTGAATGGAGAAGAAATAATCCTGAAGCATCCAAGTATGCACTTCGTAGGGGTAGTGATTTTCACACTCTGATTGAACATTACCTTGATAATGAGGAAATTCAACCACACGAAGATGCAAATACTCAAAAACTTTTCAATCAGATAGTTCCAGAACTACAAAATATAGATAAAATCCTATGTCAAGAGGTTGCTCTTTGGTCTGATCATCTAAAATTAGCAGGAAGAGTGGACTGTATAGCAGAGTATAATGGAAAATTGTCTATCATTGACTTCAAAACATCCAAAAAAATGAAGGATGAGTTTGAAATTGAAGAATATTTTCTACAAACTACCTGCTATTCTATAATGTTAGAGGAAAGAACAGGTATTCCTGTCTCAAACATTGTAATATTAATGTCATGTGATGATGGTTCTTGTCTTGTATTTGAGCAAAAACCAAAAAAGTACATCAAAAAACTAATGGAAACCATCAATCTATATACTTCTGAGAACAATCGTTCTTTGGAAGTATAAATGAGTACAGATTACAAGTTTCCAACTGATGTTTGTGTACTTGCCTGCTCAGGCCCATCACTCAATTTGGTGGATCCATTCGAATTGGGTGTCCCCGTTGTCGCTGTAAGCACGGCAATTCGCGTAATTACTAACCCTCATTACTGGGTTCTCGCTGATTTTCTCAACGAGATGCACGGTGAAGAGGGTTCTGTTGCATATCAGAACGAAAATGTTGTAAAAGTTGTGCCTATGGGTAAAACTCATATTCGTCATAAAACAAATATTAGAAATGCTGTTAATGTTCCATATCAAGATGCTGCTCCAAACTCACCAAGTAAGGAAGCACATCTTTTTTCGGGCAAATATCCGCTATTAAAAGGACCACACAAGAGCGTTACTCTTGCAATACAATGGTTACACCAAGTTGGTGTCAAGAAAGTCATCTGGGTTGGTAATAATTTGAGAGCAATCTCCCCAGAAGAAAAATATGCATACAAATCAACTTCTACAGATCTTCGAAAAGCGCATAATTATAGCGCAACTCTAGATCAATCGCATAGAGCATTGAAGGAATGGTATCCTATTGCTAAAAAGAAGGGATTTGAGTGGTATTCTTGGAAATGCGGTGAAGTTTTTGAGAAATTTGTACCCCCATTTGATTATGATGCGTTTGTTAAATCTGAATCTGTTTTTTCTTTTCCAGCAGAACAGTCAAAACATGAAGTAGTGAGTATTGCAATCACAAAACCACAGAAACATAGAGCAACAAAACAAGAAAAACGAGAAGTTCGTAACTTCAGACAAGTTGAAAAACTGCGTCGTCCAAATAAAGAAGAAAGACGACAGGCGAATCAAGAAAGATTGCAAAAACAAAGAGAAGAAAAGCAGTTAGAGATAAATTTAAAAAAAAATCAACCAAAAATAATAAATGCACCAAAGACACCAGTAAGTAACAAAAAATATCCAAAATATGTGAAAGCAAATCCAAAATCAATTAAGGATTCTCTGAGATGAAATTTACAGCAGTGACATTTTATACGAATGATTATTACAAGAAGCAAACAGAACAATTAAAAATTTCTTGTAAAAAGTTTGAGATACCTTTGATTGTTACTGAAGTAGAAGATAAGGGTTCTTGGGTTAAAAACTGTGCATTTAAATCGTATTACATCTATGAAATGTTGATGACATTAGATACGAATGTGCTTTGGTTGGATTCTGATTCGACTGTCATTCGATATCCCGAATTATTCGATACGATAAAAGAAGATTTTGCAATCAGAGCAGAACCAGGTCAGCGAGTAAAGCGTCCAACAGGACGAGAGCAAATTAGTTTACCCTCTAATTGGCCAAAAGGATTGAAACCAGCGTGGTTTAATTCGGGTACAATCTTTTTTAAGAATTCCGACAAGGGAAAAGAATTAACCAGGCGCTGGTTGCAACTCAGCACAAATAATGCAAGTGATTGGGATCAATGGACGCTACAACAAGCATGGTGCGATGTTGCTCCTTCTACTTATTGGTTGCCCAGAGAATATTGTCAGATCAAAAAACTTCATGGTGTTCAAAACGCAACAATATTGCACGATTTAGCGTCGGTTGCACAGAAGGTGGATCGAAAATGATCGTTGTTACTTTCTATACACCAGAATACAAGAAAGAAGCAGATCAACTTGTAAGTTCCGCTCACAAGTTTGGAATAGATGTAAAGGCATATCCAAAAGTGTCCAAAAAATCTTGGGTGCATAACTGCACAATGAAAGCAGAGGTTTTGGAGCAAGCATTAGAAGAACATCAAACTGGTGTAATTTGGTTAGATGCAGACGCAAGATTCAGAGCAAATCCCGAATTGTTCTCTCAACTAAATGATTATGATTTTGGTTGCTACTGGATTCCTAATGTATGGAATAAACCACAAAATAAACATCTAAAACCTTGGACAAGAGGAAATGAAGCATTAGCATGTGGTACTTTATTTTTCAACAATACGGATATCTCTAAAGAATTATTAGTTGCTTGGAAGAAAGAAAGTTCCGCAAACCCCACTCGTTGGGAACAACAAAGTTTACAAAAAGTTTGGGAGCAATTTGATAATAAGGGATTGCGTACTTTTAATTTTCCTCAAGGATATTGTAAGGTATTCGATGCTCCTTGGTTTGAATCGCAAAACACCATTACAATCGAACACACACAGGCAAGTAGAAGATTGAAGGGCAAAATAAGATGAATTTTAAAATAATATCATATTATACTAAGGGTGATAATCGTAATTATTATCAAAAATGTGCAGACATGATGAAAGAATCATGTAGTAAATTTAATTTCGATTGCTATATCAAAGAAGTTCCGAGTAAAAAAAATTATAATGATAATATAAAATTTAAACCTATTTTTATAAAACAATGCGTTGAGCAATTTGATGTTCCTGTTTTATTTTTGGATATTGATGCTGAAATTACGGGATCTATACCAGATGAAATGAAAGATCTTAATCAATATGATATCGGGATCACAAAAACATGGGGAGATGCAGAATCGGATCAGCAACAGGAATATAAAAAGCATATGAAAATTCCATCATCTCCCAGTGAATTGAGTATTCGTGATGGATTCTTGTATGTAAATAATACAAAAAATGGTATTGATTTTTTAACAGAATGGGATTCTATGTGCAAAACAAGCATGTATCAGAAATGGAGATCCCATAGACCACTAGATCATACTATGAAATTGTTTTTAATACAAAATAAACCAACAAAAATTAAAATATTATCCTCTTATGTGAATTGTTGTCCTACTATTAGTAGACACGGTGGAGTGCATTCAAGAGATAAAAATGAACTATTAAAAAATAATAAAGTATTTTGTTTCTATCGGGTAAGTTCTATGAGTAAAAATGGGGAAGTTAAAAATGCCATACAATGACATAGAATGGAGCTATTTTTCTGATTGGAAAAATTATTCAAAAGAAAAAGATATTCAGTATTCAGAATCTCAGTTTAATTATTTTTTAAATCGAATAAAAGATAACAATCCATTTAGTATTGTTCGATTCGGTGAGGGCGAATCTAGAATTATTTTAAAAGAACAAACTTTAAATAGAAATGAATTATCATTTGATCCCAAAGTGGAATCGAATAAGGAATACGCTAAAGATCTAGAACAAGTAGCAAAAATAAATCATAAAAATTATTTTGTAGGTATTCAATCTTACACATATAAGCCTGGAGAACCAAATAGGCCATTGGATGAATTTATCGTCCAAAGAAAAAGAATAGTCGATCTTGGTAACTTACCAAGAGAACAGTATACCTGTTCTAGAATATTTTGTAATTTTTATAATCGTTGCAATACCGAACTACTAAGAGAAATAAAAAATACAAAAAGAAATTTATATTATGTCTGTTCATCTAGTGCAAATCCTTCCAAACTAGGATTGGACTTTAAACATATATGGAAAATTTCACAAAAAGATGCGTGGAAAAAAGACATAAAATTATATGACAAAATTAAAATGTGTATAGATGGGGATACCAATGCATTTTTGATTTGTTCTGCTGGTTTTTTTGGAAATATACTTATAAGTAAATTAAATCACGATAATAATTTTTTATTAAATGTTGGTTCTGTATTCGATCCTACTATTTTTGGAAGAAAAACAAGAGGTTATCAGAAATGAAATTTAATGAAAATATGCGTAAAGATCTATTAACTTGGCATTATGATCATATAGATTTTGTTACGACTATAAATGATCTATTGAATAACAAAAAACATTTTTCTTTAAATAGATTTGGTGAGGGAGAACTTCGACTTTTATCGGGTAGAAGGCACGAAGGAGAATTTAAAAGCGTAAATGAAGAATGGTTTATAGATGAAAAAACAGATCAGTGGTTTTTGGAAAAATTAAAAGCAGCGATGTTGTATGAAAGTCCTAATTATATAAAAGCATTCAATACCCATCAGCAAAACAATAGAAATTATTATACTTCTATAGAACAATTTAAAAATATTAAAACCTTTTTTACTGGAAGTTTTTATGAATGGATAGGATCAAATCAATCTTATTTTTATTCTTATATTTTAAACTTATTGAAACAATATGAAGGTATAAATTTAATTTGTTCTAAAGTTGCAAATATTAAAAATACAAAAATAAATTTTAATAATTGCTGGAACCAATTTAAAACTTTCAATTCATGGAAGCAAACCGATTATATTAATAAAACAATAGACGAAATTAATAAATATAAAAATAATGTATTTTTATTTACAACGGGATTTAGCACCAAATTAATGATAAAAGAATTACACCAACTAAATCCGAATAATGTTTATATCGACATGGGTTCTACTCTCAATACAAAATTATACAATCAACGAAGAAAAAATGTAGCAAAGAAAGCACCATAAATGAACAATCCTCAAATTACAGTAATACTTACAGTTTGGAAAAGAAACAATTTAGAAAAACAACTAAAATGTATATTTGATCAAACTATAAAACCAAAAGAAATAATAATATTTCAAAATGAAAATCATGTTGATATAAAAGGAATAGTCAACAAATATAAATTAACCCACATTCAATCCAATAAAAATTTAAAATTTCATGGCCGTTTTTCATTGCCATTATTACTCACGACAGAGTATTGTGTAATATATGATGACGATACAATCAGTAATAAAAAATGGTTTGAAAATTGCATAAGATTAATTAAAGAAAAAAATTGCATAGTTGGCGGAAACGGAAGAACATTGGCTCCTACTTATTTTAATGGAGCAATGTATTCTCGTTTATCTGGTGGTGGTAGAATGGAACCAGCTGATATTAAGGTAGATTTTGTAGGACATTGTTGGTTTTTTAAAACAGAATGGATAAAATATATGTGGCAAAATAAAACATATTCATTTGATAATGGAGAAGACATCCAGTTCTGTGCATCAGCAAAAATATATGGTAATATAGATTCTTATGTGCCTATCATGCCAGAAAATGATAAAACTTTGTGGGGAGATATCGAACAGAGTAAATTGGGAACGGATCAATATGCAACTTTTAAAACACAAAAAAATCACAACAATTTAAGACAACAAATTATAAAATATTGGATAGACAAGGGATGGAAACCTTTGTTTGCAGGAGGTTGATATATGTTAACTCTGGATTTTAAAAATGATATAAGATTTATTTTTAATAAATTGAAAGAAAAAAATCATTTTAGTTTTTCTAAATATGCAGATGGTGAATATGCGGTTTTGAGAAATATAAAAATAACTAATACCGATAAATGGACATTTGATCCAACCATACACACAGCAGAACAACAATTGTTAATGGATTCTTTTGTCTACAATCATGATGATTATTATGTGGGAATAAGTTGTCCCTGTTGTCAGCCAAAAGAAAATGTTCAGTGGATGCGAGACACGGTTAAGACCAAAAATGTTACTTACGCAAATATTTTTGTAAATTCTAATTATGATTTTTTTAAGAATCATTTTATATCAGAATTTAATAAATGGGACGGAAAGGTTATTTTTATAGGCAATGAAAAAGGATCAAAAAATAAATTGCCATTTAAAGTGGATTATTATCATCCAATACAAATTGGATCTTGGTTGAATCCAGATTTGAGTAACATACTGGAAATTATGAAAAACTTGTGCGCTAAAGAAAATAATCAATTATTTTTATTTTCTGCTGGTCCTCTGGGTAACATATTAGCACACGAATTACATCTAATAAATAAAAATAACACTTATATTGATATAGGTTCGACTGTTAATCCGTGGATAGTTGGCAATAATAGAAGATATTTAACAGGTAAAAACAATAAAATCTGTAAATGGAATTGATATGTTTGATCAAAAAATTGATGCCATCATAATAATAGCAAGTTTTGACAGATATAATTGGCTATATCAATTATTGACAAACTTAAATAATCAAGTTTCAAACTATTCCTATAAAATAATAGTATTAGACGATGGTTCTTCGGATAAAAGATACTCAAATCTTAAAAATATTTTTAAAATACAATATATCAAAAACCGTAAAAATCAAGGAAAATGTTCATATTGGCAAACTATAACAAGTATTCTTACTGAAGTTAAAAAATATAATTTTGAATATTTAATACAGATTGATGATGATTTTGATATATGTGACAATTTTATCAATGTTTTATTAGATGAACATATAAAACAAAATAATGCCATAGCAACAGTGTATAGTAGAAATACACAAGAAAAAAGATGGGGTTATTCTGATTTCATTGATGGTGGTTTTGTTTGTAACAAAAAACTATTAGAATTAATTAATTATACAATACCTAAAAGAAAATGTTCTAGTGATATTGGTAGTAGAGTATGGCAATATATTACCACGATCATAAATAAAAATAAATTTAAAATACATTTACACCCCGAAATCTTAGTAACGCATCTGGGTTATAAAGATTCTAAAATGAACCAAGAAATAAGAATTAAAAAGAACATTGTAATAAATAAAACCTTGTAAATGGAAGTGATATATGATAAGTATTCAAGATTTTAGATTTCTTAGTTTAGACGACGAATTCGATAATACATATGGAAATTGGTCGAGATCATATGAATATCCTTATATTTTGAACTCTATTAAAAAATATACAAAAACTCCAAGTATAATTCACAATACTTCTTGGGGATGGGAAGGTGTTCATAATATTTTTAGAGAAAAATTAGATAGTTTATACGATACAGTTCATTCTGATATTAAAAAAAGTAATCACCCTCATACCAAAATATGGGACATTACGACACCTCCTGCAAAGGAAGAATTTGACTTCTATGATATAGTAATTAATGTTTCAACAATAGAGGAAGTAAAACACGATCATGTTTTTATTTTAAAAAATTTACTTTCTATGGTAAAAACTGGTGGTCTACTCATAGTTACAATGGACTTTCCTGGCGCACAACTCAATAAAATAGAAAATTGGCTTGATAAAAAAATAGAATATTCAAATAACAGGTTAAATGGGAATACTAGTTTAATACCAAACAATCGTTATGGTCATCTTAATGTAATTGGACTTGTTATAAGAAAGCAATAGAAAATATTTAACGGGTAACACAATAAAATTTATAAATGGAATTATTATGGCAAGTATTGACAATTTAAGTTTTTTATTTAAAGATAAATCATTTGATTTAGTTGTTGAAATAGGAGTTAGATTTTGCGAAAGTTCTTTAAAATTATTGACACAATCTAAAATAAAAAAATTTGTAGGAATAGATCCTTATCTACAATACGCAGATTATGAACATGATGCTTCATGTAAGTATGCTAATGATTTTCATTACGAATCTGCAAAACAAAAATTAAATAACTTTTCAAATGCACAAATAATAAGAAAAACTAGCACTGATGCTGTAGAAGAATTTGAAGATAATTCTATAGATTTTATTTTTATTGATGGAAATCATGCATATGAATATGTTTTGAATGATATGGAAAAATATTATCCAAAATTAAAATATGGAGGAATCATGTGCGGCGATGATTATTTCATGCGACAATCAAATTCTAATAATAAAAAAATGGTATATGAAGCTGTAAAAGAGTTTACATCCAAAAATAATATAAACTACGAAACCTGCGGAAAACATAGAGGCTTTCCCCATTCGTGGTGGTTCATAAAATGACAGCAATAGTAAAAAACACAGTTCAAGTTTATGGTCTTCCCCGAAGTGGTACAAATTTTGTAGAATGGGCATTAATCAACAATTTTTATCATATTCAATATGTCAATTATGATTGTTATGATTTTAATCCTATTATTCCTCGTAAAAAATGGGCAATAAAACATTCCTTGGAACCAAATTTTTATTATTCTGATAATTTAATCATAATATTTAAACCAATAGAAGAATATTTAATTTCCTATAAAAAATGGAATACCAATAATTACGACGAAAATTTAGTAAAAAGCACATACAATTCCTACATGAAATATGTTAATAATTTATATGAAAATTATAAAAATAATGTATTGTTAATAAATTATAATGATGCTTACAACTTTTATGAAAAATTCATTACTGATATTAATCATAAATTTAAATTACACATAAAAGAAAAAATTATTAAACCAGAAAATCGCTTAGACAAAGGTGGAGCGAAAGTACGACAAACATCACGGAAGTTTAAGAAATGATTTTACTATGTTACGGTACTCGTCCAGAATGGATCAAAATTAAACCATTAGTTGATTTTTTTAATTCTAAAAAATA
>Ga0099850_1001218_pt1 | contig 11960 bp, 12 predicted proteins | sample CB_VirMetaG_5_FD_79182 | JGI IMG/M metagenome (GOLD analysis project Ga0099850, IMG submission 79182) | Freshwater to marine saline gradient viral communities from Chesapeake Bay - CB_1508_1D Viral MetaG | ecosystem: Environmental > Aquatic > Marine > Coastal | place: USA: Chesapeake Bay...
CCTGGAACCGGGTCATATGCGACCATACGGGACATCTTGCCGCGAGTAATCTCGCAGCGGTTATCAACTCTGGCAACACGATTTTCACGGAAGTCGCGCTCAACATTGACGCGCAGCTTCTTTATTCTGTTAGGGTAAACGTCAATCAACGAATACCGCGCCTTGCCAAGCAGCAAGTTAGCCCTGTCAGCCTTCGCCAACAGGTTAATGTGGCTGATGAAGGTTGTCAGCCTGCCGTTGTCAATGTGCAACGCCCAAGCGCCAGCCTTGTCATTTGGCCTACGGACTTTCGACGAATTGATGCCGACCCGAAGCAACAACTCCCGTATATCATCAATCAGAGGCTCATTTGCCAATGTAATACCGGCCTGACCGGCCTTTACGGCAAACCAGCCATCCGTGTCCCACAGGCAGGACAGGAACTCCCACTTCTTTGCGTCAGGAAGCTGGTAAACCCACTCTGGAATGCGCTTCGTAAGGGCGGTATGCCCATAAAGCCCATGCTCACGGAAGTAATCACGCGCCCCGGTGATATTGTACTGCCCGCGCTTTATGCGCCGGAAGCCAAAGCCCAAAGCACGACAGCACCGCTTCATGTCACGAACCACAGCAGCATCGAAGTTAGTGAACTTCGTGTTACCGGAGGACAAAGACCCCTCGGCAATCATGTAAGCTACCAGCCGAACGTGCTCCGAACGACAGGGAACCCGCTCCACCTCGGGAAGAAGTCTCGGGGACGCGATGTAATCCTCGCCAGCGGCAAGGGAGCCAGCAACCCGCATCCCGTCGAACGTCATCACCCGATGATCTGGCGTTACAACAACCTCACGACCAGAGCGCGTCCGAATCTTCAGGCACTCCTTCAGGCCAGAATGATCCTTGCGAGAAACTCGTGAGTCCTTGAAGCTGTGATTCCTGTCCACAGAAGCGACCAAATCACCACCCTGGATATCACGAATGGCCTTCCGCGTGCCATCCGACATAGACACCAATGTGTCGCCAGAACAGCACTTCGCGTGCCCTCGCGGCGCCGCAATCGCAACCTGCTTCTTCTTTGAGAAGCACAAAGCCCACATCAACAGGTGGAAATCAGGGATGGGACGAGGCTCATCGTACCGGGCCGCTAAAAACGTCGCCGTGAACCCGTATAACCGCCTCGCTTCAGTCCAAGCACCCTCGTCAATGCCGGGGACTTCAGGGAACTGCATCCAACTTCTCGCCGTTTCTGCTCAGAACCTTTACCGTGTTCTCATCGAACACCACGAAGTTGCGGGTGCCTTCGCCCGCGCTTCGGGAGTCGCCGTCAAGGTACTTGATGCCGGGTATGCCGATTTCGTTGAGGGCCAGCGAGGCCCTTTTCGATGCCTCTGTCTCCGGCAAGTCTCGCCATTCATGCCACCCAACGACGTTGTGATATGCGGTCGCCCCCTGACTGTTTTTTGTGCTTGGCCAGTCAAAAATGCGGGGAAATCTATTCCGCAGCTTTTCTAAAATATCTGGCTGCTCACTCAGCGGCTTATCCCAATCCAGCATCCGGTCTATGGCTTCGTCGGGGATGTCTACTTCGTAAAAATTCCCTGAGTCTTGTTTAGCGACTTGGCTTTTGTATTGCCGCGCTATTTTCGCTTGCTCGCGAAGTGACGCGATAGCAGAAAGGTTTTCTTGCCGTGAGACTGCCGGTTGCTGTTCTAGTTGATTCGCCAACTCATCAATTCGTCGAGCGGTTGTTTCCATTGCCTCTTCGGCCGATAAAGTCGGGGAAATAGCCATATGCATATTGTCGAGGATTTCCTGAAGCCCTTCCGGCGCTGATTCGCCGGTGAATACGTATCGCGGCGTGCCTTCCTGCATATAATTTTTCGCGACGCCTTTTTGCTCCGCAAAATACAGCCCATGCCCGTAAGCCTGTGCGCCCTCGCCAGTCCCGATCTTGTCCAACGAGAACCTGTCGAACTTGTGCGGGGAGCCATGCCACGCCGTCATGCCAGCTAAGGCCAGTGCGTCAAAGTTCTTCGCGCCCGCAGCAACAAATTTCGCCGCATCCAGAGCAGGGCCGGTCGGATCGAGAAACTGCCCCGCCAGCCACGGCAATCCACTCGTATCAGCGCCCAGCTTCTCGGAAATCCACTCCGAACCGCCAGGAATGCGGAACACCTCGTCCACATCCCCACCGTTATTCACCACATGAGGGAGGCTCGCCAACGCCACTAAATCAGCAGGAAGCCCAACCATCGCCGAACCCGCACCAACAGCCAGGTCATAAACATCCGAACCAAACTCGGCCCGAGCATCCGCATCAGTCGCTAAATCATACAAATACCGCCCGCCAGCACGGCGCGCACCAATGTCAGGTTCCACTAAGCCGCCCTTTCAGCAACCCTGTCCGCTATCCCACGCAAATGAGACTCAGCCTCACGCGCAATGTCCTCAATCCGCTCCACCCGACGCCGCAAATCATCCCAATCCTCAGAAATCCGCAGGTCATACTCCAAACAGCTTTGGAGGGCTTTGGAGAGGCTTGGGTAGTAACGAAACGGTTGCCACTCTACCGACGTACCGGATTCCGTCTTTCTCGCCCTACAACGCTGTAATTGCCACTCATGCGCAGTCCCACGCAACCGAACCTCATCGCTAACTCGAAATTCCATCACTTCACCCGATTCTTACGGTGATTCTCGTAACCACGCTCCATGTTCTCATCCATCTTGCGGTACTCAATCTCTCGCTCAATCTGCTCACGCTTACGCTCACGCTCCGCAGCAGAACGCTTGCGCGCCGCGTCAACATAGTTCTGACGGTGCTTCGCAGCAGGTTGAATGGATTTCTCGTCTTTGGGCATATCAATACTCGCCGTTAATGAATCAATGACTTACAGAACAGGCCCCTTTTGTTTTGTGGCGGTAGGGGATGGAGGTATCTGAAGAAAATCTGTCACAGGAAATTTTCCCCCGCCCCCGGCGCGGCATGGGACCCAATCCAGGCCAGCAAAAGCGCGTCACCGCATACATAATGCGTTGCAAAGCCAGCAACCACGGGGCATACAGGGCACACTGTCCGACATATGTCCGTTCGGGCGTTGCCCCTCTGGCAGATCAGGCTGGCCTAGCGCGAATAAGTATACACCCGTGTATGTTTTTATACAGCTGTGTATATTTATCAAGGCGAAGGCATAAGGACGGCAGCACCCACCTCCCCAACACTACCCCAAAACGCATCCCATCATACTGACCCGCACACACGCCCCGCATTTCGTCTCACGCTGTCCACATCTACGCACTGCCTACCCCTTCATGGCGTGTGCTTTATGCGTCGCCTGGCCTAATCGCCCCAGAGCGCCTGTATTGCCTTGTAAGGCCTTATCCCTGTTACCTATGGCTTGGTATGGGTTATGGCTAGATCGTCGCGTAGCGGGCGCTGTGTGAAGCCGTTCTCCCCGCGTTCCGGGCTGTACTGTATGAATAACCAGTGCCCTACTGGATGAATTATCAGTATTCAGCCTATTGTAACTCGCTGGGTTAGTCTGTATAAATATACCTGTAGTAACCACTAACTGAGGATATACACATGAACGACACAGCACACAGCACCGCATTAAGGGATATGGTTGACCGCATTGCCAGCGCAATCAGTGACCCGCAGGATAATTACTGCCGCGAATGCGAATGCGAATGCGACGCGCCCCGCGATGATGACGGCACACCCGTCTGCGATGGATGCGGCGGGGGACTAGGCCCGATTGACAGTTATTCCTACCTAACCGACGCACTCGACATTGAACACACAATCAGCGGCACGGGGGAATATCTTGGCTCCCGCGTGCTGGTGACGTTCGGCGGGCCTAATATATGGGTGGATACCCGACATAACCGCGTTGAGGGTTACTGGTGGTCAGATACCGCATTTTGCGGCTTTACCGACTCTATTGGCTTGGGTGATGCCTGCCGCGAATTGTGGGAGTGTGTGTGATTCAGCTATACCCGCTGCGATCCTGCGGCGGGTATGTCGGAACCACTAACCGAAAAGAGGAGTACACGACAATGTATAAATCATTTAATGAATTCAATAAAAACTTTAAACTAACCGTCACGCCGCCAGCCGGACTAGTGAGGCCGTATCGCTGCCCAAAATGCAACGAATGGCACGAAAAAACCGAGCATTGGCGTCCATGCTACCCAGAACCGTGTTCCCACTTTGCGAACCTTTGCGAAGATTGCGCGGCTGGCGAAGTTTACTAGCGCAGTGCTTCAGCTATACCCGCTGCTATCCTGCGGCGGGTATGTCGGAACCACTAACCACAACGGAGCATTAAGCCATGACCGCGACAGCCCATACAATTTACACATGGACAATCGACGAGCACCCGAACCCGGACGCCTGTATCAAATGGATGCGCGACAATTTACACGATCTTTATTGGGGGCACGATGAAAACCACGGCAGCTTGGAGGCATTTTGCCACCATTTCGGTGTAACTTTGCGGGGCCGGTCTATAGACCTTAGCGCGCCATCATATGTAACCATCGACGCCGAACAATGGGAGACGGACTGCCGCGAACAAGAATTAACTGGCGTCCGCTTGTGGAAATACCTGCAAAACAACGGGTATTTACAGATTCGCAACCGATGGCGCCCCTGCCTCAGCAATAGCGGGAATATTGTGCAGCTTCTCGACGGAAACTGCCCACTTACCGGCTATTTTATGGACGAGGTATTACTTGATGCTGTGCGCGAATTTATCGCGCATCCATCGGCGGGCACAAACATGCAGGACATAGTAAACGACGCGGCGCACAGATTCACAGAAAGCTATATAGCAGAATGGGAATACACCTATTCCGATGATGGTCTGCGCGACACCGCCGAGGCAAACCGCTATGAATTTACCGAGGACGGTCGTATCTTTTGCCCACTAACCGAAACCAACTAACCGAGAGGGAAAAAAATGAGCACTGAGCAAGACATGAAACAGGCGACTGCCGAACTACACGCGCAACTGCGTGGGCGGGTGTCCACAATCGAGAGGCTGTTAGCTGATAGCACGTTGCGCGACCTGTACTACATGCGCAAGCACTGCCGGGAATATGCAAGCGATCTGGCTAACAGTTCCGACCGACGCGCCACGCACCGCTTGATTGCTAGATTATTGACCAAACAGATCGACCGCTACTGAGTGCGGACATCGGAAAATCTGACCAATCGAGGAAAAGCTATGCTAGATCAATTCCCACGCCCGCAGAATGTGCCGCGCCTTGCCGATGTGCTGATGCTGGCGACAGCCTGCCTGCTGTTAGGCTTCATGCTGGGCGCACTGACTGCGCGCTCTGTATGCGACCGTGACCCGATGACACTGACCGATGACCAGTATTCGGCCTGCTATGACATCGAGCACGATAGGTGGCAGCCGTGACGTTCACAACAACAAATGCCCGCTTTCGCGCCGCTCAATTAAGGGCGCGGAAGTGTGGCTATACTGATCGGAAATTAGCCGACTTGCTAGGCTGTAGCCGGTTCAGCGTCCGCAATTGGGTTACAACGCCAGGCTCCGCCACGTTCCGCCCGTGCCCTGAGAATATGGCGCGGCAGATCGAGGTGCTATTCCCGCCCGAGTCTGTCACAGGCTATAACCCTGAGCGCGTGCGCAAAGCCATTAGCCAAATATGGGACTAGCCACTAAGTAGCTATTTCCCGCGCGCAGGAATCAATTAACGGACTTGTACAGCACCGGACGATCCTTCACGTTGATTTCCGGCGTTGTGCGGGACTCATCCCATATCCAGTGATTGTTGTTCCCGTCATAACCATTCCCAAACAGGGTACTGGTGCGGCTTGGGTCGTAATCCTCAACCGTGTTTGCCAGCGTTATGCTGGTGCAGCCCGAATCTATGCGGAACATGGCGGGAAACTCAGCGTAACCGCCGCCCGAATTGAAGTCGGACGGTGTGCCCGCTATGCCAACGGCATCTTCACCCGGCCAATTGACCGAATCCCATACCGTTTCCAACGGCGGGCAGCCGTTACCGCCGCCACCGATGATCGCGCAGTTAGTGCTTGACCCCGTGAACCAGGCGCCGCAATAGTTGCCTTCAGTCTTAAACCCATACACCCGAACATCAGAAGCGCCCGCAAATTCCGTCACCGCATTGGACTTGCAGTGCTCGCCGTTCAAGCTGTAGAACCTGAGCGCGTTGCCGTCCGTGTTAGCAATGTAAAAATGGCGCGAACCGATTTCCGTCGCGTAGTGCGAACCTTCGTAAAGGTTATAGACCTTGCCGCCCGCGTTGCCGGTGAACCGCCATGCGGTGACAGTCGTTGCGTTTTCGGGCGCGTGGGCCGTCTTGCGCGAGCCTGACGCATAGCCAAAATCTGACCGCAATTCGCCGCCGATGTTGACCGTTCCAAGTCCAGATCGGTAATTCATGCAGTAAGCGCCGGGATAGCCAACCGGCGCGTGCAGGCAAAAATCCGCGAGGAACGGGGCCGCAGATGCGCTGTCCACTGTCTGAATCAGCGGGTTGGGGCTGGCATCCGTTGACCACGAATTGCCGCCGTCCTTGTCCCTTGCAATCAGCACAGATATTGTGCGCCCCGCGCCGATTAGCTTGGTATTCGCCTGAAGGGTTAGCGGGCTTGTGAGCCTGTAATAACCCTTCGGAATCCATATCACAGCGGTCGGGTTGTCATCAATTGCGGCCTGAATCGCGGCAGTGTCATCCGTTATCGAATCGCCAGTCGCGCCGTAATCCTTGACATTAACAAGCCCGTTCGACTCAATATGAGCCTGCGTGTAGTCGGCAACGTGGCTTGTCCGCAGGTCTGACGGGATAGTGCCGCCCGTAGTAACGCCTGAAGAATACGCGGTGTAACCGTCCCGCGTGTTGCCCTGATAAACCGGGCATTCCGTCTGTAGGTTCGGCGTCTCGCCCGTGTTATTGGGCGGCTGTATGCCTTGCGCAAACTCGCCAACCTCTTTAATCCCGTTGAACCCGGTGAGATCGGAGGCGTGGGCATAAAAGTCTGCGAATATGCCAGCTTTGTCCGTATAACAGTTATTCAGGTACAGGCTGCGCGCTGTCCTGATGGCAATATTGCCCGCCGCGTATGCGTCCCAAGCGAATGAACAATCCTCGAACGACATGAAGCCGTATTCACTCGACCACGCGCCTGTCGAGTCAGGCGAGTACACGGCCACTGTCGGGCAGGATGTGAACTGCGTGCCAACAAATACCGTGCTTTGCAGGTTTTGCACCCGCGCCGCGTACAGGGACTGTCCGTTAAAGCGTGAGCCAGATACAACGGTACACGGCTCGCCGCCGCCTAGTGACGCGCTGCCACGGTAGTTGTAAACCGTGCCCGTGCCAGTGTCGATGCCAATTGTCCCGCCATTCACGTAGACATTGTGCATACCACCACCAGCACCGCAGCCACCGGATATGCCCATGTAGCCCGATGTGGTCAGGTCGATGTCCATGTCCTGAAGCGATGCGCCCTGCGCACCAGGGCATCGGACGCCAATAGCGCCGGAGTTGCCCGAATCAACCTCAATATCGACTCCACGGATAACCGTAGAGAACAGGATATTAGGATTCGTAAGCCACGGGTCGTTAGTAACGACCTTGCGGGCATAGACATCTATAACGGGTTTCAGGCCGGATGCGCTGGTATCGTTGAATCCCGCGGAACTGGCCGCCAATTTGATGACGGGGCGCGACACTTGCGACCCCATTATCATCATTGCGCCGTTCTCGTCGGGCGTGTACATCGTCGTGATGTCTGCCGTCCGGTTCCACACCGGCACAACGATCTTTAGCGTATCCGATACAAGATACGTTCCCGAAGGGATAAACAGCGTGTACTTGTGCGTCAGGCAAAAATCAATCGCGTGCTGCAATGCTTGGGTCGCGTCAGTCGCGCCCGTGTTGTCAGCGTTAAATGGCGCTTTAGTCGGGTCAACAACGCCAAAGCGTATCGCTTTCCATTGCTGCGTCGGCATTTTGGATATGCCAAGCGGGATGCCGTCACTGACAGGGCCGAGAACAGAGTCTTGATAGGCTATGTCGTTGTCATGCGTGACGGTGAAGTTCGTGATCGTGGCAACCGCCGCGTCAGATGCGGAGTTGCGGAACGCGCCAACAACAAGCGCAGAATCACATGAGTTGCGATAGGTGGTCGTTGTTCCCCATGCCTGCTCGTCAATACCATTAGCGCCCGTACCCGTGTCGGGGGTCGTGGCAGCTAGGGCAACCGTCCAGGTCGTGCGGTTCAGGGTTAGCGTGAACTTGGTTATCGTGCCCAAACCCGTGCCAGAGTCAGCAGCAGCTACGTTCGACGGGTGAACGCCCGCGTCATCCTCCTGAATATGGATAGACCACGCGCCGCCCGCACTCATGCGCAACAGAATCGCGTCTTTGGCATCAGTCGGGTTCTTGGCCTCCGAACACACAGCGATTTCCGCGTATTCGTTGGCGTCAGTAACCGACCCCGACCACGCGACATTGCCGGAAATGGTCATTTCCTGCGTGAACGGATTAAACCGCTTGTCTACGTCAGATATGACATACGCGCTACGGGTGGAACCCGTGCCGTCAGCGGTCAGCACAAGACCATCAGACTCAGCAATGGCCGTGTCCGTGTCAGTCTCGTCAACCGTCCAAAAGTCGCTCTGGTAGCCGGTCGCCCTGACCGAACTGCCCTGAAACACATCAAAGGCCAGCAGGGCCGTCGATTCAACCTGACCTATGTTCGTGATAGACGAGCCATCGGGGAGGTCGTTAGCGGCCACGCACTCAATGCCGAGATACGAATCGCCCCAATCTGACAAACCGTGCAAGCCCTGATATACGTCAGTGTCCGTCCCGTCAGTTACCTCAAGGCGGTAAGAGGTTTCATCAAGGTCAAGCGTGGCAGTGGTCGGAATTGCCGTCGCTGTCTGATCTTCCAGCAGGCTAACGGCCTCTGGATTGGTGCTGGCTGAGTCCTCTTTGACAGAGAACTTAACCACTTTCGCCTTAGTGATTCTCAGGCGCATAGCGTCGGCGCCCGTGAAATACTGCTCTGCCGTGGGCGTCAGGAATAGATTGAACTGATGCGTCGCCGTGCGCGTGTCGGTGCCGGTGAACGAAATGCCGGACAGCTTGATTCTGATGGGCTGCTTGAAGAAGTTAAACCGATAGTCTTTCTTAGACAGCACGTAAGCCGACGCCTGCGGCCCCGCCGTGCCATCCGAACCGACCGTAATTGTCAGGCTACCAGATGCCTCAGTAATCGCCGTGTCTGCGGGCGCAACCTCCGTCCAGAAGTCCGGCTCATGCGCAAGCGAACCGCCGCCGGGATTGCGCTCCGCATCGGCCACGCTTGAACCTGAGAACTCGTCTCGGAACTCAAAGCGAGTCGGCGCTATTCTTGATTGGTCAACGAAAGGGCGGGCAGAAAGCATCGCTTAGATGACTTCCAGGTTGCCAACCAATACGCCGGTCGTGGCCGATGTGAACACAACAGTCGCGCCAGCGTACTGCTCCGCGATGTTCGCGTTGAGCGTGGCAGGCTTGCTGAGAGTGAAGCCCGCGCCCGCGCTGAACTGAACCTGCCCCGCGCCAAGCTGGATAACGTCAACCGTATCGCCAGCGGCAAAAACACTCGCCGGAACCGTCACCGTGATAGTTGAGCCGTTGTTACAGGTGACAATGGCGTTAATGTCAGCAGTAGCAAGCGTGTACGTTGTGCCGATCTGCGCGTTGACGTTGCGCGACCGCTTCGCGCCAGTAACGGCATCAGAGGCAATTTTAGCCGACGTTATGGCCGCGTCATCAACCTTTACAGTGGTAACAGCGGCGTCAACAATCTCAGCCGTATCAACAGAGTTGTCCGCCATCTTCGCATTCGTAACAGAGTTACTGGCGATCTTCGGCTCTGTGACCGCGCTTGTGTCAATCTCCGTCGTTCCGACAGCAGCGGCGGCGATTGATGTGACCCCATCGACACCACAAGTGACATCACCTGTCAGGGTTCTCAAGGTTTGAGCAGTCGCGTACTTACTGGTAGTTCCATCTACCAGATATACCCTGTCAGTGTTCGTCAGTGTGGATTGCTCTGTCGCTATTGCAGAGAGTTTTGTGTCAGCCATTTATGCTTCCAGTGCAAGATTGTTGCCGTCCTCAAGTAGCAGCGTGTCGCCACTCTCAAGAATCAGGTTGTTGGTGATGACGGCGGGGATGTCACCGTCCTCTAGCAGCAATATCGAGCCATCCTCCAAGAGAATGACGCCAGAACCGTCCTCAACCAGAAGCCCGTCAGAAGTGTTCTCCACGGGCGGGACATACTGCTCAACGAAAACGTCAGCCGGTTCGGGAGAGACAGAACCGCGTCCACCGCGCTCTTTAACAGGCCGAACCCTGTCTTGGGGGTGCCGCTGGTCTAGCGACTCACGGCGCACCCACAAGCCATCCCAACGGCGCGCAAGCCCCTCGTTACGGGACACGCGGAAGCCGGAAACCTGGCAGATGAGATAATTGGAATCTTCCTCAGTGGCGTCTGAGTTCGTCGGCGGGTCTAATAGCGCGTGGTCTTTGAAGTCGACCACAACTAGCCCCTAATCTCCGCAAGCAACCCAACCACCGACGCGGCTACCTCTGTGTTCGCGGTATTTGATATGGCAATAACGCGGAAGTCGTGGTTTTTGGGGACGATAAAGTAAGGCTCAGATGACAACTGAATCATATCCTGAGCGCCCGCCTCTATGCTTATCTCGGGGCCAAATGGACGCCAAACACCGCCATTCGCTACGTCACGGGTTTCGTATTGAAACTCCACCTTAGCCGCAGGCCCGCCGCCAGCCTGCGTGATCGACACGAAAGATGTCATGCATATCCAGTAATCCTTAGCGGATATTGTTGTTGCGCACTTCTCTGTCTGCTGAAAGCCAGCGGCTATCATCGCCTTCGTGGCGGTAGCGTCGCTCGGAACGCCGGACGGGGCAGATGTCGCAACCGTGCTGTCATAGACATAGATGTTGCCAACCAGCGCGGAAGCAGGTGACGAGAAGCTGCCCGAAGGCGTGCGATAGATTCTTGTCACCCTCGCCAAAGGGGTTGTAAGAGTAACTGGCGTCTGACCATTCAGCGTGGCAAGCTGCACAACAAACGTCATGTTTCCAGACGAATCAATCGTGTGGCCTTCAATAGTGACGGTGCCAGTGTTGTCGGACGTGCTGGTTGATACAACTCGATCAACACTATTCGTTGTCGCAAACGTCTCGTTGACAACGGCGCCCTGGAACTTAGCAACCGTTGTCCTTACGCCGGAGTCCGCGTTTGCCGTGCGCCCAAACTTGAACAGAGTCTTGCCCTTGTTCCACGGGTCAACCTTGTCGCCATAATTCCGCTCAATTACCCGGCAGGCATATTCCAATAAGGTGTTTGATTTGTCTCTTGACGGTGCAAAGCCTGTCATAAATTAAACCGATTATGGTGGAGTCGGCCAGAATTGAACTGGCGTCCGCAATGATTCCCGTTAGGCTTTTCACCGCGTCGAACCCTTCACGACCCCTAAAAACGAATGTAGAGACACCATTTCCACCAGTACAGGCAGAGAACCCACTTATGGGAACGGCGACCCCAATTGTCATCGAACAGCGATACAGTCGGCAGAGGAAAGTATTCAACCTGACTGGTTTCAAGTTCCGTTCTCATCGCATCCACCACAAGCAAAGTTGAATCAGTTTCGGGATGGACTCAGCCTTAGCTGAAATCCAGTAGACCGCATCCAGCCCCATCGAGTTGATAACCTTTAGCCTGCGGTAGAACTCAACGGCGCTGATTGACGCCTTGCCGGTGTCGTGCGTAATCAGCACATACGGGCGGGCGCGGTGAATCCAATGGGCAGCGGCAACCTTTGTACGCAGGCGGTACTCCCAATCGTCGTTCGTCTGGTCAGGCTTCGGGTAGGCCGTGATGTACAGGTCATCA
>Ga0099850_1001219_pt1 | contig 11955 bp, 24 predicted proteins | sample CB_VirMetaG_5_FD_79182 | JGI IMG/M metagenome (GOLD analysis project Ga0099850, IMG submission 79182) | Freshwater to marine saline gradient viral communities from Chesapeake Bay - CB_1508_1D Viral MetaG | ecosystem: Environmental > Aquatic > Marine > Coastal | place: USA: Chesapeake Bay...
GGAGGAGCGGGCGGTCTTGCGGGTTCACGGCATGAGGCGCCGACCTTTGGCCTGTAGTTTCAGGAAGGCATACCAATATCTTCCATATGACAGGTACAACATCATACTAACATGTGAAGGCGACATGAGTCTTTACCGATAGGAGGCATAAGGTGATTAGAAAACTTTTTGTTATTGGAGTTATCGTTTGGAGTTCGGCTGCATTGGCCCAGACAATGGATGATGTACATGACCAGACGCAGGATGTAATTGATGCCTCAAATCTGGCGATTGCTTGGTGTGAGCGATGTCTTGGCGGCGAGGCGGATGCATGTGCATCTGCGATGGGAATGGCATTAGTGGCGCAGAGGGAGGCAGAGTTGGGAATGGACGTTGTATCTGCGACGGCCAGTGCTGGTAATTTTCGGGCTAGTTCGGAGACCCGTTTACTGATGGCCCTTATGAACTTGAATGTTGAGAGAATGCAATCCTGCTCGCAGAGAGCGACTGCACTCGCCAGGAGTCTTCGATGATTAGCTTGAGAATTAATTTGCCGAAGCACATTGAGATTTACGAGAAGGAAGATGATCTACAACTTGGCGTTTACCTCAAGGAGCTACATAAAGATTTAAAGGTAGCCAAGATTGTTGAGTGTGATGATGTAACCCACGGGATGGTATATTTTGGCAATCTTCGAGATGAGAGGAATCGATCTTTAATTGAAGATCTCATATGCCGCTATCCAGGCAAGAACCTTAGGACTCATCGAGGTCATAGGAATACCGCTGGAGGTGTAAGATGAACAAAACAGATTGGGTTGAGCTAACTAAGCTAAGGATTTCTAGCTCTACCTTTGGTGCTGCAGTTTGGCACAAGCGTCGCGTATACTGCGATAGCCTGTCTAATCCATTAGTGTGTTCTGGGTGTGGCAGTAATAGCCCCAAGATAAGCAAGGCGATGTATGAGTATTCGTACCTAGAAGGAGATGGAGATCCTGAGATTGGCTGGGATGGTAATACCTACTGTAATGCTCGTTGTATGCCCCCTGATAGGTTGCGACGTTACAAATACTGTAACAGGGTAGCATATAAGAGGGTGAATGATCCCTTATATGGTAGCAAGAAGCTTGGTATTATTATAGGTGGTAAGGAGAAGATGGATAGGTTGGTTAGTAGGTATGAGGAGTTGAATCAGGCCCGAGGTGCAGTAACCGTAATTGCGAAAGAGGAAGGGCTCACTCGCCAAAGGGTCCATCAAATTCTTCAGAAGTGGTACAAGACCAGCAAGCTGCCGATCTCTCCTACATCAAAGGTTCCCAAGCTATACTGAAATAGAACAGCGTTATAAAGCTAGCGTTTCCTTCAGAACAAATTCATAGGTGCTGGAGGGGGACTTAATTTTGTCAACATATTCTTTAGTTGTGAAATTAACCGGCTCGACCGATAGGGGTGATCCACCAAACCAGTGAATCCCGATTGAATCCTTGATAGGTGAAAGATCTACTGCACCTTTCGCTTTGAAAAAATCGTCTATTCGATCAAACCAGTATGGGTAGAAGTATTTCTCTCTAATGTTGACAATTTTCTGCCCCAACGAGTCAAAGCTGAGTATTGAAGGTTTGGGTATCCTATCAATCGTAAAATGCTCGTTCGTGTCCCTCCAGCAGAATATGATATTACCAATACCAGTAGCTTTAAGAACCGATGGTCCAAAAATTTGATATCGATCAATGTTTCCACTTTTAAGATCATATCTTCTTTTTATCTCTTCTAGGATAGACCGATATATTGGGTTTTCATTTCCCAAAGAAAATGCAGTTGCACTAAGAAAGACTTCTCTCCTAAAGCAGAGAACGGTGTCCACGTTCTGAAGGATTTCTTCTTCAAAGTCAGCCATTGGCTTGGTCCATATAATATCCATATCAGACCAGAGCCCGCCCTTAGAGAACATTAGATATTGACGAAGGATATCAGCCTTATGTACGGGATGAAGGTTATTGGCAAACCCTAGATCTCTAAAGTCAAAAACGATATATTCATCGGCCAAGTCCCTGCAGTCTGATGTATAGTCTCTAGATAGTGATTGGCACGAATTAGCTTGTTCATTAGTAGACCAAGTTGGAAGTTTAAGGTCGTCGAAGGACGAATAAAGACATATCTTCCAATCTGGGTTAAGCCTCCTAAAGGATAAAATAGAAAGGTAATAAATGAAGGGAAGCGAGTTGCCGCTCCAGAAGAAGTGACAGGTTTTTAAGTAGTCAGCTTTCATTTTTATTCATGCCTACTTTGCAGCATATACCGTGCCTTATAACTTTCAAAAATCTCTTCTAGATACATTTCTACCGACGCGGGGATAGATACATTTCTCTTTCCCACTCCTAGCGGCATAAAATCAATCTCTTCATTCCCAATTTTTCTAATAGCATCAACCATCATCTTTAGTTCAAGATTTTGAATTCTAAGAGTTATATCAACCAGGGTATCATCTTGATATACATCAATAGTTTTCTTATCTATCAACATACCTCTGTCTATGTGGTCGTCTATTAAGTGAGATGTTACGCCTTGACTTATATTGTCAATGATTGCCCACTTAACATTATCTAATCCTCGATTTTCGGGCAGTAATCCTGGGTGCATATTTAATATACCAACCTTAAAAGACTTAACAACTGGACCTCGTAGGATTCTAGCTCCTAGGATTACTCCAAGATCTAGCTGTCTCTCTTTAATTATATTCAAGCATTGATACCCCGAGTGGTCTACTTCGTAGTAAGGGATGTTTAGTTTGCGTGCTATTGCCCTAGGGTGGATATACTTCAATCCCTTGGGGGCTATGCGAATCTTAGATTGGTAAAAATTAATACTTACGGGGTCTGCTGCAAAGATGCAGTCGGGCTGTATGCCGTTTAAAAAAAGCTCAAGTAAGCCTTCTTGAGATTTTTTATGCTCGAAATTATATACAAAGACTCCGATTTTCATTTAGGCAGAGTAGTCCTATTCAGTGATTGAATAGCCGCAAGTTTATCTTCTGCTTCAGCCAGCTTGGCGACTTGCTCGTCAACAGAAGATACTATGTCCGAGTGCTCTCCTATGCCGGAGGATGATTCCATGTAGACTTGGATGTTAGCCCGACAAGCTTGCGCTTCGGCCCTATATTTAGCCTCCAATGCCTTCAAAATTAGCCAGCTATATGTTTTCACTTCTGTTTCCACCTCGATTCCACTTAACATAACCATATGCATCATTGAATGTGAAAATTATTCCCCATACCCATATGGAAGTCATTTCCATATATACTCCTATCAAAGTCCAACCCAGCTCTCCCAAGAGTCTTAAAAGCCATCCGACATTGTTTTTCTTAGCAATCAGATTCGTTCCAATAAAGATTAGAACATAAAATACATGGCCCCCAATGTCATGCATGAGTAGTATCAGCTTTGTAAGACATTGCTTCTATAATTTTATAGATCTTAGATTTACATATTTTTGCATTCTTCAATGAAGAGAAGCCTAAATACATTACCCTATTGAGCCCGAATGGCTCCCCCGGCCAATCGTCGTTAAACTCTATACACCAAGAGTCGCAATACTTTTCTATGGTTTTAAGAATTACAGTATAAGTCTCGGAGGATAGATCAAGGTTTTGGGCAAAATTGGACGGGATCCAGATAGGGACCATGTGAAACTCTGGAAGTTTCTCTTCGTATGTCCAAGAGGATTTAGAGTAAAGAGAAACCACAGAATCCATGAGCTTTGCATTGGCAGAATATATAATATCACCTGCTCTAAGGTGGACTTCGATTATCTTGCCGCCTATCGTTTCAATGTTAACCAAGCCAGTGTATCCAGGCAGATGAATCTCAACCCAAGATAAAACTGCACGCCTAACATTGGGGTGTGCGTCTTCCGTTGACCAGCGGCTCATCACGCCGGGATTTCGAGACTCATGCGGCACGCCCCTCCAAGATACCTGCCAAACGGGTGTGCCATCGATGACTGCTATGTCCCAACTGTAGTGAGATCCATTTAGCTTCTCAGCCCAAAAGTAACCCGACAGATCAAGTTGCAAAAGTTCTCTTTGTGAATTGATTATCCTAGCGCCATGACCCATGCCAAATAAATTAAACAGGTCTTACTATTACTGGATATTTAGCAGGAAGCTTTGACGCTCCTATTAAGTTGCATTCTACCCCAGATGAATAATTAACAAGGAGTTTGTTGTAGAGATGCTGGTGCTTAGGATAAAAATCCCAGGCGTCCCGGTCCAATACGGGGATCATTACATCAGGGGGGACTTTGATTTGGGAGTATGAAGCCCTTGTGCAATATTCGGCATCATACTCTAGGGGACTCCAATACAGAAATGGCATTTATCTTGATGGCGTAATGGAGAAGTTGCCACCTCCTATGAAATCTCCCCCCAAGCTTCGTTTTGAATCTTGGTTGACTGTACTTCTCCCTGTAGAATCTATACCAACCCGATGCGAAGATATTATTTTTTTAAGCTTAGAGCCGCAGTCGCATTTCTTTGGGGGTCTCTCTGTGGTCTTTAAGTAGACTTCCAGAATGCCACATTGCGAGCATTCAAATTCATATATAGGCATATCGTATTACTACACTATAATTTTATTATGAGTTTTATTCATAAAAAAGTTCAATTTTATTATTGAATCTTACACAAGTTTGATTAAATATATGGCATGGAAAATGATATCTTATCCTTAACTATGGCTGGAATGGTATTCTCTTGGATTATTGCGTGTTTAACTTGGAGAATCTGAACTTTCTAAATTCCACTCAATGACTACATTGGTTGGGTTACCAGGAATAAAAGGTGGATAGATGTTTAAATCTGGCCAATGCTTTGGGCACAGATCAATCTCCCAAACCCTTCGCTTGATAGAGCCACGCCTCTTCATTTCTCGGACCCTTCCTTTTGTCATCTTGCCGGTGTCGGGATCCCTCATTTGAACATTTGCATCTTCAAGCTTTATTTCCACACAGGCATGGGTAAGGGAATTACATTCGTCACATAGCCGAACAATCATTTTGCTCTCCTGGGTTTCCTCTTTTTGGCGGGCTTCTCATTGGATTCTAGCTTCTGCGGGATTGAAGAAAATAAGTTGGCCCCCGAGTTCCTTCTAACCACTGCCTCACTACTCGAATCAACAGGCTCCATAATAGGACGCCAGTTTTCATCCAGCCCCAAGCATCTGTAGCTTTTTCCACCCCTTTTAAAAAGAGACTTCTTTGTAAGCTTACCCATACTTTTAATTTTTTTCCTTGGGTCTCTGCTTTGCCCAATGGAATTCTCTTGCCAATTTTCGCTCATATAAACCTCACCAACTCAGGGTTGAAACGTCCACTTTAATTTTATGATTAGACTTAGAAAACTTAATTATAGGCGATCCCAACCTACCAGGGGGGGCGCACATGTTTCTAACATACTCTGCATATCCTAAGTATGTTCCAGTTCTTATCAAGTGTCTATGGCTAGGTATTTCTTCACCGTTAGAATCAACGCCAAAGTAAGTTAACACCCTGTGTCCGAAGTCATGGTTATGCCCCATAGCACACCACTCCGCATCGTAGTAAAGTTTTGCTAGCTTTTCTAGCTCTGCCCAAGTGTTTGACCCTGCACTCTTACCGTGCTGCACGGCTCCAACGTACCTATTTTTACCAAAGTTGAGAACGACATAGCCGCCTATTCCCCAGTAAGGAGCGCCTAGGCTTTCTGCAATAACATCACATATGTCAAGCATAGATTCTCTTCGAGTTCGAGCCTCATGGTTTCCGCGAGTTATTCCAATTACATCTCCATTTTTAGCAAATGGCTTAAACTTAGAGATAACATACTTAACCTGATCTGTCGGAAACCGGCTTTGCCCAAGAAGTTTTTCTCCTGGGGCATCTCCGCTGGCTATAGCGTTTTCTGCTATATCGCCATTGAGGATTATCTTTGCATTATTGGACTTGCAATATTTAAGAGCTTCTAAGAAATGAGCCTCCATGAACTCTGAGGCACCGACGTGAACATCACTAAAAATAACAAGTTCACCAGAGGCGTTTAACCCATGGACATTATCCATTGTGACACCACTCGAAATAAATGAATGTCAGTTTCATTTTCTACCTTTCTAACTTCTATCTACTATTAAATCCAAGAGAAGCTTTGAGACTGCCTCTCTCTGATCTTGCTCCCTTATGCCTTGGTATAGCTCAAGAAAATAACCAGTTTTATCTACGCTGTAAGGTGTTTTAAATGGCAATTTAAGTAAGCGACATAGTAACTTAGCCAGTATTCCAATTGGCATATCGGGAGTTGCTATGTATATTAAACCGAATTGGTTGTTCCTGAGTATCTGAAATATCTTAAAGGCGCATGAATAAAATCTGCAATCTCTTTTGGTAAATACCCTTATAGAATATTTTGCATGAAAAGCCTTAGAGACAAAGCATCCTAAAAAATCAGAAGCTTTATTGCCAGGAATATTCCAAATATCTGAGAATAATAAGATGTCTACATTAACCAAATGCCAACACCGATCGAAAACATATCAGACCTAATTCGTGTGTCTATTTTTTTGTAGAAAGTGGATGTTCTTTCGGAAGAAGATCCGTGTCATGCTTGCCGCTTTTAAATTTCAAGTTTCGCAAGGCGTATAAAAAACTGTTACAACGGGCATATGCCCACTGCTCAGGGGAGTTCACCGTAGGTCGGACACTTTCGGGGTTTGTATAATAAGCCCCAACCCCTCTCTTAAAAACAGCTATCATAGTTCTAAGGTTAGTCTTTTTTCTTTCATCGGACCCATGTTCTTTGTTGTGGTCTTCAACTTTTTTATTTAGACCCTTTTCAACAGCCTTTGTCACTTCATATCGATGCTCGTCGCTTAAGTATAATTCATCCAATGCAATTAGGAGCTTGCCGAAAGAAGACTTGTTCTTTTTGTCCGCGGACTCAATAGACTTTATCTTTGCGATGCACCAGCGATAAGCTTTCATTGGGTCACTAGAGGGATTGCCTCCCCACAGCAACCAAGCGACTGCACCTGGACCCGGCCATTTTTCGTGAGATGTGTCGCTGTTCTTTGGGGAGTCCAAGTCTACCTTATGTCGAGCAAACCAAGCAGCCATGCGCTTAAGTTTGTTAAACGATACTGATCCCTCCGCCATCTTTCGGGCTTCCCTTATGGTTCGATCAACTAAACCATCGCCACCATACCCATCTGCGTTATACTCCAATCCGCGCTTGGCATTCTGAGATATATAAGATGGTACAGATATTTGCTGATTTTCATTTATTGCCATTGTCTTCCTCGGTATCAATTAGCTCGTACTCATATCGATCGTCATCGCTTGTGACCCACTTCCAATCTTGCTCGACTGTGAATATATGGGTATTCAATTTTCTACTGATCAAATTTACATGAGGCTTTGTGGCAAATGAAGGGTCATGAAATCTCACGCGGTTGTTAGGCTGAATAGCAAAGTTCCCGTTGTCGAGCTTTATAAAGTGTCCACACTTGTGTTGTCCAGGTTCTTCACTAAATCCAGTGTCTGGATACTCAGGGCTTTCCATCGCCCAATCCAGGGTAAACAAGTAACTCCCTTGATACTCGTTTTTCCGGCGACTAATGTACTTTACCTTGTCGTTCTGTATTGCGGCAAAACGAGTAACGGAAACATAATAACTAAAGCTGTCCCATAGCATTAATTCATCTAGCGCCATTGGCTTTGCTTCTGGGTGAGAGCAAAATGCATGAACTGGCATTCTCCACCAAATAGCCCCGTCCTCCATCATGAAATGAAAAAGAGGAACGCGATTGGGTATGCTCGCAACCCCGAAAATCATACAAGGAAAAACTTGGCCGTGAGAGTCTTCTAAGTTGCGTAAAAATTCGGCCCTAACATAAGCCTCTATAGGGGGGATGTTTGCATTCAAGTATGACACTAGGATTCTTTTTCGGTTAGATCTGTAAGTTGTTCTGAAATAATCTGCAAAGCAATGTCGGCTGAAGCAAATAAGCTTACAATATCCTCGTACCTATCATCTAACTTATCGATCAATTTTTTAGAGTTTTCCAATAAAATAGGCAACCTAACCTCTGCTGCCTCTATATACTTTTTAGAATAAGTTCTTATGATTGGCCAGTAGTAAGATATCGCCTCAAAGATTTCATCCTTGGATTTATCTAGCTCTGGGATTTTATCTTTAGCTTCTTCTATTAGTTTTATAATTGAAGCGGCTGCTTTATCATCGATTGTGTTTCCGGTTGCAGATACAAAAGCTTCAATTACTTCGACAGTGCTGCCTCCAGATTTCGCTTTAGCCAATGCCGCATCGACAGCATCTTTATATTCAATACTAATACTTATAAGATTTATAATGCTGCCTAGCATACTTGTCTCTTCTTTTCCGACTTCTCTTGCTGGATTTACCTGCTGATCTTAAATCCCTGTATTCTCCTTCAATGTAGTTTGTTTTAAACTTCCGGTTGGGAAGCTTCTCTATCTCTTCCTCTTCTGAAGAGTAGTAATCCCAATCTTCAGATAGGTCATCTATGCGAATACGCATTGCTAGTTACTTTTATTGCTAGGTATAGAAGATCCCGCTAAAAATCCAACAACAGTTAGAATCACGTCCTTGTAAAATACATTTAGGGAAGCGATTCCATCTGGTGCTCCACCCGACCAGCTCATGTATGCATTGTAAAGAAGTCCCCCCTCTGCAACTAGGGCAAGGGCGACTAGCGCCATAAGCTTATGATTATTTTCCATCATTCATCACCTGAAAATAAGCTTTTAAAAAACTTACCAACCTTATTGTAAAGGGCGACAATCAGGCTTATTATTCCTGTTCCAACCGGAATAACCAAGGGCGCTATAAGCTCCCAAGGGACATCGTTGATTTCCTTTATGGACTTCGTTTGCTGCAAGTTTTTGTAAGTGGTTTCGAGCTGCTCCGATACTGCAGCGTGCTTATCTTTACCGCTTGCCCCACTAGCTTCAGCTAGTTCAATAAACGCACTCGCTATTGGCATAATAATACTAATAGCCTTTGCTATATCGCTACCTTGTGACATTTCTTACTCCTATTATTTTTCGGAATAGCCAACTTGCTAATCCGGTTAGATCAACACTAAACTTTAATGACTTGCTATCTAAATATTCAATGTCTTGTTCAATCCTAGACTTGCGATGCCAAATCATAATATATAGTAGCCCCAGTCACCAGGAGAGTCTAGAAGATATTTTCCTTATCAATCTGATGCATAAAGCGAAATACCTTGTCAGGATAATGAGGATTACCCCCGCCATTGTAAGAAAGAACGCCCTTAGTTAGGTCTTGTTTTCTTTGTATTTTCTTAGATAGTATTCTGCATCCAAACTCAAGGTTTATATCTGGCTTAAGTAGCTCTGTGGGAAAGCTAACCCTGCATCCATGCTCGACCGCAACGCCAAACATAATCTGCATTAAGCCATAGCTACAAGCGAATACATCTGGATACTTAAGCCATACCCTTGCAGGGTGACTTGGCTCTATTATTTTATGATAATTATTTCCATACCGCCGCCAAAATGCAGGCTCAACTCTTATTGCCCAAGGATTTCCTGAGGACTCAACTATCACAATTGCTGCTATTAGGGCGGGATCTAAGTTATGCTTTTTAGCCTTTTTTATAATCTCCGGCCTAAAAATCTTTATGCTACTTACATATTTATTGTTCACGATATAATACCTGTATCCTCAAAGTATTCTTCAATGTCCTCGGCGCCAATAACCATATCATCAAGAATTGGATCGTAAAGTATTGGGACCTCTTTTATCTGGTCCTGTGAGAAGAGGGTGGGCAATCCTTTGATTTCGGCACCCAGTGCTCGTATTTCCCACATTCCTTTTATTCTTGATTGGAAAACCCTATAAACTACAAGCTTACCATCATTAATAGCATCTCTTCCTGTGTTAATTACCTGCTGACACAGATCGCATCCGTCTTTCACTATAAGAATAGAAGCTTTTTGTGTATCATAAGAAAATGCCATAGGATCAATATTAGTAGTATTTTTGGGAACCTACAATAACCTCATCACGCAAATAGCATTTTGAGCAGTCTCCACACCGAGGCTCACTTGATAAGCAACTGTAAGTGTTCCAATAGGGGAATTTAGATGACAATAAAACCTCAAAAATTTGTTTCTTGTTGTGATCCATGAAGGGCAGAAATAATTTTACTGGGTTTGAAGGACAAGATTGAAAAATTAAATTCGCACCAGTGATTCCTGCACCTGATGCCTCTGGATAGAATTGCGACGATGCAACAGAAAATGGCAAACAAATTGCATCACACAAGTGTCTCATCGCATGCAAATGTGAGATAGATACAATCTGAGAAAATAGCCCAGGTACGAAGACCTTGTCATCTTTTCTTTTTCTGTTAACAGATAGCCTAGTAGATAGTGAATAGTCTATCCTAGAGCATTTTGGAAACTTAAATAGCAGAGTTTCTTTGCTGATTTTAGTATGGAAAAAATTTGCTATTTGGGCCGCGCTTTCAATCTCAAATCCAGCTTTTTGGCCATAATCGATGGTGACAAGTTGTACATCATGTCCCCCTTGTAAAAGTACGACTAACGCTGCAGTTGAATCGATTCCGCCAGAGAATGGGAGCAATACCCGCACAACTAATTACTGCTCGAATGCTTTGAGGCATCCTTAAAAGCGTCCAAATCCATTTCTTTGTTTGCCTCTTTAATTCTCATAATTTGCATATAAATTTCTTCATATGATTCCCTAAGGGCAATTCGACTCTGAGGCTCTGTAAAAAAAACCGCACAGCCCCCCTCGGATGAACCCGCTATCATACTAATTGATTCGATATTAATCATAACGGGAGATTCTTGAAACTCAGCAAGTGTTCCGAATATAAAATTCATGCCAATACCCCTTCTAATACATATTTACTGTATGAATCTTCAAGAAATTTATATTTCTCTTCAATTATATTAGTGACTGAACCTTCCTGTGTAAATCTTCCCTTTTCTATTTTTAACATGTCGCTTATAAACTTTGCTATTGTATAATCTTGAGAAAAACATGTTGTATTAGATTTTTTTCTCTCATGCACTAACATAATAAACTCAATCATCGAATTGGAAAAGCCTACACTCCAATTCATATTTTTCGGATAACTAATTACCTTGTCTGTATTTGTTTTGTAGAGTTGACTACTGTCTTTCTCGTAGCACTCGATAATACAGCTGTGCGCAGGTATCTCACCTTTGAATTTAGAAAGCTGTTCGTGAGTTAAGTATTTAACAAACCTAATCATGCTAAAAGTCAATTTCTAAAATTTTTAATATTCCATCCAATCCGCATAGTAAGATATTCTTCTTCTTATCAAACAATGCGGGAACAAATGGTATTGTTGACTTATCTATCAATGTAGGAGGATTTTTATCCCATACAAAAATAGTATTAGGATATATACCCGAGGTAATATGAATTAACTTGTATCTTATATTGTTAGCATCTAAAGCACATTGAGCTTCAGCACACAAGGGGCAAGAATGCTCGACGAAAAGACAGTACTCATCCATTAATTTTAATCTGCGGCTTCCCGCAAGTGTCTACTGATATCTGCTCGAATAATTTGAAGATCCCTATCTGAGAGACCTTCAACCTGTTGGCCAGCCTCATCTTCTAAACCTGTTATTTGAACGTGCCCCGCCCCCAAGATTTCACCATGAGTAAAGTATACAGTTGCTTGTATTGTACCCCCCTCAAGTCGAACCTCTGTATTAATGCTAGAGCTAGCAAACCCGGCGGGCGAAAATGCATAGCTACTCCGTTTAAGGTCATTGTTCCCTCTTACCTTAGATTCAGCCTCTGCAAGGATTTCGTTTAAGCACCTGTCCCAAACCCACATAGGCCAACCAGACCTAGGATCCTGAGAAGCCAACTGATTGAGTA
>Ga0099850_1001220_pt1 | contig 11949 bp, 15 predicted proteins | sample CB_VirMetaG_5_FD_79182 | JGI IMG/M metagenome (GOLD analysis project Ga0099850, IMG submission 79182) | Freshwater to marine saline gradient viral communities from Chesapeake Bay - CB_1508_1D Viral MetaG | ecosystem: Environmental > Aquatic > Marine > Coastal | place: USA: Chesapeake Bay...
TCAGAATGTGTTTGGTCATCTCGTGCTCCTGTTATCGAAAAATAGGTTGCATGTGCGTGGGTGTTTTGCATCACAGTGACGTTGGCTTCCATCGACAGTTCACCAACAGTGAACCAGTAGACAGGGGATCCGTTAATGTCGCGTTGCCACTGCCGCAAACGACCACACACAGAGAATCGCACTGCGTTGTGTGGGTCGCTGAAATGGAACTCAACACACTGACCATGCAAATCTGGTCGTCTCTCCCACAGCTCTGCTATCGTCATTATCTCGTGCATCGGTTTATCCTGTTTTGAAAATATTGTCAAGACCAGTTTGTTGTCCCATACGTCTCCTCCCACGCCTCTCGGCAGACGGGGAGCGAGGGGAACTGCCAGAAATAGGGGCGCTTCTGCACAGAGACAACAGTGCCTTCGATTTTTTCATCGACCAGCACCTGCCTCTGCACACGTCTCAGCATCGGCACAACTTTTGCCAGAAAACGACCGAGCTGTGTCGCGTTGCCACGCCGGGTAATGTTGAAACTTGCCGTGTATTTCGTGTACGAGTTGACCAACAGATCGCACATGATTTCTGTTGGCCAACCCGCCATCGACGGATGCATTTCGCCACAGCTCAAAATCGTGAACCACCACTCCTCCATCGGAGGCAGTGACCACAATTTCTGGTGCTGCAACGCTTCGGTCTGTGGGACATGTCGCACCTGAAATCCCTTCAGATCTCGGGTCATCAGGTAGTGCAACAGAGCCTCACGGCCACCGGCCAACATGAAATCAACCAGGTTGCGAAAGTATCGGCTATCCTGCCGCTTGTACGGCTTCACATCAAGCACGAAATACCGGCGCTCCGCAGAGCCTGCTGGGATCACCCACTCGCTGTTACTCGCGAGGATCAGGTGCGTGTAATTGCGTGTGGGCTCGACATCAACGCCTTTGGCCTCAATCGTAATCATGTCGTCTGTGATCATCGTCTTGAGGGTGGACTCGTGTTTTTTGTCGCCAGCGAAAAACGCCTCATCGCCAAACAACACAACGCAATCTCGCAGGTGAGCGTTGAAGCTGCCTACCAAGTGCTTAGGGTCACTTACAGTCAAGAAGTGACGACCAAACAGAGCACCAAATTCCTTCGCAAAAAATGACTTACCAGTACCCTGATCTCCACGCAGAACGATCGCAGTTTCACCCGGTCGGTCCGGAAACTGAACAGCTCGCGCCATCCAGTTGACGAGGTACTCAAAGTACACCTCGTTGTTGTCACACAGGTTGACTCGCAGGTGCTCCAGAAACGGTTCGACATCACCGGGAATAGCCTGCACGCCAAACCCACGCCACAGGTTGTACGCACCCGGAATTTCTTTGCAGGGAGCAAAACACAGGGTGTCATACTGCCGTCGCTGTGGGTGTTTCAACCACCATGCGCCGAGGGGAGAATATTGCTTTTCGCCCTTGTCGTTTTCACCGATCTCGACTTGCAAATGCATGTATGCATTTCGGATGTCGGTGAAGCTCGTTTTGGTCACACGTGTGCGACCGACAGCGTGATCCATGACCTCCTCAATGACGACACACTTGCCGCCGAAATTGCGAATCACGGCATGCCGCTCATTCATTTCCAGCAGCTGTGGGTCGATCGCATATTGACGAGCACGTGCAATCTGCCGTTTGGCATACCGCTCAGAATTCGGATTCTCCAGAATGCTCTCGGAGATACCAAAGTCAGGGTCGGTCAAAATCGAATAGATTGTTTGATCTGGGACACCGCACTTAACCAGTCGAGTGACGCAGTCAAACACCCACGCGCTGCGGCTGTTGTCTCCGTCCTTGATCTCATCTGGATGCATGCCCTGTACGATGATCACTTTGACTCGATCACTCACCTCATACTGGTCGAGATCGTCAAGATCGATCCGCTCGCAGTTCTCACTGATCTGCAGCTGCTGTCCATCAACACCACTTCCAGTCATCGCCTGTGTGGTCTGAAGCGCTGGGAACAGTGACAAGCTGTGACTGTGTGTCGTTTCAATCCACAGACACTCAGCCAGTCGAGGTTCCCTACCCTTGCGGCGTTTGCGGGCATCCGGCCAATTGACCGTGCCGGGCAATCGCATGATCCGGTCGATGTTGTGGCAGTTGTCAGCACCAAAAATGACTTCTAATCGCTGGTTGTGTGCCTTCGCTGACTCAGCCTTGGTCACATCACCACCGATCTCAATCGGCTCAGAGAGCAGCCAAAATGCCTGAATCCCACCACCGCTGCTGACGCAGCATGATGCGGGTGGAATTCCATCACGACCAGCTCGGAGTGTCTGCACAGTCCGCAAACGGAACTGCTCAAGATCCTCCTTGCCTCGTGGGTCGATGTCTACATGCAACCAAGTCACAGTCGCAATGTCCGCACGATCTGCCTTGCTCGTCAGGTGTCTCGTTGGGATTGCAACGTGGTAGTACACGTTGTGATCTGTGTTGTGTCGCTGAACCCACTCACGCATCTCTCCAGCAGTGTCTGGAGTGAAGGTTTGTGTGACCGTTCTTTTGCCGTTATCCGCTGGTTTATCCGGCAATATCGCTGTGAGTACCCACGGTCCTTCGGGGTGAAATGACCGTAGAAACTGCTCAGCCAGCTGCGGCTTCGCATTCAACGTCTGCATTGTTATTGATCGCCTTCTGGAATAATTGAGCATGACCGATTGGGCGACCGCCGCCTTCGATGATCATGTACATTGAGCGAGAGTAGCCGACAACATCGGCTGCACGGTTGGTGGTAAATCCAGCTCGTTCACGCTCGATTCGCAGAAGCTCATGCGGCGATGCGCTGGACACCCAGGCATCCTCAATATACGCACAGATCTTTGCACTCAGCTCGTCATTGACAGGATCACCGGCCTCGAACTTGCGGTACTGGTACTTCGTTGTACCAAACCGCAATGCCAACGCATCTTGGTCGATGCACTGACGGTATCGGATCAGCCTCATCTTTTCGGCAAGTGTCAGGTTTTCGTTGTTCGCAAGCATCTCAAAAGTTCCTCCCTATCGAGCCCAGATTTCATTACCAGCACGGCAGCGGACTCCAATTCTGACCGCACTACGTTACCAAGTATATCGGCAGCAACCGTGCCGCGAAATAACATCCAGTCAAATTTTCCAACTTTGAGCAGAACCCAACTGACGCCTCCGTGGTGCTCCCACGAAATGTGCCACGCTCTCTGCTCTGGGGTGAAATGTCGCACCCGAACGGGGGTGGTGGGCCGAACCGGGAACTTGTCCAGCTCCTTCAGCTCGATCCAACCACCCACGTACGCCACGTCTGGTGTCCCCGGATAGCAGTGGCCGTTCTCCACTGCAAATGCTTTGAGTTTCCTCAGCGCTGCGACAACGGGCCTCCTGACGTGTTTGTGCTCTGCTGTCACGGGAATTCGAGTTCCACTCCGGTCTTGGCAATCATTGACCACCCTGAGAGATCGCGGTAGGCATCTGCCAACGGTTCGTTTTGGACTGTCGCAGCAACACCGGTCTGCCGGAGTGACTGGATGCGTCGGATTTTTTCGTCCATGGCTGTGTGCGCTTTCTCGACCACTGTCAGTGAGGGGCCAAGAATTTCCGCCTTCTCAAGACTGTTGCCGTAGTCAAGTTGCTTCGTCAACAGGGTTATCGCCAATGACAGTGCATTGCTGACCAGCGCTACCGTAAACGGTGTATCCGCCACGCGACTTTCGTTTTCCTGGCACAGCTGAATCAGCGTTGCAATTTCCTCGAGAATTGGCTCAGGTACACGAGGTCGTCTCACTGTTTTCGGAACTGAGCCGTCGCTGGACATCGTTGTATGGGTTTGGAGCAGCTCCATAATCCGCAGCCCAAATGATGCTGGTGGTATCGGCAGTGGTCCTGTATCACTCATCGCGGTAGCTTTCCTGTATTGACAAACCATAAATCAAAACGAACGGCCAGAGCATTGCCAGACACGCTCGTACAAAAAATCTCGCGAAGCTGAATGGCCTGCTGCACCCACCGTCTCGTCGTCCGAGAAAGTAGATCGCAAACACAATCCAGATCGCCCACACATAGCTCATTCGATATCTCCCCAGTTGGGGCCAAGCTCCGTGTCTACCTTGACAGGCACCCGAAGCGGTATGGATTTACGCATCACGTCAGCAAGGGCTTCCGCCTCCTCTCTGCCACTTACAGTTTGGTCAATTTCATCGTGTACCTGAAGCTGCAGACGAAAACCAGCACGGTCGGCATCGACCATCGCTTGTTTTCCCTGATCCGCTGCAGATCCCTGAATTAGACGATTCAGGGACTTGTGAGTGAACTCATAATTCCCCAAGCTATCCTTCGTGAATCGGCACCGACGACCAGAAAATGTCGTCAGAAAACCCTGCTCACGAACACGATTTTCAGCCAGCTCGGCCATCCACCGAACATACGGAGCACGCTCGTTGAACGTCTCGTGAATCTTCATGGTTTCAACACCAGCAACCTCAATGTTACGCCCACGATGCCTGATAATCTCTGTGGGTAGGCCAAGATCCACGGCCAACGACCGAGTTCCCCGACCGTAACACAAAGCCAAGTACAGTTGCTTCGCCTCTTTTCTGGGTAGTCCCGTCAACTCTGACATCATCTGGTGACTGTCCATCGATGGGTCGGCATGGTAGCGTTGAACCGCAGCCTCTACCACCTCACGTGTTCGGTGGCTTTCAAGCAACAACTTCTCGGCACAGACCGATGCCCAGTGCAGCAGGATGCGTGGCTCCTGCTGACTGTAGTCGTTGCAGCACCACACACCACCGTCGTCTGGCAGGTAGATGCAACGCCAGTCCTCTGCAATCTCATCACGCACAGGCTGCTGTTGCAGGTTCGGGTCAGTGCTGGAGAGTCTGCCGTAGGCAGCGCCTTGCAACCCACCATCATGACGCTCTCGACGCAACTGATGAAACGAACAATGAATCCGCCCACCGACCATGTGGGCTCGAATGGACTTCACGAACGTCGTGCGAATTTTGTTGGCTCGACGGCATTTCAGGATTGCTCGAGCCAGCGCATGGTCGATCGATGACAATACGTGTTTGTCAACACTCTTGTGACCCTTCTCAGTAAGTGGCAGTTTGACGCCTGTGGTTTGTTCCACCAGTGCTGCCAGAAGTCGGTCTTTTGTGATCAGGTCAGCAGTAAATGCAGTGCCTGTCAATTCGGAAATATGTGCTGCCTGCACCTGCTCGATTGACAACATCCGCTGCTCAATCGCACTGAGACGCTCCGTATCAATCCGCACCCCACGACGACGCATCTTGAGCAGAACTGGCAGCAGTGCAGATTCCAGATCCCACACTCTCTCAAGACCCTGCTCTGCAATGTCTTTCTTTTGCAGTTCCAAAATCCTTAGCGGAAGCAGCGCATCTTCCTCAGCGTATGGGCCGACATACTTTGCGGGAAGCTTCCACAGCTCGCCCTTTTTGCTGAATCCGTAGTCACTCGCAGCTTCGCTCAACAGCTGCTCGTCTTTGCCCGACAGTTCCCTGCGATGCGCAATTGCTGCGAGGCTGTATCGGAATTGATTCTCGTCAATCAATGCCTCCGCAACCTGCACATCACTGATTCGTGCGTTGCGAAAAATGATCCCCTGCTGAGCAAGGTAGTCCAAATCGTACTGCAGATTCGCACCGACAATTTCACCGGTGTATGACTCGGCCTGATCACGCAGGTATTTGTAGACCTTCTGAGGATCTAAATTCTCACCGACCCCATGAGCAACGGGCAAGTACCAAGCGCGTTGGCCGATGGCGAATGACACACCGACGATGTAGCCGTCGCGACGAACACCGACCCCCAGCTTCTTCAGCTGAGGGTCGCATGTTTCGATGTCCAGACCAACCTGCGGAGCAGCAGACCATGAGGGGAGCTCAGTCAGATTCGGCAGTCGCCAATCGGACTCCGGTGCAAACAGGATTTGCTGGATCGGCATTCAACTCACTCCTCACTATCGTGATATCTGCGTCTGCCGAAATTCCAATCCGTGCAGACGTGTTTCGCAGTTCCACCAGACAGATCCTTATCGGGGTCTCCCTGCCCGGCACACTCAATTCGAACCACTCATCCTCCTTACGAGTCAGTATCAGCATTCTTTCTAACCTCCTTGAGAAATTGCAGATATTTCCGAGCAGCAAGTGCCCAGTCGATATGGTCAGGGGTCAACATCACAGCACGCTCAGCTGTCTCAAAATCGTCATGGGCCAATGCATCGTGAGCCTGGGCCATGGGTGACACCAGCTTTCGAGCATACGTGTCTGACAGACCTGTGACGCACTCCAGTGCCATTCGAGAATCGCCATCCAACGGACCTTCGAAGCACCATGACGTTTTGTTCGACGCCCATCCATCATCCCACTGGGCCAGTTGCATAGCCGTTTGTGTAATTTGCGGAGACATGATCCGAAATTGTCGCACACAGTCGAGGTTCTGCCTGCTGTACATTGCAGTGTAGACATCGTACGGAAATGTCTGTGTAGACCATCGGTAGAAGTCCACACCGTTTTCCGGTTGCGACCCCACGTGAAAATGTCCTGCGACCAGATTACGCAGGGGTGTTACAAAATTATGGATCACGTTGTGAGTGAAATACGTATTGCAGCATGCCGTTGGGTGTGAGATGTGGATGTCCAGATCCATGGTTGGAAACGAGAATGCACCACTCTCTGGGTCTTCAACAAAGTCCCCGGCAGCGTACGCAGCAGCCATGAGTTCAACGACGTGTTCCGATGCGTCACTGATTGTTGTTGCTTCAATTTTCTTCATTGATCTGTCCTACTGGTACATTGCCACCAACGAAATGACCGACGCACATCGAGCGGTAGCTCTGCCACCCCATGTACGGAGAAACCGATGTGGGATTGTAGTTCGAGAAGTGCTCGAATGGCGACCAGTGCCCAATCCCACCAGAGCCGCCACGTAGCTTCTCTGCGAGTTTGAAGTCCGCATCAAAGTCTTGTTTGCCATCATGTGTCAGGTAGCTCACACGAGCACATCTAGCAGCTGAGATGGACGCAAGTTCGCTAAGTGTCCATCGGTACAAATAGTCTGGATTGACTGTCAAAGAAATGAACGGCATATGCAGATCAGACTCACGTGGTATGCTCGCAGAGATTGCGTCGTAGATCATGTCTGCCAGCAGGTGGATGTGAATGTCTGCATCTGGATGACGACGAAGGTGGAAGAAGTTGTTCCACTCAGTTGCAGTCATCACGACTGTGATCCACGACCAAGGTTCCAGCATGCGGTTGATGATGCTCTTGTGTACGCCAGCTTCGAGCATCCATTTGGCACTCACACGTACATCGTCACGAGTGTTCAACCAAGCCCGTAATGCGTCGTTGACATTCCGTGCCGACATCTGCATTCCGGGTTGAGACCCCCCAAATCTCAACGGGACAAACGGAGTGTCTGTGACCTGCTCAAGCATTTTGCGAGCAGGAATTGCCCGACTCGACGACGAGTTCTTCACAATCCGTCGATGCGTCATCACTTCGCTGTGGACAATGCGTGGGTACGTCGCAACCACTGTTGTGATTCGCTGCCCCCGCCAAACTGTGTCCGCGCAAACATCGACTTTATACAGGCCTATTGTCGTCTGGTTCAGGCCCGTCGTATCCAAGTATTCCATTATCCACTCCATAAAAAAACCCCTGTTGGCCGATGGAAGCCTACAGGGGTCGCACAAAACAGTCAAGTCATTTTGTCATTTCGTTGATCATAGTTCGCAGATCACCCTCGCGGTATCCTGTGCGATTTCTCAGAATACCAGCCGAAGTCCTGTAACGGAATGACGGCACAGATGCAACTGGCCAGTCTGATTGTGTTAGGTACTTGACTGCAATGGGAAGGTTTTGCATTCCGGCCACTTCACGTCTGAAGATCTGGCATGGAATACAGTCCTCTCGACTCCTGACCTCAAGGATGGGCAGAGCAACTGCTGGGACAGCTACTGAGGCCTCTATCCCGACCTCGGCCTCCAATCTATCCAAGCGGGATTCTACATCATTGATACGGCTGAGCAGAAACCCCATGTCGGTGGGATCACCATCGGCGTTCGCACGTTTGGGGACAATCCCAGACGCTGCCATTGTGGCGACCACCAAGACGATCGCCGCAGTGGTTATTGTTCCGACCACCATGGTGGTGATCACTCGGCTTTTGTGATCATCAACGCTGACTGTTGTTAGTTGTCTGTCGTGCATCAGTAATATCCCCCTCCGCTGTAAATCCTGTCGTACCGTTCCTGTGCTCGGTCGGGCAACAACACATACCCACCAAACGGCGAGAACTGCTTTCGCTGCAGGTACTCGTATGTTTTCTGGTTCATGTAGTAGAACCCATCACCGTGGCTGTTCCAAACCACGAGATACCATTCGTGGTTGATCTTGTGTGCCCAGATGATCTCTGTTGCGTGTCCACCCCCTCGGGTTGGTGGAGACGACATACAGCGACGACCAGCGACCTGCGACCAACGGACTCCCCAGTATGTGCCAATGTGTCCAGACCCACCAGCTGCGACAGAAACCAGCATGCCCTCCCAATCAGGAAGTGCGCCGTGCTGAGTGACCATGCTTTTTTCAATTGGTAACCTATCACAGCCCCCTGCAAAATCTTCAGGGCTTTTGAAGTATTGGTTGTATGGCCAGTCTCGCTCAAGTGGCAGGCCCGGAGAAACCCCTAGCTCGGGAATTCCCTCGGTCAGCAGCTGCACACCACTCTGAATCGTGGTTCCTTGGTCACGACCCACATATCGCGGGCCCGAAATAAACTCACTTGCATTGTAGGCAAACATCTCACTGAGTTGAGGCATCTCGCCAGTGCAATACCACACCCGACGTTCCTCACCGTTTGCACAGGCATTTCCCTGACAGTCGTTGCGTTGCTGACGCTCGACCTGCATGTGTGGCACAGGATCGTTTTCTGGATCCAACAAAACAGATTGCCATCCGGGGAAGTCGGATGCACGGATCACACCAACCTTGGCAGTCCTTTCCAGATATGCCACATGACTAGAGCTCGAAACCTTCAGAAGGTTATTCATCGTCGGTATACCTCATGATATATGTCGCATGTAATTCTGGTGTCCACAAATCTCCACCAAAAACATCGGCCTCATCTCTCAGCAACGGACGAAAAACTTTCTTCCTCGCCTCTCCCAATGCATAGCTCATCCAATCTGCAGCGTCCGACTCTGTGCGGATGTCACCACGCAATAGACGTTCAGCCAATTGCCTTTGTGCCCCACGCCACTCACGCTCATACTCGTCGAATACTCGAGCAACATCGTCCTTCGGCACAGGATCTACGATTGGGTCCGGAGCAGCTTTCTCCACAAGCTCCAGAGTCCGACGAATCACAGAACCTTGGTCGATGGTTTTGACGACAATGATTTCTACTCTGCCAACAATATTTGGTGAGAGAATGTAGTTGTGCTTGCCGTTGACCTTTCGTGTCTCAATCCCAATACCACCAACGAAACGACCACGCAATGTGGCTGCTTCCTGAACGTACTCGATCGAGACTGCGTCCTGTGGTGAACTGATCACAAGAATCGGTTCATCTGATGTGATGACGTACCATTCCTCCCTAGAGAGTTGACTAATCTCTCGTGGAGCCGATTCACTTTTCTCCGGAGAAGGCGGCTCCGGAAAGTGAATGGTGTCATCGGCCCAGCAGGGAACGGCGAGTGCCAGGCACAACAAAATGGTAGTCACCGTAATCATCAGAATATCTCTCAGAACATGTTAATCAGATCAGCTGTCTTGTCCGCACCGGTTCCCGAGGTACTCATTGCTTTGGTCACCTCATGCTCAGCAATCACTATTGCTTCGTCGTCAGTGAGTGTCCAGTGCTCAAGGATCTGCTGCCGGAGATCTTTGTCGCGGACACCCTGAACACGTTCTCTTGCCACCTTTTTCGACTGCTTGACAAGCTGAGACGCAACACCTGTAACAGTGCCGTCGTAGTTTCTTGCGGCTCTTGACCGCAGGCGAGCCATGGCATCGTAGCCATCATTGTTAGGGTTGAAACAACGCAGCCGGGAAATCAGTGGGATCAGCAGCTCAATGATGGTGATGATTGTTGCTGCGGCTTTGGTGCTGCCCGGAATTTTTCCAACAGCACCTACCAGAGATGCTGCGTATGCCCTTGCTTTTTCATTTACCACTGTATGCTCCTATCGTGTCAGCATCTCCTGCACATCCACAAAGATGGGATCGAGCAGAAATCGGTTACCTGCTGACATGGTAACCTCATATTCGATGCGGTAACGCCCCGCATCGGTTAATACTTGATGATCATTGTCGTGGCGGAAGTTGTATCCAACGGAATCAATATCCCACCGCCCGTCCGTCTGGAGCGTATCGAACACTACGGAACTAACCGTCAGTGTCCCACTGCTGACTTCAGCGTTTGATGCGTTGAAGACTTTGTATGTGATACCACTAACAGAAGCTTGTGTCCACAGTGTACCGGCGACAACCACACGACCCATCACGGAAAATGATGAGTCTTCATTTACCTTGCCGTAGAATGCATTTCCCTTCATTTGATCACTCCCACTACGGCACCATCTGCTTTTGTCTGAAACGTAACAGTTGCGTGTTTACGAACCTGACACGCAACGAACACAGGTGGTGACGCAGGACCACTTGGTGGGCCAATACCGCTATCTGCCAATGCGCGGGAGGCAAACGCCCACGATTGGAATACGTAGCCTCGCATTAGGTAACGACCAGTCGTCATTGGATCACGACTCCGAAAGTGTTTGGCCCGTTCTTACACCAGTCTCATCCTGACCAGTAATACCCACTGTGTATGTTACGTTATCGACAGTGATTGAGTATGTCGAACTGCTGCTTTGTGGGTTGCTCACAGCACCAGCAAGAACAGCGAGGCTAAAACCTGTACGCTGCAGCAGTTTGTCAACAATCCCGTCAACGGTTGCCAACGCTTCCGATGTTGCAAGCCCGCTTTGCATTTCACTTACAAAACTGGCCGCAGTTGCTGCCGATGTAATCACCTCCGGCTGGAATTCATGCACGTCTGCCGCAACGTGCTTGCTGCCAGTAACCGCCACGATGCGTTGATTGTAGTTATCAGCCAGCAGCACCCCGTCTAAATAGCCTGCTCTGGTTGCTGTCCATGCAGTTGCCAGTGCTGCGTTATTAGTTCCTCGCATGTCAGTGTTGGTGGTCGTCGTGTCAACCAGCGTGACTCGTGAAACATGACCTGAAACATTGATAAGCAGACTTCCAAAGTTTGCCGGGAACGACACCCCGGAAATACTGCCCACCGAGCCTGATACACTGCCGACCGTCGTGACATTTGCGACCGTGTCCGTCGCCGGGTCAAAATACGCCGCCGCCAGCAATGTGCGTGCCTCAAATTCCGCCACCGTTGGCAGGTCTGCAATCTGCGTGTCCAGGTTAGCCGATACCAGCCCGACCGCTGCGCGAACACCTGCTGCGTCGAGAGTGCTTAGCCCGCTCTGAATCTCAGTGACTGCATCGGTTGCCAATGCTGAGGCTGTGACAGTGTTTGCGTTCATGCTGCCGACCGTCACCGAATCTGATGCAGCACTGAAGGTGCTCAGCCCCGACTGGATCACACTCACCGGCATTTCATACGCCTGGAATGTCGCCGTCGTCAGCGTCAAATCCACCCACCACTGAGCCAGCAGTATGCCGCCGCTGTTGGTGGCAATCAGCCGATATGCACCGGCTGCCGCATCCGTGAATGTGGCCGTGTAGACGCCGTCGCGGTTGGTGGCTTCAGTCACCGCAGATGCCGTCTGCACAATCGTATCGTTGCCAGCCGAAAACAGCCTAGCTGTTACCGTCTGGCCCGATGGTGCTGAGAATTCAACCGACTGCGTTGCCATCTGTGTTTGCCTCCGGCTGAGGTTGCCATGCTGGTTTCA